>OKVV01000242.1_pt1 | contig 39731 bp, 27 predicted proteins | sample 1606871 | NCBI WGS metagenome assembly OKVV01 (sample SAMN03281011, study PRJEB24777) | human gut metagenome | isolation source: fecal sample PR176 from 1 month old male Indian infant, caesarean delivered... | place: Singapore | collected 2006-01-13
GCGCTGGTGCGTCTGCGTTCGAACCCCGCCCGAATCGCCCGATGCGTGCGCTCGGCGGGCGGATTCGGGCGCTTCCCCTGTGCTTGCCGGCCGTCTTGCGGCCTGCTGCTATACTGATGCGCGGAAAAATCGGCCCCCTCGCGGAACGCGGCGATGGGGGACATGAGCACGAGGGGGGCGGCGCCATGCTGCTGGCAATAGACGTGGGAAACACCCAGACCGTGTTGGGTGTGTACGAGGGCAAGAAGCTGCGCTTCCGCTGGCGCGTGGCAACGAACAAGCTGCACACGTGCGATGAGCTGCGCGTGAAGCTCATCCCGCTGCTCAGCTCCGAGGGCGTCTCGTTCGACGATATCAGCGGCGTGGCGCTGGCATCGGTGGTCCCGGCGCTCACCGATGCGTGGCAGCAGGCCACCAAGCAGATGATCGGCGTGCGCGCGGTGGTGTGCACCGCCGAGAACGCCGCCGGGCTGTTCGACGCCGGCGACTATCCCAACCCGCGCGAGATCGGCGCCGACCGCATTGCCGACTGCGTGGCGGCGCGCATGTTGTACGGGTCGCCCGTGGTGGTGGTCGATTTCGGCACCGCCACTAATATGGAGGTGATCGACGGCAACGGCGCGTTCGCCGGCGGCGTCATCGCGCCCGGCGTGGACACCAGCGCCCGCGCGCTGTTCAGCCATGCCACCAAGCTGGGCGCCATCGAGCTGGTCAACCCGCATACCTCCATCGGCCGCAACACCGCCCAGGCCATGCAGGTGGGCATCGTCTACGGCGAGGCGGATCGCGTGGACGGCCTGGTCAACCGCATCTTCGAACAGCTCGGCTACAAGGCGGCCGTCGTTGCCACCGGCGGCCTGGCGCGTCGCGTGGCGCCGTTGTCGCGCACCATCACGCACGTGAACCAGGACCTGACGCTCGAGGGCCTTCGCCTGGTGTACGACAACTTCATGGACAACGACGTCACCGGCCTGTACGGCCGCCCCGACGAGGTGCTGGAGTAGAGCGAGCCCGCGCGCGGCGCCTCGCCCCGGCTTCACACTCCGGCGCCTCGGGAAGCCGCCCGCAAGGCGGTTCCGTCGCCAACTTCTCCACAATTGCAACAAATTTGGCCGCATTTTCGCCGTTGCCTTGAAATCTAGGTTTCTTAACAGGCGCCTGTCCCGTGGCAGACAGGGCTCGCCGCTACAATGGCACTACGTTCATGCGCCTCGCCAAGGGACGGGGCGCGACCGCATCCAGACGAGAGAGAGGCCCCGACGTGTTGACCGACATCGAAATCGCCCAGGCAGCGACTCCGCAACCCATCAGCGCCATCGCGCAGAAGGCGGGTGTGCCCGAGCAGTACCTGGAGCAGTACGGAACCACGAAGGCTAAGGTGGACTACAACCTGCTGCGCGATGAGCAGCATACGCCGGGCAAGCTGGTGCTCGTGACGGCCATCAACCCCACGCCGGCCGGCGAGGGCAAGACCACCACCACGGTGGGCCTGGCCGACGCGCTGCAGAAGCGCGGCAAGAACCCCGTCGTTGCGCTGCGCGAGCCCAGCCTGGGCCCCGTGTTTGGCATCAAGGGTGGTGCTGCGGGCGGCGGATACGCCCAGGTCATCCCCATGGAGGACATTAACCTGCACTTCACCGGCGACTTCCACGCCATCGGCGCGGCCAACAACCTGCTCGCGGCGCTGCTCGACGCTCATATCCACAACGGCAACGAGCTGGGCATCGACGTCCGCAAGATCACGTGGAAGCGCGTGGTGGACATGAACGACCGTCAGCTGCGCAACATCGTGTGCGGCCTGGGCGGCAGGGCCAACGGCGTGCCTCGCGAGGACGGCTTCGACATCACCGTGGCCAGCGAGATCATGGCGATCTTCTGCCTGGCAACCAGCATCACCGACCTGAAGGAGCGCCTCGGCCGCATTGTGGTCGGCTACACCTTCGACGACCAGCCCGTCACCGCGCACGACCTGCACGCCGAGGGCGCCATGGCCGCGCTGCTCAAGGACGCGCTCAAGCCCAACCTCGTGCAGACGCTCGAGGGCACGCCGGCGTTCGTGCACGGCGGCCCCTTCGCCAACATCGCGCACGGCTGCAACTCCATCATGGCCACGCAGATGGCCCGCGCGCTGGGCGACTACGCCATCACCGAGGCCGGCTTCGGCGCCGACCTGGGCGCGGAGAAGTTCCTGGACATCAAGTGCCGTCTGACCGGCCTGAAGCCCGACGCCGTCGTCGTGGTGGCAACGGTCCGTGCGCTCAAGAACCACGGCGGTGTGGCGAAGGACGCGCTCAACGATGAGAACCTGCAGGCGCTCGAGGCTGGCCTGCCCAACCTGCTGCAGCACGTGGAGAACATCACGAACGTGTACAACCTGCCGTGCGTGGTGGCCATCAACCGTTTCCCCACCGACACCGAGGCCGAGCTGAAGCTCGTTGAGGACAAGTGCCGCGAGCTGGGCGTGAACGTGGCCCTGTCCGAGGTGTGGGCCAAGGGCGGCGAGGGCGGTCTGGCGCTGGCCGACGAGGTCGTGCGCCTGTGCGAGAACGGCGACGAGGCCGGCCGCAGCGCCGACACATTCCAGTTCTCCTACGGCGATGATCTGAGCCTGCGCGAGAAGATCGAGGCCGTCGCGAAGAACGTCTACCGCGCCGACGGCGTCGACTTCGAGGCCAAGGCGGCCAAGGAGCTGGCGAAGCTGGAGAAGCTCGGCTTCGGCGGCATGCCCGTGTGCATGGCCAAGACCCAGTACAGCTTCAGCGACGATCAGACGAAGCTGGGCGCACCGCGCGGCTTCCGCATCACCGTGCGCGACGTCAAGGTCAGCGCCGGCGCCGGCTTCGTGGTGGCGCTCACTGGCAACATCATGACCATGCCGGGCCTGGGGAAGAACCCCGCGGCCTTCAAGATCGACGTCGACGAGACCGGTAAGATCACGGGGCTGTTCTAGTCCCGGACGCTGAGCGACTGGGTGGTGTCCAGTCGCTCAGACAGTCCTGCTTTGGCAAAAGCCCCACTGGGGCTTTTGCGTCGTGCGGAACTCGCTTTGTGGACACCACCCAGCCACTCAGCTGGGTAAACTGCTCGTAGGGTTGCCGGCTCCCAGCATCGAGCTTGCAGATCGCTTGTGCGGTTAGCGATGGAAAGGAAGCGTATGGATACTTCGTTCGTCGAGGAGCTTGCCTCGGCGGCCCCCACGCCGGGCGGCGGCGGGGCCTCGGCATATTGCGGCGCGCTGGCCTGCGCGCTGGCGTCCATGGTGGGCAACCTGACCGTGGGAAAGAAGACGTATGCCCAGGTCGAGTCCGAAGTGTACATGCGCTTGGAAAAGCTGGCGGACCTGCGCGGGCGTCTGCTTTCCCTGGTGGGCGCCGACGCCGAGGCGTTCGGCCCGCTGGCGGCGGCCTACCGCATGCCCAAGGACACCCCCGAGCAGCTTGCGGCCAAGCAGGCGGCGATTCAGGACGCTCTTGTCGGCGCCACCGAGGTGCCGCTGGATATCATGCGCACGGCGGCGGCGTGCGTGGAACACGCCGATTTCCTGGCGCGTAACGGCAGCCGCATGGCGCGCAGCGATGCGGGCGTTTCCGTGGCGTTCGCCCGGGCAGCCGTGGACGGCGCCAGCTTGAACGTGTACATTAACGCGGCGTCCATCGATGACGCTGAACGCGCTGCACGCTACCGCGACGAGGCGGATCGACTCGTCGCGCAGACGCGAGAGCACTGCGACGAGGTGTTCGCGTTCGTGAAGGATGCGATCTCGTAAACGGCCTGCAGGCCGATAGATGAAGGTGGAGAAAACGTGGCAGAGTTGTTGAAGGGCAAGCCGGTCGTCGACCGCATGGCCGAGGATATGCGGGGGCGCATCGCCGCGCTCGAGGAGCAGGGCGTGAAACCTACGCTGGCGCTGGTGCGCCTGGGACAGCGTCCCGACGACCTCTCATACGAGCGCACGGCGGTCAAACGCGCCGCTGGCCTGGGCATCCACACCAAGCCTTACGTGCTCGACGAGTTCGCGCCCGAAGCTGCGCTCAAGGCAACGCTGCAGTCCATCAACTACGACAAGACGGTGCACGGCTGCCTGATGTTCCGCCCGCTGCCCACGTTCATGGACGAGAAGGCCATGTGCAACACGCTGACCGCGGCGAAGGACGTCGACGGCATCTCGCTGGCGTCGCTTGCGGCGGTGTTCACCGATGCGCCGGACGGCTTCCCCCCTTGCACCGCGGCGGCGTGCGTCGCCATCTTGGAGCACTACAAGGTGCCCATCGTCGGCAAGCACGTGGTGGTCATCGGTCGCAGCCTGGTGGTCGGCAAACCCGTGTCCATGATGCTGCTGCGCCGCAACGCCAGCGTCACCATCTGCCATAGCCGCACCGAGAACCTGCAGGAGATCAGCCGCTCGGCCGATATCGTCATCTGCGCCACGGGCCGTGCCCGCGCGTACGGTCGCGAGTACTTCCGCCCGGGCCAGACGGTGCTCGACGTGGGCATCAACTTCGACGTGCACGGCAAGTTGTGCGGCGACGTTGACTTCGACGAGGTGGAGCCCATCGTGGACGCCATCACCCCGGTGCCCGGCGGCGTGGGCACCGTGACCACCAGCATGACCATGCAGCACACCGTGGCCGCCGCCGAGGCCCAACTGAAGGAACGCCTGAAAGGCTAGCGCAATGCCCGCCTGCTCCTGAAAGCCGTTTTCCCCTGCTTATCCGCCGTTTTCGTGGGCGAGGTGCATGTTGTCGCGCATTGGCGTATGATGTGCTGCATTATGGCTAACGGACTGACATACGCACGTAAAACCGCGTCCACGGAGGCGACGAAGCAGCTGGCCGAAACGCTGGCTCCGTACCTGCATCCGGGAGACGTGGTGGTGCTTTCGGGCGATTTGGGCGCCGGCAAAACCCAATTTGTGCAAGGCGTGGCTGCGGGCCTGGGCATTTCCGCCCAGGTCACCAGCCCCACGTTCAACATCCTGCTGGAGTACCACCAGGGGCGCATCCCGCTGTACCACTTCGACCTGTATCGCCTGGACGAGCAGGACGAGCTGGAGGACACGGGCTATTACGACACCATCGACGCCGATGGCGTGTCGTTCATCGAGTGGGGCGAGAAGTTCCCCGGCGCGCTGCCGTACGGCTACCTGGAGATCCGCATCCTGGTGACCGAGGACGGCGGCCGCCGCGTGCTTGCGCACGCGTTGGGAAACCGCGCCCGCCAGCTGCTCACCGTGTGGGCCAACGACTCGAAGGCGCGTCTGTCGAAGACCACGGCCAGCGCCGGCGGTTTCATCGTGCCAGGGGGCGCCCCCATGAACACGGGATCCATCCCCCCGGTCAAGGTCGCGGAGGCCAAACCCACCGATTCGCCTGCGGAAACGCTTTAAACGCCCGCTGTCGCGCCCGATGCGGCCCGGATGGGCGCCGCGCGGCAAGCGGCGCCTCGCAGCGAAACCGGCCATATAGGAACCATATTCGAAAGCAAGGGGAGCACTGTGCCTGAAACCGCATATGCGTTGGCGTTCGATACGGCGAACGAGGTGATCTCCATCGGGCTGGGCCGTTTGAACGCCGCGGCATGCGCGGTGGAGCCGGTGGCCGCGGTGGAGGTGGCGGCGCATCGCGCGTCGAACACGCAGCTGCTCGTGCGGGTGGATGCCCTGCTGCGCGAGTCGGGCGTGGAGCGCGGCCAGCTGGCGTGCGTGTGCGTCGGCCGCGGACCGGGGTCGTTCACGGGCGTGCGCATCGCCATGGCCACGGCGAAGGGCGCCGCGCAGGCGCTCGGCGCCGCGCTGGTGGGCGTGTCGTCGCTCGACGTGGTGGCCTGGCATGCGTGGGCCTCGGGCGTGCGCGGCCGGCTGGCCGTGGTCGCCGACGCCATGCGCAAGGAAGTCTACCCCGTCCGCTACGCGCTCGATGATGCGGGCGCGCATCGCCTTGAGGCCGACCGCGTGGTGAAAGCCCAGGTGGCAGCCCAGGAGCTGGTCGACGAAGCGTCTTCCGGCGCTGTGGTCGGCGCGTTGCAGCTGACGGGCGACGGGCTCGCGAAGTACGCGGAGCTGTTCGCCCCCGCTGGCACGCTGCTGTCCGAGGAGCTGTGGGCGCCCACGGGCCGCGGGCTTTTGCTGGCGCTGCAGGACGCGTGGCGCACGGGCGCGGCAGACCCGCTGGACGCACAGCGCCATAACCCGGCGTTCTTGCTGCCGGTGTACACGCGCCTGTCGGATGCCGAGGAGAACGAGCGCATCCGCCTGGCGAAGAACGACCCGAAAAACCTTGCCACCGGCGTGCAGGACGCCGCGCCCCGTCGCGACCAGCGTGCCACCATGCACGACACGGCGGTGCTCAACGCGCGCCCCGACGAGCACGGCATCACGTACAAGCCACTCGACGCCGCGCATGCCGAGGATGTTGCCGCAATGGAATCCCAGGTCATGGGCTCAGACGCGTGGAATGCTGCGCTTGTGGCCGATGAGCTTCCGCGCGCCGATCGCACCTGGTGGGCGGCCTATGCAAGCGGGGAAGGCCCCGATGCCGGACCCGCCGCGGGCTCCGAAGGCGCCTCTTCCGCGCGCGGAACCGTGCTGGTCGGCTATGCCGGCGGCATGGTGATCGATGGGCAGGTGCAGATCCTCAAGATCGGCACCGATCCGGCGTGGCACCGCCGCGGCATCGCGCGTCAGCTCATCTCGCGCGTGGCCTCCGACGCCCGCGACCTGGGCGCCACCACGTGTTCGCTCGAGGTGCGTGCTTCCAACGTCGGCGCGCAGGCGTTCTATGAATCGCTCGGCATGCATTCCATCGGCAAGCGCCCGCACTACTATTCCGACCGTGAAGACGCCGTCATCATGGAGGGCCCGCTGCAGGGCGTCATCGGCTCCTCGGCCGTCGGCGGCGCCGCCGACGCGAAGGCGCTGCGCGCCGTCACCGAGGATGCCGGCATTCAGGAATCCTCGGTCGACGTCGCCGGCATGACGTTGCGCGTGGACGAGGCGCATGATGCGCAGAAGGCAGCCCAGCCCGCCGCGCAACTCGAGCGCCCGCTCATCCTGGCCATCGAAAGCTCCTGCGACGAGACGGCCGCGGCCATCGTCGACGGCAAGGGCAACCTGCTCTCCGACGTGGTGGCAAGCCAGATCGACTTCCATTCCCGCTTCGGCGGCGTGGTCCCCGAGATCGCCAGCCGCAAACACATCGAGGCCATTTGCGGCGTGTGCGACGAATGTCTGGACGTTGCGGCGCAGCGCTTGGGTATGGAGCGTCTGACCTGGGCAGACCTTGACGGCGTGGGTGTCACGTACGCGCCGGGTCTGGTGGGCGCGCTGGTGGTGGGCGTGGCGTTCGCCAAGGGCGCGGCCTGGGCCGCCGACAAGCCTCTGGTTGGCGTGAACCACCTTGAGGGTCATATGTACGCAAATAAGATCGGCGCGCCCGATTTTGCCCCTCTAGCGGTGGTTTCCCTGGTCAGCGGCGGAAACACCATGCTCGTGCATATGCGCGGCTGGGGCGATTACCGCGTGCTGGGCGCCACCATCGACGACGCGGTGGGCGAGGCGTTCGACAAGGTTGCCAAGGCGCTCGGCCTGGGCTACCCGGGCGGCCCCGTGGTGTCGGCGCAGGGCGCCAAGGGCAATCCGAAGGCCATCGAGTTTCCCCGCGCCATGATGCACTCGGGCGACATGCGATTCAGCCTTTCAGGCCTGAAGACCGCCGTGGTCACCTACATCAACAACGAGCGCGCCGCGGGCCGTGAGCTCAACGTGCCGGACATCTGCGCCAGCTTCGAGGCCGCCGTGGTGGACGTGCAGGTGAAGAAGGCCGAGATGGCGTTGCGCGAAACCGGTGCGCCCACGTTCTGCCTGGGCGGCGGCGTGGCCGCGAACCCCGTGTTGCGCGCGGCGTACGAGAAACTGTGCAAGAAGATGCATGTGCGCCTGGTCATGCCCCCGCTTTCGGCCTGTGGCGACAATGCCGGCATGATCGCCCTGGTGGCGCTCGACCGCTTCCGCCAAGGGAAGTTCTACGGCCTTGAAACCGATGCGCAGGCGCACGCGGACCTAGAGCAGGAGTACTAGCAGCTCGCGCCCCGAGGCTTTGCGAACACGGATCTCGTCGGCGTTTTGCCTGATGGGCGTGACTTTGCCGCTTGCGTCTTGCACGGGTTGCGAGGCTGCGCCCCCCTCGCCGGTCCTCGGCCGCCGCTTCGCGGCAACCGCAGCTTGCGTGTTCGCTTCATGCCGAACGCGCGGCGCGGCTGCGCGAACGGCTATACTGGAATGTCGAACGAACGGCCCGTTCAGGGCCAGCTTGATGATCGCGCCCGGGTTCGCCGGGCGTGCACGATACGCAAGGAGCAGTACCGCATGGCCATCGATACCGCCACCGGCAAGGAAGCGCCGGCAGAGATCTCGTCCGAACGCGTAAAGGACATCTTCTCCACCATCGCGAAGAAGTACGAGCGGTTCAACGCCGTCTCCAGCTTCGGCGCTTATAAAACGTGGCTGGCGGGCATGATGAAGCAGGCTCCCATCAGCGCAAACGATGACGTGCTCGATATCGCGGGCGGAACGGGCGACGTCAGCTTCACCGTGGCGCGCGCCAAGCACCCGCGCCATATCCAGTGCACCGACCTGGTCAACGAGATGCTCGACGTGGCCCGCGCGCACTACGCCGACGGCGCTGCCGACGGTGTGCCGGTGGATTTCGAGGTGGTGGACGCGCAGGAGATCCCGTACGCCGACGCCAGCTACGATGCCATCACCATGGCCTACGGCATCCGCAACATGCCCGACCGCCCGCGCGCGCTGTCGGAGATGTATCGCGTGCTCAAGCCGGGCGGCAGCCTGGTGTGCCTGGAGTTCAGCACCCCGCCCAATGCCGTTTGGCGGGCGCTGTATAACTTCTATTTGAAGCACCTCATCCCGTTCTGGGGCGGCCTGATCACGGGCGACCGCGACGGCTTCGTGTATCTGTCGAAGTCCATTAAGGCGTTCCCCAACCAACAGGGCTTGGCTCGCATGATGGAGGATGCCGGCTTCACAGACGTCATCTGGAAGAACTACACCGGCGGCATCGCCGCAGTTCACGTGGCAAAAAAGCCCGAGTAGCGCCGATCCCGGAAGATCCCGACTGCAACGATCGAAAGCTCGCCACCGGCGGGCTTTCGTGTTTCCGACCTCGGTTTCAGTCAACTTTAAGGGTGCCTTCGTAGTATCTAGCCTCGAAATGTTCCCCGAGCCTGGGCTGTGGGCCCTTGGGAGGAAACGATGGCTTCATTCACCGACACCTTTGAACGCAAAGAGGTCAAATACCGCTTAAATGCGAAGCAGCATCGCGAGGTGCTCGATGCGCTGGCCGGGCGCATGGCCGCCGACGAGTACGGCCGCACGCGCATCACTAGCCTGTATTTCGACACGCCGACGCGCGACCTGATCGCGCGCAGTCTGGAAAAACCCCTGTACAAGGAGAAGCTGCGCCTGCGTTGGTACGGCACGCCGACGTCGGGCGAGCGCGTGTACGTGGAGATCAAGAAGAAGTACGACGGCATCGTGTACAAGCGCCGCGTGGGATGCTCGTTGACGGCGGCGTACGCCTACCTGATGGGGCGCGTGCCCTACGAGAACGCCTGCGTGCAAAATCCGCTGTCCGATCAACTGCAACAGGACGAGGCGCTCACGCTGCACAGCATCCAGATCGCCCGCGAGATTGATGCGTTCGCGGCGCGCTATCGCAACCTGCGGCCTTCCATGTACATCGTGTGCGAGCGCACGGCGTGCGCCCCGGTCCCGGGCGCCGACGCCGACGGGCTGCGCATCACGTTCGACTCGGGCGTCGCGTATCGCGATGTGCTGGCCGGCGAGCGCGGGGCGGGCAGCACCTTCCATCCGCTTTTGGGCCTGGGCGAGACGATCATGGAGGTGAAGACCGCCGGTGCTTACCCGTCTTGGCTGGTCGAGGTGCTCGGCGGATGCCAGGCGTATCCGTCGTCGTTCAGCAAGTACGGCGTCGCCTACCAGGAGTGCGAACGTGCCGCCGGCGTCCGTTTCGTTCGCGATGCCTTCCCGTCCCTGACCTCCCGAAAGGATGATCGTTGTGCTTGATTTCGCGCTCTCCTCGGTCTTCGGAACGGTCGATTCCCTGGTGGCAAGCGTATCCACCGTGCAGTTCCTCATGTGCTGCGCCGCATCTATCGTGCTCGGTGCGGCCGTGGCCTGCATCTATATGTTCCGTCATAAGTACTCGAAGAACTTCGTGGTGACCCTGGCGCTGCTGCCGCTTATCGTGCAGATGGTGATCACCCTGGTCAACGGCAACCTTGGCGCGGGCATCGCCGTCATGGGCGTGTTCAACCTGCTGCGGCAAGCGCTTCCGACGTGGAGTATGCGTCGTTCGAGGAAGTTGCGGCGGCGTTTGACGAAAGCGCTCTTGACCTGGACTATTCCAAGCGCGACCTTGATGCATCCCATGATGCGTCGTCGGCGACCGTCATCACGCTTTCCGGCGATTCTACTAGCGTGCAGGGGGCGGGCGCTCAAGCGAGCGCCGCTGGTGTGGTCATCTCGTCGGCGGGTACGTACATTGTGTCGGGTGAGCTGACCGACGGGCAGCTGCTGGTCGACGCCGGCGACGACGACAAGGTGCAGCTGGTGCTGGCGGGCGCGATCATCCATAACGAGGACGGCGCGGCGATCTACGTGCGCAATGCGGACAAGTGCTTCGTCACCTTGGATGCGGGGACGGAGAACAATCTGTCCGACGGGTCGTCGTATGCGTTGGAAGATGATTCCGACGAACCGTACGCCACGCTGTTTCAGCCTCTGCGACCTGACGCTGAACGGGTCCGGGACGCTGAACGTGACGAGTGCGTACCGCCATGCGGTATGCTCGAAGGACGACTTAGTCGTTGTATCCGACACGTACAACATCAGCGCTGTGGAGGATGGTTTGCGCGGCCATGATAGCGTGAAGGTTCGCGATGGCGTCTTCACCATTCAGGCTGACGGCGACGGCATCAAGTCGAACAAGGACGACGATCCGACAAAGGGTTTCGTGAGCATCGATGGCGGCGCGTTCGATATCCAAGCTGGCGACGATGCGGTGCAGGGCAAGACGCTCGTCCGCCTTGCGGGCGGCTCTATGGTGGTGGCGGCAAATGACGATGCCTTCCATTCCGATCTAGAGATGCATTTGATGGGTGCCTCGATAGAGGCCAGCGCGGGCGACGACGCGTTCCATGCGGAGACGAAGCTGACCGTGGACGGCGGAACCGTGAACGTGACCAGCTGCAACGAGGGTTACGAAGCGGAGAAGGTCTACGTCAACGGCGGCGATACGCACATCGTGGCAAGCGACGATGGCGTGAACGCCAGCGCCGCCGACCTGTCCGATGACGCGGATGCCGATACGGTGAGCAGCACGCTTCCCAATGGCGGCACTCCCGGTGCGCTCGGCCAGGGCGGCGGCCCGGCTGCGGGCGGCCAGGCGCCCGCGGGTGCGCAGCAGGGTGGGCAAGCTCCCGATGCGGCGGGCATGCAGCAGGGCGGCCAGGCGCCCGATTTCGCCGGCCAACAGGATGGGCAAGCCCCGGGCGCCGCAGGTGTCCAACAGGGTGGCCAGGCCCCCGACGCCGCCGGTGCGCAGCAGGGTGGAAGTGCGCCCGAGCCTCCGGCGGGCGATAGCGCCGGCGGCGCAGGCGGCGCCACCGATCCCAGACAACAGGGCGGCGACCCTGCGGCCGGCGGCGGCGTGGGCCAGGCGGATAACAGCTGCCTCATCCAGATCAATGGCGGCTACGTGGTGGTCGACTCCGTCGGCGATGCCATCGACAGCAACGGCAACGTCGAGGTGACGGGTGGCGTGCTGCTGGTCTCCGGGCCCACCAGCGATGGCGACGGCGCGTTCGACTACGATGGCAGCGCGACCATCAGCGGCGGCACCGTGCTCATGGTCGGCTCCACGGGCATGGCGCAAAGCTTCACCGGCGGCACGCAGGCCTTCGCCATGGCCTCGGCAAGCGGAGAGGCCGGCCAGAGCGTGTGCGTGGTCGACGGTAGCGGCAACGTGGTGACGTCGTTCACGGCGACCAAGCGTTTCGGCATGGTGTTGACTTCCAGCCCGGCTTTTGCGGAAGGCGGCGAATATACCCTGGTCATCGGCGGCGAGGTGGCGAATGCCAACGCCGACAGCTACACGGATTCCGGCGCGGTGAGCGGCGGCAGCGAGACCGTCATCACGGCCAGCTGCACGGCATCCGCGGGCGTGGGCGGCGCGGGCGGCATGGACGCTGGCGGTGCGAACGGAGCCGGCGGCATTGGCGGCGCGGGTGGCCCGGCCGCAGGCGGCGGCAAGTAGGAGATTCGGGTCCGGCAGGAGCCCGTCCCCTAAGCGACGTTTAGAGGACGGGCTTGTCCGTCTGGTTCGCCCGCTCGCTTCCTGGGTTGGTTGGCGCCGCGCTTCGCCGGACGGACAAGCGTCCGCCTCCGTTTTCAAGCGTCCGGCGTGGGGCCTTGGCGCGCCGCCGTTTACGGCGGGGGTTTGCGGAGTTCTCAAGCACTCCACCATGATGGAGTACAATGAAGGCAAAGGACCCGGTGAATCGGAAAGGCGATGCCGAATGAGCGAGCTGAGAACCCCCGAGGTGGAGGATCTGCTGACCGTTTTCTCAAAAATCCAGGACAAGGACGACATCTTCCTGCTGCTTGAAGATCTGTTCACCATCCGCGAGATTCGCGAAACCTCGCAGCGCCTTGCCGTTGCGCGCCAGCTTGACGCCGGCAATTCATACGCTTCCATCGAGAAGGCCACGGGGGCGTCGGCAACCACCATCGCCCGCGTGTCGAAATGCCTGAGCTACGGCGCCGGCGGCTACACCATGGCGCTCAACATCCTGGACGACGCCCGCAAAGGGAAGTAAGTCCCGAGCGGTAGGGCGGGGCCGAGGCTTTCTGGCGTGCCCCACGCGGCTGGGGCGTAATCGGCGTCCGCTGTCGAGCTCCTTGCGGCGCGCCTGCCGGTTTTACCCCTTGCGGCGCACCCTCTGTCCGATCTCCTGTAGCGCGCTCGTCATCAAATCCCCTTGCAGCGCGCCAGTTCAGAAATCCGTCGATACGGCTGCGCCGAAGCCCGCCATCCTCCTTCGAGGGCGGCGGGCTTTTCGTTTCGGCGTTTGCGCATCCCCTGACATCGGGCGAGGGCGCCGTTCGGATGCATGAAACGCAGCTGATGCGAAGCTCGCATGAGGATGCTCTCGCGCGATATTATCCTTGCGAGAGAATAAGCTAGCATGAAGAAGCCGTGGTGTTGCGTTTGGAAAGTTCACCATGTATTACAATTCCGATGGAAAAATGCAACCAACATGCCCGCAAGGGCGTTTCAGAGGTGTCACATGACTCATCCCCGTCCGCAAATCGATCGCCGCCTGTTCGTCTCGGCAGCTGCGCTGTTCGGCGCATCCACAGTGCTCGGTACGGTTCCCGCTTGGGCCGATGACGAGGATGACAAGGAAAAGGGCTCCGACGAAAAAGAGAAGAACGACGAGCCCGATGCCGAGGAGAAGCTGGCGCAAGCCGATGCCGTGTATCAGCGCGTGGCGTCGCTGCAAAACGAGCTGGCAGAGGCGGCGCAGGCTTACTACCAGGCGCTTGACGAGCACGAGGCCGCGGTGAACGCCGTCGACGACGCCCAGCGCCGCATCGACGAGGCATCCACGCAGATCGACACGCTGCAGGATCGCCTGGCCAAACGCGCCGTGGGCATGTACAAGGCTGGCAAGTTCACCGTCATCGACTTGCTCATGGGCTCGGCGTCGTTCAAGGAATTCGCCACGGGCCTGGACATGTACGATGCGCTCAACGAGAACGACGAGCGTATGATCGAGGAGGCCAAGGCCCTGCGCGACCAGGTAGCCGCCGACAAGGAGCAGCTTGAGCTGCAGGAGCAGGTGGCGAAGGAGGCGGCTGAGGAGGCCGAGCGCGTCAAGAACGAGGCGCAAGAGAAGGTGGCCGCCATGCAGGCAATTCTCCAGCAGCTTGATGAAGAGGCCAGGGCGGCGTTGGAATCCATGCAGGACCGTGATCGCGCCGAGGCGGCGCAGGCGTCGTCGGCGCAGGTCAGGCGTGCTTATGCGTACAATATCCCATCGGTGCCCATCCCGGCTAACGGATCGGTGGTGGATTACGCGCTCTCGCGCATCGGCTGCCCGTACGTGTGGGGCGCCGAGGGCCCCGAGACCTTCGACTGCTCGGGGTTGGTGCGCTGGGCGTATCTGCAGGTGGGGATCTCGCTGCCGCATCAGACGGAGTCGCTGTACTATGCGGCCGCGGCGCAGCTGCCCGTGGAGAACGCGCAACCCGGCGACGTGCTGTGGATCGGCTACGGCGACGGTTACAACGGCCACGTGGCCATCGCCTGCAACGAGGGCGGCACGCATTACGTGCACGCCCCCACGTTCGGCGCCTTCGTACGCGACACCGACCCGCTGTCCTGGGCGGGCTTCACCCACGCACTGCGCTTCGCGTAAAGCGCGGGCTACTTCGCGTTTCTCGCGAAGATCTCCAGCACCAGCTGCAGACGGGTGCCCAGCGGCAACGGGTTCTGCTTGAGAAATCGCGGTACCTCGCGAAGCGGCAGCGTGAACACCTCGATAAGCTCGCCGTGTTCGGGATGAGCCGCCTCGTCCTTCTCCACCTGGGCGAACACCGTTTGCACGCTTTCGTCGCTCATGCCGGTGGACGAATGCCCGGCCTGCGGCAACAGCTCCACCGCGCCTTCCGGGATGTCGGTGCGCAGACCGTAACCCGTTTCCTCGCGCAGCTCACGGTCCACGGCCACGGCGAGGTCTTCGCCGGGCTCCACCAGGCCCGCGGGCAGGCCGACCACCCAGCTGTTCAGCGGATAGCGGAACTCGCGGATGAGCACCAGGTTGCCGTCGCGCGTGATGGGCACGATGGACACGGCGTCGGCTGTGCGCTTGCCGCTGGTGCCGGCGGCCTGTTCGGCCGCGGCAACGGCTGCAGCGCCGAAATCGTCCGCGCCCTCGTCGATCGCCGCGATGGCCGTGTTGCTGCGCGCCTCAAGGCGCGTCAGCTCGGCGCAGTACGCCTCCAGGCCCTTGCGCGAGGCCGCTTCATATATGTAGTCGCTGCCGTCGGGCAGCACGTACGTGAGAATGTACTTCTTGATCCAGCCGTCGGACACTTGCTCGATATGCTTCAGCTGCGGGGTTTCGCGCATGGCGGGTTCCTTCCTGTCGATTAACGACATGGTAGCGCAAGCGCCACGACCTCGCGCGGCGCGCTTGCGGCGGAGTGGGGAGCGCTGCCGCAGCGAGCGGCGGGTTCGATCGCGGCGAGCCGATTTGCGCCCGGCAGTTTCCCCGCTTAAACGCTGGACCGCCGCGGTGGGAAGCCGCGGTGGTCCTCTGCGATGCGGGGAGGGAGACCCCGCGATGGGCTTTGCCGTTCCGGGATGGGAGACGGGGCGGCAAAGCGGCGCCGATGGGAAGACGGCGTCTTGGGAATCGGTGGGACGTGGGCGGGAACCCCGCGCCCCGCGCGCCAAGCGGGAGTGGGAGACTCCGCCTAGCCGGATCGCGGATGAGAGGGCGCGATCCGCAAAGGAAAGGGATAAGGAACGGTTCATATAGTAGGCGCGCCGCCTGAAAGAAGCCTTAAAGAAGCATGAACGCCGCGTGAAGTTGGGCAGTGGACCGCTGGGTTCGCGCCCGCGCGACGCTTGCGGGCGGCTCGCCGACCCCGTGCCTCGCTCGCTGCGGGCCTTGGGGCTCGCGGCGCGGTTTGCGGCTTCCCTCGGCCCCTCAAGTTCCCGCATCGTGACGCGAAAATGACGTGAAGGTAACGCGTTAGCACTCTCACTTGCAGAGTGCTAACGCAGAGTCTATAACGATAACTGTTCAAAGGAACGGTCCCCTGAACGGGGCCGCAACGAAAGCAACCGAAACGGCGGCGGAACAACCTGCTGGCCCGTTCGCAAGCTTGACGGCCGTTGCGCGATGCGGCGCAACTGTCCGCCTGGCAGGCGAATCAGGCAAAGCGCCCGACCGGGGATCGGCCGGTGCCGGGCAGCGCGCTTCGCCCCAAGAAACGGAGATGACGATGATGTCCATGTTGGTACCTCGCTCTAGTCGCTTCCTTAACGATCTTATGACCGACCCGTTTGACAACTTTTTCGGCACCATGGCGGCGCCGAGCGTGAAGACCACGCCGAACCTGATGCGCACCGACATCCGCGAAACCGAGACCGGTTTCGAGTTGACCATCGACCTGCCGGGCTTCGACAAGGAAGGTGTGCAGGCTGAGCTGAAGGATGGCTACCTGACCGTCACGGCCGAAACCAAGCAGGAGACCGAGGACAAGAAGGGCACCTACGTGCGTCAGGAGCGCTTCAGCGGCAAGTGCAGCCGTACCTTCTACGTCGGCGACGACATCGAGGAAGGCGACATCAAGGCCAAGTTCGATAACGGCACCCTGCAGATCGACGTGCCGAAGAAGATCGCCAAGCCCGAACCCGAAACCTCGCGCTCCATCTCGATCGACTAGCTGGGTCGAGCAGCGATTTCGGATCGGCTCCTCCTGGTCCCTCGAACCTTTTCTCAACTCTCACCTCCTTACGAAAGCCCCGTCGCGGCATGTCCGCGGCGGGGCTTTCCGCGTTCCTTTGCCCCTTTCTCACCTGCGTAAACGCAAAGTTTACCCCGCGGGGGTACTAGGCGTGCGCGCTTGTGCGGGCGCATGATGTGCGCGTTGGATGGGGCCGTGGAGGGCCCCGCGGCAAGTCCGGCGGGTGGGGCACGGCGCAACGCGTCGCTTTCGCCAGCATGCGGCCGCCATTCGGTCGCAGACGTCTTCCTCGAGCGTCGTCGCACCCGCCGGGCTTGCCGAAGGTTCCAAGGAAAAGGAGAGGAACGAATGGCTGAAGACGAAAAGTTCTCCCAGCCCGGTGATGGTGCGCAAGCTCCTTCCCCGAAGCGCAAGGCCAAGCGCGGCTGGATCATCGGCGGCGTCGTGGCTGCCGTGATCGTGGTGGCGGGCGCGGGTTTCTGGGTGTGGCACGAGACGCCCAGCTTCTGCAACTCCATCTGCCACAGCCCCATGGACAGCTACGTCGACACGTACTACAGCGGCGACCAGGGCATGCTGGTGACCGCGCACGCCGAGGCGGGCAACAACTGCCTGAGCTGCCATGAGCCCGTGATCACCGAGCAGGTGGGCGAGGTCATGAAGTGGACCTCCGACGACTATCCCATGACCGCCGACGGTACGAAGCTGGCCGATGGCGCCGACATGGCCAGCGAGGAGTTCTGCGCCAAGAGCGGCTGCCACGACATGGACGACGTGGTCGCCAGCACCTGGGGCTTCGAGGGCAATGGCGAGCAGTTCAACCCTCATAGCAGCCACCAGGACCTGGCGCTCGAGTGCGGCGACTGCCACAAGGCTCACGAGAAGAGCGTCCTCATGTGCAACCAGTGCCACAAACTGAACATGCCCGAGGGATGGGAGGCCCCGAATGCAGCATAACGGACTCGACCGCCGCACCTTCCTCAAGGGCGCGGGCATCACCGCCATCGGCGCCGCCGCCATGGGCGCGCTGACCGGCTGCGGCAACGGCTACACCGTCCCCGCCGGCGAGGAGCCGGTAAACGCGAGCGCCGGCCAGGTGCCCGGCACGCCCAGCTGGCTGGGCCAGGCTCCCGAGGTCGCCGAGCGCGACATCACCGAGACCATCGACACCGAGGTGCTGGTCGTGGGCTGCCGCACCGCCGGCCTGCCCGCCGTCATCTCCGCCGCCGAGAACGGTGCGAAGGTGCTCGGCATCGACCGCACCTCCACCGTGCTCGCCCCGCGCGAGGACATCGGCGCCATCGACTCGAAGCTGCAGCTTGCCTCGTTCGACGAGTACCCGCAGTTCAAGATCGACAAGATGGAGGCCATGGAGGACATCGTCCGCTATGCCAACGGCTTCATCAACTACGACCTGGTGAAGGTGTGGGCGAACGAATCCGGCTCCCTGATCGATTGGCTCACCGAGATTGTCGAGCGCGACGGCCGTTTGGTCATGCAGTTCGAAGGCTCCGTCGGCACGGAGGGCCAGGGCGCGCGCGACAAGGCGTGGGCGACCGGCCACAGCCCGAACAAGACGGACAAGGGCAAGGAGGACAAGAACTTCAACTTCGGCGTGTCGCTCAAGGAGTACGCCGAGGAGAAGGGCGCCGAATTCCGCTGGTCCACCGAGCTCATCAAGCTGGAGCAGGACGAGAGCGGCCGTGTGGTCGGCGTCATCGCCCGCGACGTGAACGACCGCCACTACATCCGCATCAACGCTCCCAAGGGCGTCATCTTGGCGACGGGCGGCTACGGCAACAACCTGGAGATGATGGAGGCACGCCAGCCCTGGAACCAGAAGATGCGCATCTCCATCGGCCGTAACGGCACCGGCGGCAACCCCACGGGCGACGGCATCAAGGCCGCGTTGTGGGCCGGCGGCCAGATGGACCCCATCGGCGCCGCATGCATGTTCAACCGCGCGGCCGTCAAGCCCGACGAGAAGGCGGGCGACGGCATCGTGGGCGAGTGGTACTGGTTCGGCGAGCAGCCGTTCATGAAGGTCAACCTTAACGGCAAGCGCTTCTGCAACGAGTCCGGCCCGTACGACTACATGCTGCACTCCACCGTCATGCAGCCCGGCCACACCTACTGCGACATCTTCGACAGCGACTACGTCGAGCAGGTCAAGCAGATGAACGAGGTGGGTTGCTGCCGCCTGTACCCGTTCGATAACGGCAGCCCGTCGAACATGAGCATCAACCTGATGCCGAAGATGTTCTTCGATCCGCTGCTGGAGAAGGGCTATCTGCAGAAGGCCGACACTCCCGAGGAGCTGGCGCAGAAGCTGAACATCCCGGTGGACAACTTCGTGGAGACGTTCAACCGCTACAACCAGATGGCGGAAAACGGCAAGGACGAGGACTACAACAAGGAGCCCTACCGTCTGATGCCGCTGAAGACCCCGCCGTACTACGGCATCCGCACCGGCGCATGGTTCCTGGCCACGCTCGACGGCGTGCGCATCGACACGAACATGCACCCCTTCCGCGAGGACGGTTCCGAGATCGAGGGCCTGTACATGGCCGGCGACTGCTCGGGCGGCTTCTTCAGCACCAGCTACCCGAACTTGTTCACGGGCCTGGCCTGCGGCCGCACCATGGTCGAAGGCCGTCGCGCCGGTATGCTGGCGGCAACCGGCCAGGCGTAGGGCCTGCCGGTGTCCTGCGGGTTCGCGGATCGCGAACGTTCGCTGTGCGCGAACCTATGGAGCGCCGTGCGCCTTCGGGTGCGCGGCGCTTTCCCGTTGTCGGTGGGTGCGACGTTGGCGCGTGGCGACGAGGGCTGTCGCAAGGTAAGACGGGCTGCCAGCTACCAACGGATGTGAATCGCAGCATGCTAGAATGGGATTCATGACGAAGAAGATGACATACGGCGAAGGCCAAGCTGTGAACGTCCACGAGAAAGCCGCCGATGTGCATACCGAAGCCGGTCGCGCTAACGTGCGCGACTTATTCACGCCGGCGTTCTGGCGCTCGTTCGCCGCGCTGTCGCTGGTGCTTTCCGTCTCATCGTTTATGAACGTGTCCGTGTTCCCGTTCTTCGACGGGGTGTTCACCTACGCGCGTGACATATCCATCACGGCTAACGCGGCGGTGCTCATAGCTGTCGGTTTGCTGGCGACCTTCCGACCTGCGCTTTTGCATGTGCGGGCGTTGAACGCGGGCGCCCTTGCCCTTACGGCGGCAGGCTGCGCCCTTCCATTGGCGCTGGGGTTGGGAAGCGCGCCGTTGCTGGTGCTGACGTCGTGCGCGTTGACGGTTGGACGCGCCTGGTGCGTTCTGACCGCGGGTATCGCGGCGTCGCGGTTGTCCTCTGCCCAGGTGGGCGTGCTGGTCCCGCTGGCGTTCGTGGTGCAGGGAGCGACGTCGGCGTTCGCCTGGCTCCTGCCCGTGTGGGTGGGTATGGCGATTTTCTTGGCGGCTCCCTTCTCCGCATGGGCCCTGTCGTGGCGCGATGCGCGCCCCGTGCTCGAGCAGACGCAGGCCGGCGAGGCTCCGCACGATTTCTCCGTTACGCGCCCGTCGTCGTTCTTGCCGCTGGCAAGCCAGTTGTTCGTGTGCCTGTTCCTGTTCCGCGTGGCGTTCGGCTGCTCGCTGCGCTTCGGCGAGGTGGACGGCGTGCCGTTGTCCTCGTTTTTCGTGATCCTGCCCGTGGCGATGGTGGCCGTTTGGGCGCTGCTGTCCGAGAGGCGTTTCCCCGCCGATTTGCTCGTGCAGGTGTCGGTGCTGCTCATCGTGGCGGGCTTCTTGGCCATGACCATGGACCTGCCGCACTCGAGCACCGCAACGGTGCTGCTGCTGTCCACGGGCAACATGCTGTTCGACATGGTTGCATGGGCGGTGCTTATCGCGGTGGCGGCGCGCAACAGCCGCGGCGCGGTGGCGGCGTTCGCGTGGGGCCGCGGCGTTTCGAGCCTGGGGTCTACGCTGGGTGCGACGCTGGGCGTGCGCGCGAATGCGCTGGCCGGCATGGGTACGCCGCTGTTCGATCTGTTCGCCGCGGCGCTGATTTTGCTGTTCGTCGGCTATGCGCTCATCGGGCTGCGGCGGTTCAGCTTCCGAGAGGTTATCGACGGCGTGACGCCGGTCGAGACGGCGGTGGCCGAGGCGCCGAAGGCCACGTTCGACGAGCGCTGCCAGGCGCTGGCCGACGAGTACGGCCTGACCCCGCGTGAGCTCGAGGTGTTCCAAATGCTCGCCCGCGGCCGCGACCGCGCGTACATCCAGGAGCAGCTGGTGGTGTCGCGTAACACGGTGAAGGCGCACGTCAAGCACATTTACGCGAAGCTGGACATCCATTCGCACCAAGACCTGATCGACCTGGTGGAAAAGAGGTAGGGCACCGTTCGCGGCCGAGCGCCCGCGGTTGCCGCGCCTAAAGGGAGAGGTGATGCTCGCATGAAGCTGGTTGGACTGATCTCGGATACGCATGGGCGCCTGCCCGATGCGGCGCTGGGCGCCTTGGCGTATTGCAACCATATCATCCATGCGGGCGACATCTGCGACCCCGGCATTTTGCGCGAACTGCAGATCATGGCGCCTACCACGGCGGTGCTGGGTAACAACGACTACGACGAGTACGGTAAGAACGTGACGCGATTCGCCCATCCTGTCATCGACGGGGTGCGCTTTTTGGTGGCACACTATCCCAACGATGCCCGCATCGGTTTCAACGGCTCGCGAGCCATCGCGCCGGGTGATCCGCTGCCGCAGGTATGCGTGCACGGGCATACCCATATCCCTGAGATCCTCGCCGGTCGCGACGCGTACCCGGCCAGCCTGTTCATCTGCCCGGGAAGCTGCAGCCGCCCGCGCGGCGGGTTCCCGGCGTCGGTCGGCTTCATCGAGCTGGAAGCGGGCCGCGTGCGAGCCGCTCGCGTCGAGTCGCTCGACGGCGAAGTGCTGCTGGAAATGGGCGCATAACGCGTGCTTCTTCTTATCACTCAATAACATTTCGGCACTGCGGCGAAAATCCGCAAGCAGCTGACCTGGAAAAACGTAAAATCCGCCCCGCGTTTCTTCTTATCATCTACTTGCCGTCTTCTTATCAAGGCGCAGGTTCCTCAAACGCAAGGAAGGCTGCCGAGCGGGCAGCCTTCCTTGCGTTTCGCGACTTTCGCCACGTGCTGTTTGCTTGCGAGCAGCTTAGAACTGCTTGAACACCTTGGCGGGAGCGCCGCAGATCGGGCACTTCTCGGGGGCGGCGGAACCCTTCTCGATGTAGCCGCAGCCCGGGCACAGGAAGTAGGAGTCGTCATCGGCGGCGTCGATGTTGTTGTACGCCTGCAGGTACAGCTCGGCGTGCACGGCCTCGGCCAGCTTGGCCTTGGTGAACACCTGGACGGCCTTGTCGTTGCCCTCCTCCTGGGCCTTCGCGATGAAGCCCGGGTACATGTCGGAGGTCTCGAAGATCTCGCCGTTGGCGGAGGCGATCAGGTTCAGATCGATCTCCTCCAGCTCGGGGGCGTCGGCCGTGGGGAGCTCGTAGCCCGGCTCAAGCTCCTCGACCAGGCCGGCCTCCAGGCGGATGTGCACCTGCTCGGCGGCGCTGGTGGCCTCCCACAGGCGGCCCAGCTGCTCGTAGCCCTTCTCCTTGGCTAGCTTGGCGCAGGCGGCGTACTTGGCGGAAGCGCCCGTCTCGCCGCACACGGCGGCCTTCAGGTTCTCCAGCGTGGTGCCGACCTGGCAGGTTGCGCCGGCGATGCGGTTGAAGTTGGAGGAATTCTCTGCAGTGGGCAGCTCGGTGCGCTTATTCATGGTGATACTCCTTCTCGTCTGAAGTAGTGGTTCTGCTTGGAATCATTAATGAGAATCAATCTCAATAGCTATAGAATACCCGGCCCTCCGCCCGAGCGCAAGCGCCAATCGGCCGCAACAGCTCGGCTCCGCACAACCGCCACACGGATAGCCGCGGGTAACTTTATGGAGAACTTGTAGTGAAAGTTAACCCCAGTTGCCTGCATGGTTGCCAAATTGTTGCGTACGGTATACTTCCTTCGTTTTGTATATCACGGGTAACTTCGGGAGACAGAAGTCGTTGCCCACGGTCTCGTCCGGGTATGCGGTCTTGGCACGCGGCGGGTCCGCGCTGCTCCGCCGTTTATCGGAAACGAGATCGAGCATAGAGGCGAATCGGGAAGGATGCTCATGGGAGAAGAACTCAAGGGAAGGCGCGTCGTGCGCTCGGGTCTTGCGTTGACGCTGGTGGGAACGTTGATGGTTCCCACGACCGCGGCGTTTGCGGCGGACTCCGACGATAGCGCCCAGCCTTCGACGGCAAACGTCGTCGAGCAGGCGATGCAGCAGGCCGCCGCGGATGCGGACGGGCAAGGCAACGTTACCATCATCGTGCAGCTGGAGGACGGCGCGGGCGCACGCGGTGTTAGCTTGTTCAGCCGCGTGATGGGGACGGTGAACCAGGACCGTCACAACTACTTCAAGAATCAGATCCGCGATATGGTGGAGCAGGAACAGGGGCAGGAGCAGGGCTTCAGCCTGTTCGGCCTGCTGGGCGATGGCAATTCCTCGTCGGAGGATGCCGCGCGCGACGCCGGCGATGCGGAGCAGCCCGAGTTCCAGGAGCTCTACGACTACTACCACGCCATCGACGGCTTCGCCATCAAGGCGCCCGCCAACCTGCTTAAAACCATCCAGGACCTGGACGGTGTGAAGAACGCCTTCATCGAGAAGGGCTACGAGGTCCCCGCCGACCAGGGGATGCAGGATGCGCCCGCCAACCAAACCTCGCTCGATATGACCGCCGCCGACCAGATCAAGCAGAAAGGCGACGGCCAGCTCATCGCCATCATCGACTCCGGGCTCGACGTGAACCACTCCGCCTTCAAGGGCGACCTGGACGATTCCAATCTCGCCGAAACGGAATCCGGCGTCAACGGCAAGATGACGAAGATGGGCGAGGGTAAGAACGGCCGCTACGTAAGCGAGAAGATCCCCTTCGTGTACGACTACGCCGACCATGACAGCGACGTCGACCCGGGCTCGCTGTCCGGCATGGACCATGGCACGCACGTCGCCGGCATCATCGGCGCGAACGCCGGCGAGGTCCGGGGCACGGCGCCCGATTCCCAGATCGCCATGCTGAAGGTCAGCTGCAACTCCGACGGTACCATCTACGACAGCTCGCTGCTTGCCGCGTTCGACGACGCGGTGGTGCTGGCTCCCGATTCCGTGAACGTTTCGCTTGGCAGCGACGCCGGCTTCTCCGATGCCGCGGCCGCAACGTACGGCGACGCCATCAATAGCCTGACGGCGACGGGCGCGTCGGTGAACATGGCCGCCGGCAACTCGTACACGTCGGGTTACAAGAACAAGTCCGGGCAGAACAAGCCCTACGCCTCCGACCCCGACAGCTCCGTGCTGTCGTACCCGTCCGCCATGCCGGGCACCGTGGCCGTGGCCAGCGTGAACAACGCCGAGGCGTCGCCTGCGTTCAAAGCGGCCGATGGCACGGTCATTCCCTATATCGAGGCGAACAACCAAAGCTACTGGGGCTCCCCGAAGTTCTCGGCGCTTAAAGACGGCTCGTACGAGTACGTCGACGGCGGCGTCGGCGACGCGGCGGACGTGGAGAGGCTGAAGGAAGCGTATCCCGACGGCATGGACCGTAAGACGATTGTGCTGGTCAAGCGCGGTGCGGCTTCCGACGGTTCGGACCTGACGTTTGCCGACAAGGTGAACAACATCGGCGCCCTGTCGCCGTTCGCCGTGGTCATCTACGACGATCGCGACGAGAAGCTCAGCTCGTTCTCCATTAACAGCGATGATACCACCGCCATCATGGTGACGAAGGCTTCCGGCGAGGCCTTGCTGGCGGCCGCCGACAAGCGCATCGTGAAGGAATCCGGCCTGACGACCGCCTCCGCCACCGCGTTCACCATGAGCGATTTCAGCAGCTGGGGACCCACGACGAACCTGAAGATCAAACCCGAGGTGACGGCGCCCGGCGGCAACATCTATTCCACGGTGCCGAACAACGACTACGATTACAAGTCGGGCACGTCCATGGCAACGCCGCAGGTCGCCGGCATCTCGGCGCTGGTGCGCGAATACGTGGAGTCCGACAGCAAGTTCGCCTGGTACTCGGATTCCGCGAAGAGCACGCTCGTCTCGCAGCTGCTCATGTCCACCGCCTCCCCCATCGCCGACCCGATGGTCGACGAAGGCCCTGAAACGTACTACAGCCCCCGCTTCCAGGGCGCCGGCCTGGTGAACGCGAAGGCGGCGACCACCACGCCCGTGTATCTGACGTGCGAGGACTCGGACAACGACCGTCCGAAGGGCGAAATGGGCGAGTCGGCCGACGGTTCGTGGAGCTTCACGCTGAAGCTGAACAATCTGACCAAGCAGGAGCAAACCTACACGCTCGATGCGGCGGCGATGTCCGAGCAGATCGCGAACGGCGTGTTCACGGGCAGCGACTACAACTGGACGGGCCGTGGCATCAAGGTGAGCTTCGGCGGCGATGCGCAGGGCGGAACCATCACCGTCCCCGCCAACGACCCGGACAACAATCTGGGCGGAAGCGCGACGCTCGTCGTCAACGTGACGGCGGATAGCGCGTTCAAGTCGTTCGTTGCGGAAAACGCTTCGAACGGCGCCTATGTCGAGGGCTTCGTGAAGCTGGCGGCGCAAAACGGCGGCGTCGACCTGTCCGCACCCTTCCTGGGCTTCTACGGCGACTGGGATAAACAGCCTGCCATCGATGCGGCGGCCGGAAGCGGCGACGAGCACATCGTCGGCAGCTCGCTCATGAACCAGGGCACGTCGAAATCCCTTGGCAAGAACCCCCTGGACAAATATGGAAGCGCCGACCTGTCGAAGGCGGTCGTCTCCTCGTCGCCGGCGATCGATGCCCCGACGCGCCTGGTACCGTTCACCACCATGCAGCGCAACGCGAGCACGTTGGCGTACGACTACCTGAACGCCGACGGCGAGAGCGTGCGCTCGTTCAGCTATAACTGGGTTTCGAAGACGACGTACAACGACAGCGTGGGCAACTACCTGTACGTTGAGGGCTACTATCTGGGCGACAACTCCTCCAAGCCGGTGTTCGATGGCCTGGGCGAGGACGGCAACCAGCTGCCCGACGGCAGGTACACGCTGCGCCGTACAGCTACCTTGGCCACCGACGATGCTGCTCAGCAGACGCTTGACCAGGACTTCTACTACGACACGAAGAAGCCCGAGGTGTCGAACGTGCAGCTGTCCGGCGAAGACGGCGCACGTACGGTGACGTTCGACGTGACGGACTCCTCGTGGTTTGCCGGCGTGAACTTCATCGGCCCCGATGACGATGCGAAGAAGGCCGACGGCTGCTACTACCAGGTGGTCTGCCCTACCAGCTCCGGGGCCGACAGCACCATCTCCGATCCGGTGGAGAACGCCGATGGTACGCGCACGTGGCATATCTCCGTGCCCGTTTCCGCGCTTAAGAGCGCTTGGAACGGCTGGAAGGGACCGGGCAGCAACGGCGCGGCGTTCCCCAACGTCGTGCATATGCGCGCGTGGGATTACGGCAGCAACATCAGCAGCGACGTCGAGATCGTGGTGAACCCGGTTCCCGCGACGGGTGTGACGCTGTCGGCCGATTCCGTGAAGCTCGCCCCCGGCCAGGTGAGCAGCCTACAGGCGACCGTTGTGCCGGCCGACTCCACGCAGACGAAGCTGACCTGGGCGTCCAGCAATCCCGATGTGGTCGCCGTCGATGAGAACGGCCAGCTCACGGGCGTTGCGGAGGGCGAGGCGCAGATCACCGTGTCCGTGGCCGACAACCCCGCCGTCAGCGCAAAGGCCCAGGTGAAGGTAGAGCAGGTTTCCGCCGATACCGGCGTGGCCCTGTCGCAGGATAGCGCGCAGCTGCTGCTCGACGGCACCCTCGACGTCGCAGCCCTCGTGTCCGACGACTGCGCGGCCGGTGGGGTGACCTGGACCAGCAGCGACGAGTCCGTCGTGAAGGTGCAGCAAGCCGACCCGAAGCTCAAGCAGGTCGCCAACCGCGTGACGCTTGCTGCCCAGGGACAAACGGGCGACGCGGACGTGACCGCCACGGTGACGAACTCCAAGGGCGAGAGGAAGTCCGCCACCATCCACGTGCGGGCGCAGCAGGCCGACTACGGCGACTTTGCGATCGATGAGAGCGGCGCGCTTACCGGATACACGGGCGAATCCACGAACATCTCCATCCCCAACGACGTTTCCGTCATCGCCGACGGCGCGTTCTCCGGGTCGGACATTCAGAGCGTTTCCATCCCGTACAGCGTGACCTCCATCGGTAAGGAGGCGTTCAAGAGCACGCACAACCTGGGTAAGGTGCGCTTCGAATCCGGCAGCAAGCTCACCGGCATCGGCGACCGCGCGTTCTTCGGCACCCAAGGGCTTGCCGAGATCGAGCTCCCCGAGGGCGTGACATCCATCGGCTCCGAGGCGTTCTCCACCTCCTCGGTGCAGCGCGTGGTGCTTCCCGACGGCGTAACCTCCATCCCGGCCAGCGCGTTCGAGAACTGCATCCAGCTTTCCAACGTGACGCTGTCCGACAAGGTGGAGACCATCGGCGCGAACGCGTTCGATGCATGCTCGGCGCTCAACAAGATCAAGGTCCGCAGCGCTTCCGGCTCCGTGGCCGAGGGCCTGCCCTCGAGCTTGACGACCATTGGCAAGGCGGCGTTCAGCGGCGCCCGCCTGCAGAGCGTGAAGCTGCCCGCAAGCGTGAAGACGGTCGAATCGGAGGCGTTCGCCAACGACTCGAGCCTGAAGATGCTCAAGCTCAACGAGGGTCTGGCGTCCATCGGCAACGGGGCGTTCTCCGGGACCAACGTGGCCGAGGTCGTGCTTCCCGATTCGCTGATCAACCTGGGCACCGGCGTTTTCGCGAACATGAAGCAGCTCAACACCGTGACGGTGGGCAGGCAGGTGCCCGCCGGCGCGCTGACGGAGGCGTTCGTGGGCGACGGCTCGCTGCTCGAGTTCAAGGCCGACGATTCCGTCGCGAACTACTCGGTAGCGGACGGTGTGCTGTTTAACAAGGATAAAACGCAGCTGGTGGCGTTCCCTGCGGCGAAAAAGACGGCGGGCGGGGTGTATACCGTCCCCGAAACCGTCAAGGACATCGCGGCCAGCGCCTTCAGCGGTGCGCAGGTGTCGAAGGTGAACATGCCGAAGGGGCTTGCGTCTATCGGCAAGAACGGTTTCGCCGGCGCGGCGTTGACCTCCGTCGTGCTCCCCGACGGTTTCGAGGCCATGGGCGAGCAGGCGTTCATGAGCTGCCCGTCGCTGACGTACGTCAACATCGGCGGCGCGGTCGAGGTGCCGCAGCGGGCGTTCTCGAAGTGCGTGTCGCTTTCCACCGTGAACCTGCGTTGCGACCTGAACAAGCTGACGAAGATCGGCGCGCTCGCCTTCTCGGACGAGGAGGGCAGCTCCTCCTCGAGCGGCGGCGATTCCGGATACGATGCCGCAACGGCCTCCGATAGCGATAAGGATACGGCGACGTACGACGGTGCGATCACGGCGATCGTCCTTCCCGATTCCGTCGCCGAGGTGGGGTCGAACGCGTTCAAGAACCTGACGGGCATGACGCGCGCGCATGTCGGCGCGGGGCTGACCTCGGGCGGCGCCGACCTGTTCCCGGGCGCAAACGCGCTCGAGGTGCTGACGGTCGCCGGCGCGAACCCGGTGTACTCCGCGGTAGACAACGTGCTGTACGCGCAGATGGAAGACGGGCTGCACCTGGTGAAATCCGCCGCCGCCAGCAAGACCGCCGACGTGATCGTGCAAAACGGCACCGTTTCCATCGATCGCGAGGCGTTCCGTTCCAATCGCGTGATCAAGCGCGTGGTCATCCCCGAGGGCGTGAAGAGCATCGGGTGGGGCGCGTTCAACACGTGCGACTCCTTGAGCGAGGTGGTGCTGCCCGATAGCCTGGAGACCGTGGCGGACACGGCGTTCAACTGGGACCTGAATCTTGATTTCGTCGAGTTCGGGACGAACGTCAAGCAGCTTGGCAACCCGAGCAACTATATCGGCGCATCGCCGTTCTCGGGCCATGTGCCTGCGCACCTGATCGTGCGCGGCGGGCAGAACGGCTCGTATGTGTCGAGCTCGCTGCAGGATGATTCGATCATGCAGACGGCTTACTTCGGCCCTGGCATGACCGACCTGCGTTTCAGCGCATCCGGCACGTTCCCGAAGACCATCGTGATCCCGGCGGACTGCGAGAGGCTCGAGATGCCGTGGAGCTTCGGAAGCTATGCCTCTGAAGTGCGCATTTACGCGCCTGCCGGCTCGAAGGGCTGGGAGACGGCGAAGGCGGCCATCGCGGGGACGTACGGCACGCTGTCGGAGGACCAGCTGCTCGAGTACACCCCGCTTTCGGCGACGCTCTCCGCTGCCGGCGCGGTCGAGCCCGGCATGGTGGTGCCGCTCAAGGCGACGGCGCAGGGCGGCGTGCGCGGTGACAAGCTGTTCCGCTTCACGGAGGTGTCTGCGAACGGCCAGCGGAAGGTGCTGCAGGATTGGTCGACCGCCGACACGCTGAACTGGAACGTCCCTGTCGATGGTTCCTCGGTTCTCGTCGAGGTCCGCGATGCCACGTTGCTGACCGAGAAGGCCACGCTTGCAGGTGTGCAGCCGTCGGTCTCGCTGAATAAGTCCGGCGTGGTGATCGTGGCAGCGGGGCAGCCCATGCCCGAGCTGGCCGCCAGCGTCACGGCTCCCGAGGGGGCCACGGTGACGTACCAGTGGCTGTGCAACGGCGCCCCCATCGCAGGCGCCACGGGCGCGACCTACACGCCCACGGGTGCCGAGGGCGATGCCGATGCGTCCGCCGATCGCGTGTACAGCGTGGTCGCCCATGTGGTCACGGCCGACGGCGTCGCCGTGAACGCGGTGAGCGGCGAGGTTACCGTGCGCATGGCGGCGGAGGCGTCCGAAGTCGACACGTCGGCGCTGAAGGCCGCGGTGGATGCCGCCGAGGCGCTGAACCGCGGCGATTACACCGCCGAGTCGTGGCAGGCGTTCCAGAAGGCGCTGGCCGCTGCGCGTCAGCAGCTGGTGAGCCCGGAGAGCGCGGAGACGGTCGCCAGCGCGCTGGATGCGCTGACGAAGGCGCAGGGCGAGTTGGTGGAGTCGGGCGTGGACGTCGATGCGCTGACCGGCGCCATCACGGCGGCCGACAAGCTGCAGCAGTCCGACTACACCGCCGATAGCTGGAAGCCCTTCGAGCAGGCGCTCGCCGCCGCCAAGAACGTGCTGGCGAACCCGACGAACCAGCAGGCCGTCGATGACGCGCTTAAGGCGTTGACCGAGGCGCAAAACGCCCTGGTCAAGGTCGAGCCCGCGCCCGAGCCCAGCCCGGATAAGCCCGACACCTCGGCTTTGCAGGGCGCTGTCGATGCGGCCAAGCAGCTGAAGGAATCCGACTACACCGCCGATAGCTGGAAGCCCTTCGAGCAGGCGCTGAAGGTCGCGGAGGATGTGCTGGCGAACCCCGATGCCAGCGGGGATGACGTGGCCTCCGCGCTTGAGAGGCTGACGAGGGCACAGTCGGCGCTGGTGAAGGCCGACGCCGCGCCTGAGCCGGACCCTGCGCCGAACCCCGAGCCGAACCCGAATCCGAATCCGAATCCGAATCCGAACCCGAATCCGAACCCGGGTCCGGGCACCGATAACGGCAACGGCAGCGGTGCTGGCGATAACGGCAATGGCGGCAGCGGTGCCGGCGGCAACGGCGGCGGTAACGGCAGCGGTGCCACGGGCGGCAACGGCAACGGCGGGAACGCCGGCAGCACTGGCGGTAACGGGGCTGCGGGTGGCAACAGCGGAACCGCGTCCGGCGGCAATGGCGCAGCGCTGAGCCAAACCGGCGACAGCGTGCCGGTTGCCCCGCTTGCCGCAACCGGCGTGTTCGGCGCCGCGCTTGCGGCGGTAGCGGCCTTCTTCGCGCGTCGCAAGCGCCAACGGTAGGGCGCAGCTTTGGGTGGGGCGCACGTGCGCCCCACCTTCTGGAGATAATGTGGCAAAAGTTTTCCAAGGTTATTTTCTAAAGAAGTTATATGCAATATACTTTTCACATTTTGTAAGCGTTGGGTAACAACTGGCGATGTCCAGGCGCTACCCCTTGGCTTCGTTGCTCGGCCCGGTTTGCGGCGCGTGGCAAGAGGCGGATTTCGGGATAGGAAGGAACGGTATGGGCAAGGTAAGGTATACGGTGGTGCGCAAGGGCACCTCGCTGGTGCTGGCGGCAACGCTGGCGACGGGCATGGTGCCGGCGCTCGCCTTGGCGCAGGATGCCGGCAACGGCGCCGCGCCGGTAGCGGCGCAGGCCGAAAACGGCTTCACCCCGGTCGAGGGCACTGTTTACACGGTCCAGGTCAAGTGGCTGAAGGCCGATTCCGACAGTTCGTCTATGATGGGCGCCTATTTCTCCACCACGGCGAAGGCTGTGTACCAAAACGGCAAGTATGCTGTCAGCCTGACCGCGAACGAGAGCGGCAAGAACATGGGCGTGAAGCTGATAAGCGGCGGTTCAGAGCTTCCCTACGTGGATAACTCCGACGGCACGCGCACTTTCACGGTGAGCGCCTTGAAGCTTGATGCGCTTACGTTCCAGGTGACGGTACCTGGCATGCCCATGACGCCGAGCGCCCGCGCTGTGTTCGATACAAGCAGCATCGACGAGGGCGTCGACATTCCGTCTTATGAGGATGCGTTCACGCTGTACTTCAAGGGGTCGAAATACGACGTCTCGCGTTCGTTCAGCGACAAGGTGAAGGTGACCGCGTCGAACGGCTCATACATCATCGAGCTGACGGCAAAGTCGCTAGGCGAAGGCAACACGCTGGGCGATGTCACCTATCAGGGCAAGAAGGTTGCCAAGACCGTGAACGAGGACGGCTCCGCAACGTATTCCATCCCCGTGTCTAGCATCACCGACACCTATGACATCACGTTCGGGTACACCGTGAACATGGGCCCACGCGGCACCATGACGAACCTGCATCCGTTCCAGCTGGTGGTGGGCAACGCCACGCCGAACGTCTCGTTTGTGGACCGCACGGGTTTGACGTCGGAGATCGTGAAGGCGGAGGCCGTCGAGCAGGGCAGCAAGACCGATAAGGCGTTCTCCGCGTTACAGCAGGCAATCGCCGATGCGTATGCGACCGTCGACGCCGCCGATGCCACGGATGCATCCATCGCCGCAGGCGTGAAGGCGATCACGGGCGCTGTTGAAGCGTTTAATACGAGCGCTGACAAGGCCGATCCCGGCCAGGATGAGCAGAAAGTTGACAAGACCTTGCTGAACCAGAAGATCGCCGATGCGAAGGCGATCGAGCAGGGCAGCAAGACCGATGAGGCGTTCAAGGCTCTGCAAGAGGCCATCGCAACCGCTGAGAAGGCTGCCGCTAACGACAAGATTCCCCAGGCGGGTGTCGCCGATGCGACCGAGCAGCTGCAGAAGGCCATCGACGCGTTCAACACGAGCAAGGACGCTGAAGCCCCCGCGCCGACTCCTTCCGAGGATCAGACCGTGACCACGGCTGACGGCTTCAAGCTGGTGGCGGGCAAGGAGTACGCGCTGCCGGTTTCGTTTGTCAACGCGACCACGGGCGAGCAGTCCACCGCGGCAAACTTCATGGAGGCTACGGCCACGGTCTCGTATGCCGACGGCTCGTATTCCGTGACGGTTACGCCGAACGCGCAGGGCAAGCAGTTCCTGACGGCTATGACGTACGGGGGTAAATCCGCAGTTCAGAACGCTGACGGGTCTTTCACCATTTCCGGTGTGCCCGCTATCAATAAGGACATCACGGTGAGCGTGACCATGCCCGGCGGCACCGTCGACATGGGTGTGCGTCTGGATACCACCAGTTTGCCGACTGCTTCCGGCGAGCCGGTGACGCCGCAACCGCCCGCAAACAACAACAACGGCAGCAACGGCAACAACGATGGCGGTGCCACCACCGACCCCAACGGCCGGCAGGCCAAGCAGGGCTTCCAGGTCGGCCACACCTACCAGGTGCCCGCTTCGTGGCTGAAGCATAACAGCACGGAAGAGTCCATGGCTGCCAAGTACTTCGGCGACACCGCGCTGGTCCGCCCGCAGTCCGACGGCACGTTCAAGGTGAGCTTCTCGGCTACGAGCGAAGGTGCAAATCACATCATTTCGCTGGCATATAACGGCTCCGACCTGGCGAAAAGCGGAAACCAGTACACCGTTTCCATTCCGAAGGCCGACTCCGATACCGTGGTTCCCATCAGCATGACCATCAAGGAGATGGAGCAGCTGGGCGGCGGCGCGCAGATCGCGGACATGCACCTGAAGCTGTCGCAGGCCAAGGACCTGGGCACGGGCCAGGACAACGCGGTCGCTTCCAGCAGCAAGATCCTCAGCCAGACCGGCGATAACGTGGCCGGCGTGGCAGGTGCCGCGGCCGTTGCCGCGGTGGCGGCGGGTGCGGCCGTGGTTGCCCGCCGTCGCATGCAGCGCCGATAGCGCGGAGATTGCCCGCGGGAGCCGCAAACTCCTTCCGCGGGCGTTTCGCCTTAGGTTGCGCAGGCTGAGGGTTGGGCCAGGGCGCAGGCGCTTGCCGGTGGGCGGGCGATTGAAAGCGCCCGCCCACCGTCTGCCGCCATCCTGGCGTCCGATCGAAGCGTGGGAATCCGGGCTGGCCGAAGGTCGTGCGCCCAGGGCGACTACGCGGACAGATGGGCAGGCGGCCGAAAGCGCGCGGCCGCCGTTCGCTACCCCCCGGTGTTGGAGCGCCGGGCGCGAATATGGGCCGGTTCCCTTCGGGGCCGGCCCGTTCGTCGCATGAAGTAAGTTGTTTTCCCTGTTCGAAAGGTTGTTTCCCATGACTAAGCGACTTTTGCGCGGCGCGTGCGCGGCCGCGTTCGCCCTGCTCGCGGCGTTCGTCGTCTCCTCGAGCGTGCTCGTCGGCGTAGCTCACGCGGCCACCTCTGCCGTGTACACCGCCTCGACGGCTCCCTCGTACGCTAATCCCGTGACGGGCGCGATCGAGGATTCCGCAGGCCAGAGCAACGTTGCGTTGGCCGAGTCCATGACCACGGGCTGCACGTACCCCGCTGCACTGGTGGAGAAGGACACGGCGGGCAACACGTTTGTCACGCTGCGCTTCAAGCTGGCGGACCAGATGGGTGCGATGAGCTTCTGGGCCGACAACGGCGGCGATGGCGCGTTCTCTGCGGTTGAGGCAGCGCAGATGCAGGTCGATTCTGCGAGCAACACGGCCGACTGGCGCTTCCAGGTGCCCAGCGAGACGTCGAACATCCGCGTGAGCATGTACGTGACGCCGATGGGCCGCGACGTCGTCTACTTCACGCAGCTGACGGGCCTTGTCGAGGGCAACATCGACGCCGTGCCGTTCGTGCAGACCGTCACCCCTGGTGAGGAAGCCGCCGAGCCTACGGCTGCCGCCGAGCCCGCCGCTTCCGCATCCGCCGAGCCTGCTGCTTCTAGCATATCGGGCGAGGCCGCGCCCCAGACCGACGGCGCGGCGAACGCGGGCGTGAAGGAGTACAACGCCGATGGCCAGGAGACCACCGAGGGCCAGGATCGATCCGAACCGCTTAACGGTGCGACGACCGCCGCTATCGTGGGCGGCATCGTGGTGGTGCTGGCGGTTGCGGGCGCGGCAGCGTACTTCGCGTCCCTCAAGCCCAAGCGCGCCAAGCAGGCGCAAGCAGCCGCTGCGGCGGCCGCGGCTGCGAAGTCGAGGGGCGAATAGCTTGATGAGCTGCGCAAACGACGCCTGCGAAACTACCGCGGCGAGCGTGCGCGGGGCAGGGGAGGCAGCGGGGGCTTCCGTGACAGCGCCCTTTGCGGCGCCCCGCCCGGCGTTGCCGGGCAAGGCGGCGGCTCGCAACGCCGGGGCTTTTGCGCCGCGCCGCCCGCTCACGCGCCGTGCTTTCGCGCGAGGGCTGGCCGTCGCCGCATTGTCGGCGGCGGCCTTCCCGCTGGCCGGCTGCGTCGACCAGCACCCGTACCGCAACGCCGATGGCTCCGAGCAGCAGCGCCTGGTGGCGACGTCGCCGGCGGTGGCGACCATCTGCGACAAGCTCGACCTGGAATTGGTGGGCGTGTGCAACACCACGCGCGACCTGCCCGAGCGCTATGCCGAGCTGCCGCAGGTGGGAAGCCCCATGTCGCCCGACCTGGAGACGCTCAAATCGCTGCATCCCAGCTGCGTGATCAGCCCGAACACCTTGATCGACGACCTGCGCCCGAAGTATGCGGGCATCGCCGTGGCATGCATGTTCCTGGACTCGCGCAGCGTCGACGGCATGTACGAGAGCATCTCCGCCATGGGGGCCAAGTTCGACCGCCGCGATCAGGCGCAGGCGCTGGTAGCGGAATACGACGCGTTCATGGCGGCCTTCCGCGCCAGCGTGGAAGGCAAGCCGCAGCCGAGCGTGCTGGTGCTCATGGGCTTGCCGGGCAGCTATATCGTGGCAACGGAGAACAGCTACGCGGGCAGCCTGGTGGCGCTTGCGGGCGGGCAGAACGTGTATGCGGGATCCGACCAGGAGTTTCTGAACGTGAACACCGAGGATATGCAGGCGCGCGACCCCGACATCATCCTTCGCACGGCCCATGCGCTGCCCGACCAGGTCATGCAGATGTTCGCCGACGAGTTCGCCACGAACGACGTATGGAAGCACTTCCGCGCGGTGAGGGAGGGGCGTGTGTACGACCTTCCTTACGACCAGTTCGGCATGAGCGCCACCTTCAACTACCCCGACGCTCTGCAAACGCTGCAACCCATGCTTTATTCCTCGTCTTCGCAGGTATAAGCCCCGGCCGGCGCTCCTCGAGCCTCCCCCCCCGTAGGCGCGGGCCCCGGTTCGCGCGTCCCGAGCGACCCTGCGGGCCCCGGCTCAGCTTGCGCGCCCTGAACGGATATGCTCTACAGCTAGAAAGGCTGACCATATGGTAAGCACTGGAAGGAAAATCACGGTGTTCGCGATAACGGCGGCGGCGCTTTTGGCGCTGTTCTTCGTCGCCGTGAACACGGGTAGCTTGCAGATGACGCCCGAGCAGCTGGTCAGCGGCCTGTTCGTCGAATACGACGACACGGTCGCGACCATCTACGACCTGCGTTTCCCGCGCATCTTCATCGCCATGGTCGGCGGTGCGGCGCTGGCGGTCTCGGGTGCGCTGCTGCAGGCGGTCATCCGCAATCCGCTTGCCGACCCGGGTATCATCGGCGTGTCTAGCGGCGCAAGCCTGGCCGCCGTGCTGGTCACGGCATTCGCCCCGGCGCTGTACTACTTCACGCCGCTGTTCGCGTTCGCGGGCGGCCTTATCGCATTCGGCCTGGTGTACAGCCTGTCGTGGCGCGGCGGTCTCTCGCCACTGCGCGTGATCTTGGTGGGCGTGGCTGTGAGCGCCATGTTCTCCGGCATCTCCAGCGCGTTCAGCTCAGGCACGGGCGGCACGCTGTCGGGCGTGGCCAGCATCGTGGACGCCAACATCACCATGAAAACGTGGAGCGACCTGCAAACGCTTGCGGGCTACGCGGTGGCCGGGCTCGCCATCGCGCTGCTGGTGACGAAGCGTTGCGACCTGCTGTCGCTTGAGGACAAGACGGCGCGCAGCCTGGGACTCGACGTGAACAAGAATCGCCTGCTCATCAGCGCCGTCGCCGTGCTGCTGGCGTCCATCTCCACGGCCGTCATCGGCCCGATCAGCTTCCTCGGCCTGATCGTCCCGCACATCGCGCGCTTGCTGGTGGGCACGTCGCACAAGTGGCTGGTGCCTTACACCATGCTGCTTGGTGCGTTCTGCCTGCTGCTGGCCGATACCATCGGCCGCACCATCGCGACGCCCTACGAGATCAGCGCCGCGGTCATCATGTCGGTGGTGGGCGGTCCGGCGTTCATCCTGCTGCTTCGAAAGGCGCGTGGTACCTATGGCGAATAATGCGAACGAAAGCAACGTCTTCACCGTGCGTGGGCTGCACTTCGCGTACGACCATGGGCGCGTGCCTATCTTCGACGGCTTGGATGTGACCATCCCCGAGGGGCGGATCACCACGCTCATCGGGGCGAACGGCTCGGGCAAGTCCACGCTGTTCAACCTGCTGACGAAGAACCTCAAGCCTACGGGCGGCACGGTGCACCTGCGCGGTGGCGACGTGGCCGATCTGCGCCTGCGCGATTTCGCGCGGCTGGTGGCCATCGTGCACCAGAGGAATTCGGCTCCGGGCGATCTGGCGGTGGAGAAGCTGGTGGGGTACGGCCGTTTCCCGTATCACGGCATGGGAAGCGCCGCGAACACCGAGGAGGACGAGCGCATGGTGGCCTGGGCGCTCGAGGTCACGGGCTTGACCGAGTATGCGAAGCGTCCCGTGTCGGCGCTGTCCGGCGGTCAGGCGCAGCGCGTGTGGATCGCCATGGCGCTGGCGCAAGGCTCCGATGTGCTGCTGCTCGACGAGCCCACCACGTATCTGGACGTCCGCTATCAGCTGGACATATTGCACCTGGTCAAGCGACTGAACACTGAATTCGGCATGACGGTGGTCATGGTGCTGCACGATGTGAACCAGGCGCTGCGCTACAGCGACAATCTGGTGGCGCTCGCCGACGGTCGCATCGTAGCGCAGGGCGCGCCGGACGACATCATCACCTCCGGCCTGCTCGAAGAGGTCTACGGCGTTCGCCTATCCGTGGCCACGATCGAAGGCAAGCCGTTCGTGCTGGCGGTGTAGCGGCGGGTGTGCGATAGGCTCCCCGTAGGTCGCCCGAGCGGGGGTGAGCAGGGGATGGATGTGAACGCGGGATGCGCGAAGGTGAGCAGGGAGCGTGGGACACGAACAGGGGATGCGCGAAGGCGAACAGGGGACGGAGGCGTGTTCGGAATGGACGTTCGGGAAAAGCGAGCGCCAACCTGAACGCACCCCGTCCCCAGTTCACCCTGTTCGGGCGCGAGGCCATCTCCTGTGGTGGCACAGCCGCTCCGGTTGACGGACGCCAGAGTTTCTCGCGGTTGTCTTTGGTTGAAAGCCATGGTAAACTTCCTGCATTTGTTAGCAATCGTGAACAGTAAGCAGGTGCAACACGTGAACGAACAGGCAATGACGGCAGAGCAGGTCACCGCATCCGATCAGACCCGACGAAGCGCTTCGAAAGCCCGCCAGATCCTGTGGGCCGTCGGCGGCTTCCTTTGCCTCGCGCTGGGGATGGTCGGCGTGGTGTTGCCGATCCTGCCCACCACGCCGTTCATCCTGGTCGCGGCCTTCTGCTTTGCTCGTAGCTCCACGCGTTTGAACAGTTGGTTCAAGGGCACAAAGGTGTACAAGCAGGTGCTGGAGGGATACGTGACCAAGCGTTCCATGACGCTGCGCGCGAAGCTCACCATCCTTATTCCGGTGACGGTGCTGCTGGCAATCGGCTTCGCCTTGATGGGCCGCGTCCCCGTCGGGCGGGTTGTCCTGGCGGCGGTCTGGATCGGCCACATCATTTACTTCGGTTTCATAGTGAAAACCGACAAGCAGGCATAAGGGATTTCGCCCTAGCCGCGGGCCGGATGCGGCCTTGGTCAAGCGGGCTCCTTACGTAATCGAGCTGAACAGGGGCTCTTTGCGCCGCTTCCGCCCCGCTCGCCCCACCGGCAATTCCCGCCAGCTCGCGACCCGCAAACCCGTAAGCCCCCGCACCCGCAACCCTCGCCCACGCAAAAGGCCCCGCGTTCGCGGGGTCTTCTACCTGCGATTATTTCGTTTTCCAAACTTTCACCCGGCAGCAGTTCACGGCTTCGCCGCCGATGGGTGTGTAGTCGATGTTGGAGTACGTGACCACCGTGTCGTTCTGGCCTTCGGACGCCAGCCACTCGCCGTAGTCGTCGGCTCCGTTCTCCGCGGACAGCGCGAAGTAGCGCTTGCCTTGCAGGTCGACGCCGCATACGGCGCTCGTGGACTTCACCATCAGCCAGTTGCCGCACCATGCAGGCGCAGTGGTGGGCGTGCGGTCGAAGCGCAGCCACTTCTGCGCGCTGTAGCCGCCGCTGCCCGGCGACTCGGCGGGGGCGTACGTGCCCAAGTTGGCGATGCCGTCGCCGTAGCTGTACGTGGCGTCGAACGCGAACGTGAAGCCGGTCTTGCCGTAACCTGCCTCGAGCGGCTTCATGGACGCGGGAAGCGTCAGCGTGTCGGTGACGTCGCCGTTCTCGCTCACGCGCGTGAGCTGGTAATACGACGACGCGCCGGTGACGCGCGGCGTGATGACCACACCGTCGCCCGCCGCATACGGGGCCGTTGCCATGCGGCCGGCCGATTCGTACACCACGTTGGCATCCGAGCTGCCCATGGAGGCGCTCTTGAGCTGCGCGATCAGCGACGCCGCGACGACGGTGCTGTCGGCTTGCGGCATGACCTGCCAGAACGCGTGCCCGCCCACGGCGGCGATGGTGGGGGTCTCGAACCGATCGGTGGAGCCCTCATCGAGTTGCTGGATGTTGGAGAGGGCGTCGCCGTTTGAGTTCAGCTTTCCGGCGAAGATCCGCCAGGTGCCGTCCATGATGTTCGCCTCGGTCCACACCACGCCCTGCGAGGTGCAGCGCGCGTCGTAGATTTCGAAACCATCGTCCTGCCCGCGCGCCTTGTCAAGCACCACGGCCGACGTGCCCGACGACAGGGCCAGCGTTGCCACCTGCGCCAGCGGCTTGGCCTTCTCCGTGGGGATCAGGCAGCAGGCGAACTTCGAATCGTTGCACCAGACCAGGGAGCCGAAGGGAAGGTCGTAGGAGCCCTGCTGCTCCGCGCAATCGTCGACGTTCTCCACCTGCGACAGGTCGGAGATGGTGAAGACGGCGTCGGTGGGTACCTTCAGCGTTTGGATGTCGGGCGCGGAAGAACCCTTGCCGCCCGCGACCGCGGCGACGCCGGCGCCCGCAGCGGCCAGCACGCCCACGCCGAGCGCGCCCAACAGCAGGCCGCGGCGCGTGATGAGCGTCTGCCCGCCGTCGCCGACGGCGGGTCGTGGGGTGCCGCGGCCGGTGGGGGAGCCGCCGGAGATCCCGATGCCGCCCAGGCCCGGCGTGCCGGAGAGAGGGGTGGGGGTGGCGGCGCCTACGTAGG
>OKVV01000243.1_pt1 | contig 39721 bp, 29 predicted proteins | sample 1606871 | NCBI WGS metagenome assembly OKVV01 (sample SAMN03281011, study PRJEB24777) | human gut metagenome | isolation source: fecal sample PR176 from 1 month old male Indian infant, caesarean delivered... | place: Singapore | collected 2006-01-13
ATCATGGAACTGCAATGGCCTCTGATTCTTTTCACCACCCTTACCGCGTGGGGTTGCGGCGTGCTCGGCGGAGCCGGCGCGCTGGCGCTCAAGGGCGCCGGGAAGAAGTCCCAGCAGCTGCTGGCGATCATGTCCTGCGTGCTCCTGGCCGTCGCCGGCATCGCCGTGTTCTTCCACCTGCAGCACTGGGAGCGCATCTTCAACGGCTTCGGCCACATCACCTCCGGCATCACGCAGGAGCTCATCGCGATCGTGGTGTTCGTGGCGGTCGCCGTGGCGTACTTCGTCATGGCCCGCAAGTCCGACGACGGCGGCACGCTGCCCAAGTGGATGGCGTGGGTCGCCATCGCCATCGGCGTGATCCTGGCCGCGGTGTGCGCGCACTCCTACATGATGCCTGCGCGCCCGGCGTGGGATTCCGTGCTCGAGGTGCTCTCCATCGTGGGCGCCGCCTGCCTGCTCGGCCCGGCAACCTGCGCGGTCGTGCTGGCCGCCAAGGGCGAGGAGACCGGCGGGTGCGGCCTGCCCGCCGTGGCGGGCTCCGCGATCGGCGCCGTGTGCACCGCCGCCTACGCGGCCTTCATCCAGCTGAGCGCCGGCGCGTTCTCCCAGGTGGGCTGCTACTTCGACCCGACGCACCCGACCAAGGCCGTGGCCGACGCCGCCGCGACCGTCGCCGCCCAGGCGCCGCTGCTGTGGCTGGGCGCCGTGGTCGTTGGCGCGGTCGTGCCGCTCGTGTGCTGCGTGATGGCCCGCAAGAAGGGCGATGCGGCAAGCTGGAAGCTCTTCGGAGCGGTGGCCGTCGTGGCCGCCCTCGCCGGCGCGATCTGCCTGCGCGTGGCCTTCTACAACGTGGGCCTGTCCGTGTTCATGTTCTACTAGGCGGTTTCGTCAGGGCTTGGCCGGGCCGCCTGGCCTGGCCGCCCCTGGCGGGCCAGCTTCTTCGCGCTGGTTTCGGCCCGCCGGCCCCCTCGTCCCGTAGCCGGCGATTCCCTGCCCGGCGGCGGCGCGGAGGCCGGTCCTCCCCGGCGGCCCCCATCGGGCCACCGGACGACAACCGAATATCCCGAGCGGCCCCTTCCGCTTGGAGACACCCTTTCCCCAAACCCCCCCTTGCAAACAGGGACGTCTCCAAGCGGAAGGGGCCGCCTTGCGTCTTGGATCCGGACACTTAGGGGACGTAGCGCTATCTGCCTGAATCGCGTTTCACTTGTGCTTGGTTGAGCGGTGCGGTGGCGTCCTGCTACGCTATGCAACGCAAAACGCAAAGGCGAGCCGCCTAAAGGAAGGAGCTCATCGTGCAAGAAGTGTTGTTCATCGAGTACCCGAAGTGCTCAACGTGCAAGAAGGCGAAGGCGTGGTTGGATGCGCATGGCGTGGCGTATGCGGATCGCGACATTGTGGCGGATAATCCCAAGGCGGCTGAGCTGGCCGAATGGCACGCGAAAAGCGGGTTGCCGCTGCGCCGGTTCTTCAACACCAGCGGGCAGCTGTATCGCCAGCATAATGTGAAAGCCCAGCTAGATGCAGGCATGTCGGACGCGGAAGCTTATGACCTGCTGGCTGCCAACGGCATGCTGGTAAAACGTCCCATCGTCGTCGGCCCCGATTTCGTGCTAACCGGCTTCAAAGAAGCCGACTGGGAAGCTGCACTGCTATAAGCTTTTCGCATAGGCGTTTTGCGCTTCCGCTAGACAAATAGGAAAGAATAGGAAAAAAGAAAACCGCCGAAAATCAATTGGCGGCTGAGCTAGAGGCGCTTAGGCAGATTTTTCAGCTTCTTAACCCGATACGCGTCAAGGTCGGAATCGACGGATTAAAAAGCCCCGCATTGTGCGGGGCTTTTTGCGTTTACTTGAGTTTGCGCTCACGTCCACGAGGCGGGGTGCGGTGCTTTGCGCGCTCGATGAGCTATCGGGATGGTTCTCGGCCAACCTTTTTATGCCAGCTGCTCGATGAAGTCGCTGGGCTCGATGGCGCACATGCGCTTGCCGTCTTGCAGGCGGATGCGGCCGATGTGCAGCTTCATGACGCCGGCGGTTTCTAGGCTGGTGGTGGTGAAGCGGGAAACCACCAGCTGCTCGCTTGCCTTTCCTGCCATGGCATACACGCGGCGCGCGTCCTTCGCGTGCTCCTTCTCCTGCTTGTCCAAGGGCATCTCGGCGCTGTCGAAGTATTCGCGGCAGGGGATGAACCCGTTCACGAAACCGCTGATGATCAGCACCTTCGGCGAAAGCCCCGCGACTTGGTCGTAGGGGACCGCCTGGACGGCGCTTGCGGCATCGATGCGGGGCGCCAGCAGGCGGTTGCGGAAGCGCTTGGCCATGGCGGCTGCGGAGTTATCCTGCTCGCCCAGGCACAGCGTGCTCACGATGCCCGGCGCCGTTGCGCCTTCCTGGCCCGTGACCAGCTCGGCAAGCTTGTCCAGCAGTGCCGTGCCTTCGAGCCCGGCTGCGGATTCGATGAGTGCAAGGCCCGCTTCGCGTGCGTCGGCAACGCGCTTGGCGCCCACTACGCGATCGGCGTCGTCCTCGTTCGCGGCCAGCGCGCTATCCTGCACATCGCGCAGGGCCTCCACCAGGCCCTTATCGTGCTCATCGGCATATGCGCGCAGATTCGCCATAGCGGAGCTGTTGGCCAGCCAATCGCCGTATCCGCACCAGCAGCGCCATGCAAGCGCGTTTTCGGGATCGGCCACCAGGTCGAGCGCCGTCAGCACGTGGGCGGGCACGCAGCGCTCGTTGTCGCGGATGTCGCCGCGCACCGGCTGGCGATCGGTCAGCGCCTGAGCGGGAACCTTCGCGGCTAGCAGGGCCTTCACCATGTTGCGGCTCCACACGCCGTTAGGCGTCGCAACCACGATGTCGGCGGGGTTCGTTCCGGCCGCCACGGTTTCGGCAGCGAAGCGCGCAACGGCGCCGAATTCGTCTTCGGGCAGTTGGCTTTCCAGCACAACCGTCTGACCTGCGACGATGTCTTCCGCAGCATGGAACGCGATCGACTGCATGGCGGGGTCGGCAAGTAATTTGGACGCAGCTGCAGCTCCAGCTGCGCAAGCATGGCATGCGGACAACTCGATATCCTCCGCTCCTTCGCGCTCGTCCATGAACTCGTCCAAGCCTGCGGCATAGGGGTAGCTGTCATAGACCTGCACACAGGCGGTGCGGTCGCCGGCGATGGTGAGCGTTTCGGTCGCCATCAGGCCGGCAAGCAGCTGCGACGCCTTGCTGATGCGCTGATAGTCGTCTACCAGCACGTGGGCGAACGAATGGGCGGCAACCGCGCCGGCGTGGCCGCGCAGGTAATTCACCGCCAGATTGCCCGCTTCGGGCTCGACGATGCTGCGCGTGAGGGTCAGGTTGTCCTTCAGCAGCGTGTGCACGTTGGACTCCTCACCGGGCAAAAGCCAGTTCGGATCGTCATCGGCAAGCTCGGTCCAGCTACGGTAGAAGAACTTCAGCATCTCGCGCAGGCGCTTGGGGCGCAGGCCGCTCACCTTCATATCTTCGAGCAGGAACAGCTCCTCGTAGGCGGTGAGCAGACGCGGCTCACGGCCTGACCAGCGCACCGCTTCGGCATCTGAGAGCACCTCGAGCGCTAAGGCGCGCGGCGTGGTCACCGCGATCTCATCGGCGTTCACGCCGGCTTCTTCGCCAGCGGCGTTCAGGCGCAGCGTGAACGACTCGCATGCCTGCGGCGTGGCGCACAGCACCAGCACGTTCCCTGCCTTTTCGCCGTCCGAAAGCAGCGAGCATACGCGCTCGAGCAGCTGCTGTGTTTTGCCGCAGCCCACGCCGCCGACGATGCGCGTTGCCTTGATGTGCGAAATATCCTGGATCATATCCGACCTCCCAGCCGTTATTCCTTACCTATTTATATATGCATTCGCGATCTTGCCCGCCAAGCGGGGCGGAGCGCGCTGCCGTCGACGATACGCCGACGGGTCGTTGCCGTTCCCGGGCCCCTTCCGCCAGCTTGTTGGACGGTGAGGGGGTTTGCGCCGAAGCGGGTGAGGAGGTTGCCCGCTTCGGCTTCTCAGGTTGAAAGAGGGAGTGGCGGCATCTTCTGAAGTGGGGGGGGAGGGGAGGGGGAAGAGGCGCCGCTCCCGGGCAGAAGGTGGTCCATCCCCAAAACCCTTGCTAGGCCACCCTCTGCCCGGGAGGCCGGGCGCGATGCGTGCCCGGCTGTTCCCGTGTTGCGTTCCTCGCGCCGCAATGTGCGCGTTTGCCGTATCCGCTTGCCGGCTACTTCTCGTTTTCCACCAGCGAGACGGGTTCGCCTTTCTTGGCGATCAGCGGCATGCTGATCGCGTGCGCCGGGCAGGCGTCCACGCACGAGCGGCACTTTGTGCATTCGCTCCACGCAGCCTCGGACAACTCGGGATGGCGCGGGTCGATGCCCTCCTCGCAGGCGCGACCGCAAGCACCGCACTTCTTGCCCTGTGCCGTTTCCAGGCACTTCGCGTTGTCGATGGTGGGCTTGAACGTGCGGTTCAGCTTGGCGATCAGGCTCATGAACGCCGAAAGCGGGCACAGCTTATGGCACCACTTCTTGAACAGCAGCACCTCGGCGATCAGGATGGCGGGCACCACGATGAGCGACCACGTCACGTCGCCTTGCGCGAACAGGTTCACCAGCAGCAGGATGGTGGCGAAGGTCAGCCCGATGGGGCATATCAGGCAAAACACCGGGAAGCCGAAGATGAACGTGGACAGCAGCGCGCCGCCCAGCACGAAGTGGCGGGCATCCACGGCCTCGCCGCGCTTCTTCGCGCAGCTTGCGCAGCCGGACAGGCCCTTCGAGTCCTTCTCGCAGCCGGTTGCCAGCGCCGCCTTCTCGTCCTCGGTCAGCGGTGCGATGTCGGCGGCCGCAGTCTTGACCGGCTTTCCATCGACCGGACTCTTGGTCTTCGTCTGCTTCTCGGGCTTGGTGAATACGCCGCGCAGCTTCTGCACCAGGGGAACGGGGCACATCCATCCGCAGAACGCGCGGGCGAACACGATGATGAGCGCCACCATGATGGCTAGCGACACCATGGCGCGCGGCACCATCATCTTGCTGGCAAGCATGGTGCCCAGGGCGCCCAGCGGGCAGAGGATGGAAATGTCCCAGATGCCCGGTGCCGAAATGGTGCCGATGCCCAGGTTCGTCAAAAAGCCCACGAACACGATGGCGACGATGGCGAGCGCGGCAATGGTGCGCAGCGTCTTTGAATTGCGTTTCATGACCGCACCTTACCTTTCTACCTGGTCAAGCGGCTTGATGATGATGGCGCGCGAAGTGGCGCCCTCGGAAATGGAACCGTTTTGCAGCGATACGCACACGCTTTCGCAGGCTCCGCAGCCGTTGCACTTGTTGTCCAGCACCACGGGACGGTTCTCGTCGTCAAGCGTTATGGCCCCGTACGGGCACGCGTCGTAGCAGAATCGGCAGCCGATCAGCTTGTATGCTAGGCACCAGTCGGTGTTGATGACGGCTTTGCCGATGATGGTGTTCTCCTTCGTGGCGCCCGCCGGCAGCTCCAGCGCGCGCGTGGGGCAGGCCGAGACGCACAGCGGCGTGCCACCGTTCTCCTCGGTGCACCAATCGCAGTAGCCGTCGCTGAAATCGAACGTCGGCGTGCGCATGTTTAGGATGCCGTCCTCGATGTGCGCCGGACGGATGGCGTCACGCGGGCAGATCTCGTAGCATTTCTCGCAGCGGATGCAGGCGCTGATCAGGCGATCCTCGTCCTGTCCTCCCGGAGGTCGGACGATCGCCTGCGGGTTCGCCATCTTCAGCCCGCCCAGGCCGAGCATCACTGCGGCGCCGCCGATGCCTAGGCACAGCGTGCGGCGCGTCATGCCGCCGGTCTTCGCCTGCTTCCCCGCGGCGGTCTGCGCTTGCGCCTCGTCGGCCGCCCTCCTCGTCTGTTCCGCGCGGCCTTCGGGCAGGTCCGTGCGGTTGTCCGTGTTGTCCATCTCTCCTTCTTTCGCTCGCGCCCGATGCTGGCCTCCCCGTATCCGACGCCCTCCGCGTCGGGAAGCCTGGCGGTGCAAAACCGCCGACGCGCTGGCTTCGAAGCGCGTCGGCGGGCGATGCCTCGTTACTCGTCCTCGGTCAAAACATCGTCCAAAAACGCCTTATCGGTATTCAGGAACCCGTCGGTGAGATAGGCAAGGCCCTGATAGAGGTCGGTTTTCGCGAAACGCTTCATGTCGGCAGTCATCATGGGAACCCACGACAGCAGATGGTCTTCCAGGAAGTTTTTCTGCGTGGTCAGCAGCGCGGCGGCTTCCTCCTCGTCGCCCTTGCGCAGCGCCTCGGCGGTACGGTTGACAAGCACCTGCTCGAACTCCAGCTCCAGAGCTACGTGGTCCTCGCCTTCCTTCCAGCTGTTCTTCTTGTCAAGGCCGGCGGAGCGGTAGATGGCCAGCACCTCGTCGCGGGCATCCTGCATGAGCAGGCGCTTCTCGGAGGTGTACACGCTTTCGAATGGGTAGGCGGCGCTGTAGGCGTCCACGCCGTGGCCGATGAACACGCGGGTGTAGTCCACGGCTAGGTCGGTCAAGCTGTTCTCCCAGGTGTTGGACAGGTACTTCGCCAGGCGCAGGTAGCCCTCGTCCACGTCGGCGTTGCCCGTGGAGGCGGGGAAGCGCATGCCGTGCAGCTCGTCAAGCAGCTCCTGGTCGACTTCCACACGGAACAGGCGGCTGAGCAGGCCGTACGTTGCGGCGCGCTGTTCGATCAGCTTGATCAGCTCGTCCATGGAAGCCTGCTCTGCGGCGGTGTTGGCGTTCTCGGTCATGGTTAGTCCTCCTTGGAATCGGCCGCGGACTCGTCCACGACATCTGCCAGCATTTCCAGGCCCTGCTTTCCCGTTTCGGTGGTGAACCAGGCCTTGCGCCATTCCAGCGCGTCGCATTGCTCCAGCTTGTCCACGAAATGCGGGGCGTACAGGCGGGGTTTTTGCACCAGCGGGTCGTTGTCGACCTTGCCGTTGATGACCGGGGTGGCAGCGCCGTTTTCGGCTGCACACAGCGCGAGGATGCGCTTGTAGATGACCGCGTACGCCGCGTCCTCCTCAAGCAGGGCGCGCAGGCGCTCGGTGGGTTTGTCGGAATCAAGTTTTGCCTGGCCAGGCTCGGTGATACGCCAGAACACCTCAACGGGTTCGGCGGCTTCCAGGTACTCCACGCCGTCCACGACCACGGTCTTGGGATCGTTTTCCGTATCGTCGGCGGGTTGGCCGTCGGCGGTGATGCGCTCGATGGCGCCGGCGCGCTCGAGCAGGTTGCACAAGTTGGCGGCGGTATAGACGCTGAAGTTGTCCTGCTGCAGCTCGTCGACGTGGGCGTTCACGGCCTCGGCGGTTTGCGGCTCTTGCACGAAGGACAGGATGCCCAGCAGCACCTTGCGGCGCGGGGCCATGGATTTGAACAGATCGTCGATGCGCTCGGCAGGCGTGCGGTTATCGCTTTCGGCCTCGAGCTGCTGTGCGGGTGCATCGGTCGCCGAGCTGATGGCGGTGTAATCGCCGCCCTCGTTCTCATCGTCGTCCGCGCCGGTGTCCTCCAGCGGGTCGAACTCGTCGAGCTCGGAATCAAAGGATAAATCGAAAGTGGAATCAGACATGCTCCGCCCCTCCCAGACATTGCTAGCAACAAAACAAGCGCCTGCCTTCTGGCATGACGCTACAGTGCCGGCCCGTAAGACCGACTCCGGGAACTTCACCCCTGAAGCTCCGACTTTTTGCAAACAATGTCTGCCGCACGCATCCGGTGCGCCGGCGGACTCCCCGCGACGATGATATGCGCGCCGCAACGGCGGTGTCAAGGTCTGATTTTCCGCGGTAGGTTATTCGAATATGAGGATAGATGCGTCTTCGCGCGGCGGGTTTGCAGCGATTTGCCGCAACTCCAGGCGAGCGCTCACGGCGCGTCGCGGGCCCGGCTGGCGCCATAGGCGTGCGGCCCGCCCGTTGCGCTTTGCGCCGGATGTGCGGTCGCAAACCCGCGTTTGACAATGCGCGGAGGGTTGCGCCATACTGCGCGGCGGGGTTTGGGGAAGAATGCAAGTGGACGACGGACCTGGCCGCGTGGGGACGTGCGCCGGCCCGCTTTGGTTTGGAGAAAGGAAGCTGAAGCCATGACCGCTTTTATTCGACCCTCTTTTATTCTTCGCATGGACCTGGACGAACGTTTATTCAACGACGAGTGCGTCTCCGATATCAAACGCTCGTACTCCTATGTGGCGCCGTCGCTTGTGCAGGCGCACAAGCCGGTAGACGGGCAGCGCCCGGAGAACGTGATGCGCTTCATGATCAAGCTGCATCGTGCCTACTGGGACAAGTCAGACGAAGCCGCGCAGCGGCTATGGGAGGGCGTCATGCCCAAGTGGCTGCACAACATGTTCTCGAAGGTGTCCAACACCATCACGGCCGCCAACAACGTTCGCGCCGAAAACGGTCAGCCGGCGTTTCCGTATCACTGGTTTGAGCTGGAGTTCGGCGACAATGCGCTCATCGCGGTGAAGACGGGTTCCGATTCGTCGTTTCCCGCCGATGGGGTGGACATGGTGGAGCGCGCGCGCGACCTCATGAACGCCGGTGCGCTGGGGCAGGATATCGCTTGCGTGCGCATCCCGTCGCGCGCCAGCTACGAGGCGCAGCTCGCAGCCGCCGAGCAGGCGCAGGCCGAAGCCGCCGCCGTTGCCGCCGAACAAGGCGAATCCGCAGATCGAGCGGATAAGCAGGCTGAGCCTGCCGGTGTCACCACCGAGCAGGCGGTCGATGTTGCCGACGCCGCCGCTGAGGCGCAGGCCGAGGTCGCCGATGCCGCCGAGCCCGCCTTCGCCATGCCCGAGCTGCCCGCGTTCGACGTGGATTACGGCACCTGGGGCATCGAATACGCCGACGGTACCGTGCGCGAGTTCGATGTCGTCGTCGGTGCTTTTGCGTAGGCGAACGGCTATACTAACCAATTGCAAGGGGGTAGACGAGAAAGGGGCAGCAATGCCAAGTGCCAAGAATTTCCTCGGTCTGCTCGAAAAACTTCAGAGCGCCGATATCACGGTTCATCAGAACCGCTGCGCCGTCGTGCGCAATCGCAACGCCACGTGCATGAAATGCGCGGAGGTGTGCACATCGGGCTGCATTTCCTATAACGACAACGAGCTGATCATCTCGCCGGAGAAGTGCATCGGCTGCGGCACGTGCGCAACTGTGTGCCCCACGTGCGCGCTCGAGGCCCATCGTCCTAACGACGCCGAGCTGCTGCATCGCTGCATCCAGGCCATGCGCGCCGCTGATGGGGAGGTCGTCATCGCGTGCGAACAAATCGTGAACGCCGCGGAAGGGTTGCTTGACCTGGAGAAAGTCGTGCCCGTCACGTGCCTTGGGCGCGTGGAGGAAAGCCTGCTGGTCACCCTGGCGGTGGCCGGCGCCAAGCATGTCAGCCTGGTCGAGGGCAAGTGCGCCTCCTGCGAGCACGCTACCGGATTCCATATGGCCGAGCAGGTGCGCGACACCGCCAATACGCTGCTGGAAACATGGAACAGCGACACGCGCATCGATTTGGCGTCGAAGTTCCCGCACCAGGTGCGCCTTGAGGGCAAATCCAGCTTTGATGCCGGCAAGCGCAGATTCTTCGCGGAGGTGGGCTCCGAGGCGAAAGCCGCCGCCGGCACCACCGCCGACTACGCCGTGAAGGAAACGCTCGGCATCGAGGAGAAGCCCGAATCGCGCTTTCAGAAGGTGATGGAGGACGGCACGCTGCCGCATTTCATCCCCGATCGCCGCGAGCTTCTGCTGAACAGCCTGTCAAGCCTAGGTGAGCCGCAGGACGTCATGATCGAGACGCGTCTGTGGGGTCACGTCATCATCGACCCGGACAAATGCAACAGCTGCCAGATGTGCGCGACGTTCTGCCCGACGGGAGCCATCAGCAAGTTCACCGATGAGGATGGGACGTTCGGCGTGGAGCATTTCCCCGGCGATTGCGTGAAATGCCGCTGCTGCACGGATATTTGCCCGCAGCAGGCGCTCACGCTCTCCGACGAGGTGTTCGCCGTCGACCTGCTTTCGGGCGCGGTGGAGCGCTACGAGATGAAGCCGCCTGCGCATCCCGTGGGCGACCCGCATCAGATCTGGCATACTATGAAGGACCTGCTCGGCTGCGATCAGGTCTACGAGCGCTAAACCGTTTCCATAGCTTCCGTGCGCGGGGCCGTCCTTCGGGGCGGCCCCGTTCTTTAAGCCCGTTTTCAGGCTGCGCCGTATACTGTTGACCGAAAGAATGCATGCCTGCGCCCTGAGGCGCGGGTTCGGGAATCGACGGAAGGCACACCATGCAGATTCTCATCGTGGAAGACGACGTGCGGCTGGCCCGCGCGCTGGCGCACATTCTGGAGGAGAACGGCTACGGCACCGACGTGGTGCACAACGGCGCCGACGGCCTGGCCTATGCCGAAAGCGACATCTACGATGTGGTCATCTTGGACGTCATGCTTCCCAAAATGGATGGTTTCACGGTAGTGGCCGAATTGCGCCGCAAGAATGTGAGCACACCGGTGCTGCTGCTCACCGCGCGCGATGCCGTGCCCGACAAGATCACCGGTTTGGATGCCGGCGCCGACGACTACATGACAAAGCCGTTCAGCCCCGCCGAGCTGCTGGCGCACCTGCGCGCCCTCACGCGCCGCCAGGGCGAGGTGATCTTCGAGAAGCTCGATGCGGGCGATCTTTCGCTGAACTTGGAAAGCTACGACCTGACGTGCGGGCAGAAGACCATCCACCTGTCGTTCAAGGAGTTTTCCCTGGCGAAGGTGCTTATGGGCAACGCGGGGCAGGTGGTGTCGAAGGAGCTGCTCATCGAGCGTGTGTGGGGCGTGGAGTCAAGCGCTGAGGACAACAACGTCGAGGCATACGTCAGCTTCCTGCGCAAGAAGATGCGCTTCTTGGGCTCGCAAGCGTGCATCGAGACCATCCGCAAGGCGGGCTACCGTTTCGCCGCCGATGGCGCCGCGGCCTAAGGCGGCCATCCTATGCTGAAGAAGCTCCGCATCAAGTTCATAGCGTTGAACATGGCCACCGTCGCCGTTGTGCTGACGGTGGTCTTCGCGGCCATCTGCGTGGTGAACCATCGGCAAAGCGTCGCCACGGTCGACGGTGCGCTCAACCAGGCCATCGCGCAGGCCTCCGAGCATCAGAGCAGGCAGATGGGGAAGGACACGCCGGGCGAAGGCCAGCCGGAATCCGACAACGGCCAAGCGGCGCCCGATGACGGCGAGGCAGGCGATTCGCAAGCATCCGACGGCCGGAAATCTCCGGCTCAGGCAGCCGAGCAGGCGGGAGCCGTCGTCGACGCCTCCTCCGGCGTTGCGGCGCCGCCGACCATCGGCGGGCGCGAGCGCAGCGGGGGGCAGGTCATCCCCGTGGCGTTGTTCTCCGTGTCCGCGGACGGGGCCATGACCGCGCTCGGCCGCTATAACACGGCATCCATCAGTCAGGATGTGCTCGAGCAGGCCGGCGAACAACTCGCCGGCGCCGACGAGGGCTTCGGCAGCCTGTCCGACCTGGGCCTGTTCTATGTGAAGCGCCAGGCGGGCGGCGTCATGTATCTGGCGTTCGCCGACATGGGTAGCGCGAGCGGCTGGCGTGCCCTGGCGGCAACGCTTGCCGTGGTGGAGGTTGGGACGCTGGCCGTGTTCTTCGTCATCAGCCTGTTCTTCAGCCGCTGGGCGCTGCGTCCCGTCGCCCGCGCCTGGACGCAGCAGCGCCGCTTCGTGGCGGACGCGTCGCACGACCTGAAGACCCCGCTCACCGTCATCCTTGCCAACACGTCCATCGCGCTCGAGCATCCCGAGCGCAGCGTGGCAAGCCAAAGCCAGTGGCTCGAGAGCACGCAGCACGAGGCCGAGGCCATGCAAGGCCTGGTGGGCGATTTGCTCACGTTGGCGAAGATGGACGAGGAGGAGGCCGCCGCGCAATCCGGCGCCGCGCGCCCGGCCCTCGAGGAAGTCGACCTGTCCGACGTCATCGAAGGCGAGGTCCTGCAGTTCGAATCGGTGGCGTTCGAGCGCGGTGTGAGGCTGGAATCGCAGGTGGAGCCCGGCATCGAGCTGCGCGGCAACGAGCAGCGGCTGCGCCGTTTGGCGGGCACGCTCATCGACAACGCTTGCAAGTACGTCGACGACGGGGGAGCGGTGGACGTGGCGCTTTCGCGCTCGGGAAAGCAGGCGAGGCTTGCGGTGCGCAACACCGGCGCGCCCATATCGCCCGAGGACCTTCCTCACGTGTTCGACCGCTTCTACCGCGCGGACAAGGCGCGCACGGGCGGCGCCGGCGGGCACGGCCTGGGGCTTGCCATCGCGCGGGCGATAGCCGAGGAGCACGGGGGCACGCTGATCGCCTCAAGCACGCAGGCCGAAGGCACCGCGTTCACCGCAACATTGCCGCTGAAGTAAGCGGGCGAGCTCTCCTCCCCGCGCCGCTCGCCGCGTTGCTTTCGTGGAAGCTCCGCCGGGGCGCTCATCGGTGCTATCATACGTGTTTACTTGCAAATCACGGAACAAGCGAGGCAGCCCATGCTTTTGTGCGCGCAGTACGTGCTTCCCATCACGTCGGAACCCATCCACAACGGTGCGGTGCTCGTTCGCGACGGCGCCATCCGCGACGTCGGCGACGCCGCCATGCTCAAGTTGCGCTATCCCGATGAGGAGGTCTCCGATTTCGGCCAGGCGGCCATCCTGCCCGGCTTCGTCGACCTGCACACCCACCTGGAGAACGCGGTCATGCGCGGCATCGTCCACGATGTCCCCTACGCAACCTGGATCATGACCATGCGCGAGCTGTCCGCTAAGATGGACGTGGCCGATTGGTATGATTCGGCCATCCTGGGCGGCCTCGAGTCGCTGTCCAGCGGCATCACCACCGTGGCCGACATCACCACGTCGGGCGCCAGCTGCACCGCCATGCAGAAGCTGGGTATGCGCGGCGTCGTCTACCGCGAGGTGGGCGCCATGGACCGCCGTCGCGTCGGCTTCGCCATGCATCAGGCCGAGAGCGACCTGGCCCATTGGCAGGAAGAGGTCGATTCCGACCGTCTTACCGTCGGTCTGGCCCCGTCGTCGCTGTTCACCTGCAATCCGGAGATCTTCCGCAAGGTCGCCCAGCTCGCCTCCAAGGAGAACCTCCCCGTGGCGCTGCGCCTGGCCGGCGACCGCGAGGAGTGCGATTTCGTGCGCTATGGCTCCTCGCCCTTCTCCGTCCACTCCATGGACACCACGCGCTGCTACGTGGAGGTCCCGCCGTGGCTGCCCACGGGCACCACGCCGGTCGACTACGTGCTGAACTGGGGCGCGTTCGAGAGCGACAACGTTATGATGGTGCATGGCGTCTACGTCGACGACCATGACGTGGCCAAGCTCAAGGAGTACGACGTCTCCGTGGCCAGCTGCCCTCGCATCAACGCCCAGCTGGGCATGGGCGTGGCCCCGCTCGCCGAGTTCCTGAACAACGGCCTGCGCGTGGGCCTGGGCACCGACAGCCCCGCCGCCACCGACTCCACCGACATGATCTCGGAGATGCACATCGGTATGCTCATCCAGCGCGCCGTGAACCCGCGCAGCTTCATGAAGTCCTCCACCATGCTGGAGATGGCCACCATCGGCGGCGCCCGCGCGCTGCGCATGGACGACAAGGTGGGCAGCCTGGAAGTGGGCAAGCTGGCCGACGTCATCGCCGTCGACCTGTCCGGCTCGCACCAGACCCCGGCAACCGACCCGGTCTCGGCCGTGGTCAACGCCTGCAACGGTTCCGACGTGCTCATGACCATGGTGGGCGGCAACGTGCTGTACGAGAAGAGCAGCTGGCATGTGGGCGTGGAAGTGGCTCGCAGCATCGCCCGCGTCATCGAGATCCGCAGCAAGCTGAGGTAGCGCGCCATGGGAACGAATCAGAAGCTCACGGCCAAGCAGAAGGCCGAACGCATCAAGGCGGCGCAGGAGCGCGAGGCGCGCGAGAAGGCGCGCCGCGAGGCGGCGGCCCGCACCAAGAAGATTTTCACCGTGGTGGTGTGCGTCATCCTGGTGCTGGCACTTGGCATCCCCACCATCGCGCTTTCCGTGCTGTCCTTGTAGCAACCCTTGGCAACTGATAACGCCCCGGTCCCCGAATGCTGCTTCCCTAGCAGAACTTTTCTGTAAAGGAAGTGCGCGCGAAGGGGGTCGGGGCGTTTGTGCTACCATGGATGGCTGTCGCGCGCAAGCGTGAAAAGAGTAAAGGGAACGCACGCAAAGGGGAATGCTTTGTTTGGTATCGGTGGATTTGAGCTATTTCTCATTCTGCTGTTCGGTTTCCTGCTGTTCGGCCCCGACAAGCTGCCTGCAATGGCGAAAACGCTTGGCAAGGCCATCGGCAAGTTCCGCAACGCGCAGGAGGAGATGAACAAGGTTATCAAGAACGAGGTGTACGACCCCGATTCCGACGAGCCGTTCAAGAACCCGCTCGACGTCATGGAGAAGGCCGCCGATGCCGGCAAGAAGGCCGCCAACGGCGCCAGCAAGGCCGTGAGCAGCGCAAGCAAGGCCATGTCCTCGCATAGCTCCTCCACCACGGCGCCCAAGCCGCGCCCGGCGGGGCAGCAGGAAAGCTTCAGCGAGCGCAAGGCCCGCTATGATCGCGAGCGCGCCGCCAAGCAGGCTGCCGAAGCCGAAAGGGCCGAGGCCGCCAAGCAGGCCGCGCTGGCCTCAGCCGACGCCCGGTCGACTGAGGCCGCAGCTCCCGAAACCGCCGCGCAAGCGGCTCCCGCGGCGCCCGCCGCACCGGCAGCGCCCGCTGCCCAGTCTTCCGCCACCGAAACGAAGGGGGAGTAACCGATGCCTATCGGACCGGCGCGAATGCCCCTATTCGATCATCTGGGCGAGCTGCGCATGCGCTTGGTGCGCATCGTGGTGTGCCTGCTCGTCGGCGTGTGCGTGTTCTACTTCGCCACGCCCACCATGGGCCAGTTCCTGATGATCCCCATTGCCGAGTACCTGCCGAAGGGCCCCGACGGCCTGCCGTCGTTTATGGCCATCGACCCGTTCGAGGCGTTCTCCACCCGCTTCAAGATCTCCATCTGGGCGGCCATCGTGGCCTGCTCGCCGGTTATCCTGTGGCAGCTGCTGGCGTTCTTCCTGCCGGCGCTCAAGCCCAACGAGCGCAAGTGGTTCATCCCCACGTTCGCCGCGGCCGTGGCGCTGTTCATCGTCGGCACCATCTTCTGCTACTGCATCATCCTGAACCCGGCGTTCCAGTGGCTCACCGACCAGGCCATGGGCTTGGGCACCGTCACGCCGCGTATGGCCAGCTACGTGGATATCATCATCAAGTTCGAGCTGGGCTTCGGCGTGGCCTTCGAGCTGCCGCTGGTCATTTTCTACCTGGTGGTGTTCAACGTGGTGCCGTACAAGAAGCTGCGCGATAGCTGGCGCGGCATCTACGTCGGCCTGCTGGTGTTCTGCGCCATCGTCACGCCCGACGCATCGCCGGTCACCATGGCGCTCATGTTCGCCGCGCTGATCGTGCTGTACGAGGTATCGCTGCTGCTGGCCCGCATCGTGCTTGCCGGCCGTATCAAGAAGCAGAACCAGGAGATCGCGAAGGAGGAGGGCGCTGCCCAGGCGGCCGCTCCCAAGACCAAGAAGCTCAAAGCCGTGAAGCGCAAGTAGTTTAGCCGGCAAACATATATGGTTAACCTGAAGGCCCGCTGCATGCGGGCCTTCTTGGGATAGTATGGGGTTCGTACCAATGGCGTGCGGCGCGGGCGCCGCACGGTTTCGCGGATCGAAGGAGCTGCATGCACGAGCTAGGTATCATGACCGGCGTCATGGAGGCGGTGGAGAAGTCCGCCGTGCAGGCGGGCGCCACGAAGGTGCTCAAGGTCACGTTGTCCATCGGCGAGATGACCGAGGCCATCGAGGACTCGCTGCGCTTCGCGTTCGAGGTGCTCACGGAGGGCACCATGAGCGAAGGCGCGGAGCTTGAAATCAACATGGTGACGCCCCGAAGCCTTTGCTTGGACTGCGGCGCCGAGTACGAGCACGACCGTTTCCATATGGTGTGCCCCGAGTGCGGCGGCTATAACACGAAGCTTTTAGCCGGTCGCGAGCTGCAGATCGATTCCATCGAGGTCGACCTGCCCGACGACTAATGAGCGTCAGCGCGTCGCTGTGCCGGCTAAGCCGCGGCCGTGCGCGGGGGAGGCGCTTCCCCATAGGGCGCAGCTGGAAGGCAACGTGCATTCGCCGCGCCTTTCCAATCCGGTTCATAACTGAAACCGCTGCTTGATCAATAGGAGGATTCAGCATGCAAATCGATATGAAGCAACCCATCCTTGACAAGAACGACCAGCTGGCGGCGCAGCTGCGCAAGCGCTTCGCCGACAACCACGTGTTCGTGCTCGACCTGCTTGCCAGCCCCGGTTCCGGCAAGACGTCCACCATCCTGGCCACTATCGAGGCGCTGCGCGATGAGTTCAACATCGCCGTCATCGAGGGCGACATCGCCAGCAACGTGGATGCCGAGAAGATCAAGGCCCAGGGTATCGCCGCCGTGCAGATCAACACGGGCGGTGCGTGCCACCTGGAGTCCAACATGATCAGCCGCGCCATCGACGTGCTCGACCTGGAGCGCCTGGACCTGATCATCGTGGAGAACGTGGGCAACCTGGTGTGCCCGACCGACTTCGACCTGGGTGAGAACGCCAAGGTCATGATCTTGTCCGTGCCCGAGGGCGACGACAAGCCGCTCAAGTATCCCGGCGTTTTCCAGGCGGCGAAGGTGGTCATCCTGAATAAGGTGGACACCATGCCCGTGTTCAACTTCGATCGCGAGGCGTTCGACGCCAGCGTGCGTCAGCTCAACCCGCAGGCCCCCATCTTCCCCATCGCCGCAACCAAGGGCGAGGGCATCGAGGAGTGGGCAACCTGGCTGGCCGAGCAGATCCGCGCCATCCAGTAGCGCAGCGAATATATCCCATCCAAGCAGGCGGCATGTCCCAGGGCGTGCCGCCTGCTTGCGTTTCGGGGGCTCCCAATGCCATCCCGCTTTAACAGGAGGGGTGACAAGATTGAGCGCTGGCGTACGCGGACGGCGGCAAGGGCAAGCTTTACGCCGCCCGCCCGCCGTCCCTGGTTCACTGGTCGTGCGATTCGACCGGTTGCCAAGCTGTTGCGTGCTGGCAATCACCTTGAAACACTGCTTGGGCATACTCGTATCCGAAGGAATCCCGCTTGTGCTGAAAGGACAGCTGTATGCGAGCGAATGATATGTACGAGGCGTGCGCCGACGCGCTGCGCGCCTATGCGGAGGGCGCCGGCTTCACCGATATGGTGGTGGGGCTTTCCGGCGGCATCGATTCAAGCGTCATCGCCGTCATGTGCGCCGACGTGTTCGGCCCCGATCACGTGCACGGCGTCATGCTTCCCGGCCCCTATTCCACGGAACATTCCCTGGATGACGCACGCGAACTGGCGGACAACCTGGGCATCGAGACGCACGTCGTGTCCATCTGCGAGCCGTTCGAGGCGTTCGAGGCGGTGCTGCGCCGTTCGGGCTGCGGCAAGCTTTCGGGTACGGCGTCGGAGAACACGCAGGCGCGCTGCCGCACCGTGGTGCTCATGGCGCTCTCCAACGCCAACGGCTGGATGCTCGTGAATACGGGCAACCGCAGCGAGTCCATGATGGGCTACTCCACGCTCTACGGCGACACGGCCGGCGCGTTCGCGCCCATCGGCGGCCTGTACAAGACCGACGTGTACGCCATCGCGCGCTGGCGCAACGAGCGCGCCGAGCGCGACGGGCAGGTGCCGCCCATCCCCGAGCACGTGCTGGTCAAGCCGCCCAGCGCCGAGCTGGCGCCCGGCCAGGAGGACGAGAAGTCCATGGGCATCGACTACCCCACGCTCGACCGCATGCTCATCGCGCATTTCGAGCACGGCGTCAGCGAAAACGGCCTGGTGGAGGCCGGGTTCAACCGCGCCGACGTCGAGCGCGTGCTGGCGAAGGTGCGCTCGCAGGCCTTCAAGCGCGCCCTCGAGCCGCCGTATCCTGACGCAAAGTTCTACGAATAGGGAAGCGCCTGCGCGCCCCGCATATCGAGAAGATGTGACGCGCGCCGAACGGCCGGCCGCGCGCGGGGCGCGTGCGTTACCATGGCTGCGATATCGAAATGGGGGACGGTGCCCAAAGCCGGTTGCACGGCGGCGGGCGCCGTCCCTTCGCCATCTAGTGAAAGAGCATGCCACACATGAAACGCCGCGATTTCTTCAAGCTGGTCGGCGCCTCCGCCGCCTTCGCCGCCGTGCCCCTGCTGTCATCGTGCAGCTCCGCCGCGGCACCCTCTGCCGAGGGCGCCGGCGTGCTCGGCCAGCCCCAGGTGTCGTTCTCCACATCGGTTGACGTGCTCATCCTGGGCAGCGGCATGGCGGGCCTTTCGGCGGCCATGGATCCCTCCGAGGCGGGGCTGTCGGTCATGGTGGCCGAGAAGCTCGATGCTCTGGGCGGCGAAAGCTACGAGTCCAACGCCGTCATGGAGGTGTGCGGCAGCCAGCTGCAGAAGGATGCGGGCATCACCGAGACCTGCGACGATGTGTGGCCCGAGCGCAAGGAACAGCTGAAGAGCGCCGGCGTGACCGATCTTGAATTCGCGAAGCGCCTGTTCTACGCGGCGCCCGAGTGGGTCGACCGCATGAAAATCTCGTACGGCGCGCAGTTCGCCGACCCCGCCAGCTATTCCGCCAACGAGGCGAACCGCCGCCGCGTGCTCCCGAAAAACGGCATCGGCGACACGGAGAGCATCATGATGCCGCTGCGCGACAAGCTGGCGGCGAAGGGCGTGCAGTTCTTCACCGGCTATTGCGCCACCGGGTTCATTCTGGACGAGGCGGGCAAGGTGTGCGGCGTGCGCTTCTCCACCAGCAAGAAGGACCAGTCCGGCGTGGTCGACGTGCATGCGCGCGCCGTGGTGGTGGCAACGGGCGGGTTCGCCAGCAACCAGTCGCTCGTGCGCCAGTACCTGTCGGCGTGGGAGCGCATCGGCTGCTACACCGCCGCGTCCATGGGGGAGGGTCATAAGCTGTGCCAGGCGCTCGGCGCGCAGCTCAGCGACATGAGCGTGACCCCGTCGGTGATCAGCGACCTTCCGCAGGCGGCTGCATGGGGCATGTTCGCGCCCACGCTCGTGGTGGATGCGCAGGGCAACCGCTTCGCCAACGAGGACTACATGCGCGACCTGTGCGCCGCATGCTTCATCCAGGAGCGCGGCTATTTCTGGACCATCTTCGACAGCGGCATCTCGGAGAGCGGGCAGGCCCGCAGCGCGGCGCAGGTGACGGCGAAGCACGCATCGCGCCTGGTCGGACCATGCGACACGGTGGAGCAGCTGGCGTCAGGCATGGGCGTGTCCGAGGACGTGCTGGGCAAGACCGTCGACCGCTTTTCCAGCATGGTCGAGGCCGGCAAGGACTCGGATTTCGGCCGCAAGCAGTTCCTGGAGAACCTGAAGCCGCCGTATTACGCGCTCAAGCAGTTCCCCGTGCGCTTCCGCACGCGCGGCGGCGCGGTGGTGGACGGCGGCGGGCGCCTGCTCGACGCCAACGGCAAGGCCATCGCGGGCGTGTACTGCTGCGGGGCCGCCGCGCAGGGCGGCGGCGAGAGCCTGACCACCAACGGGGCCTTCGGCGTGCTCACCGGCAAGGCCGTGACCGAGGATCTGGGAGCGGCATAGCCCTATCGTCCGCATCCGCGCGATTACCTCGGGCGGCGTATGGCGCGCTTGGCGTGCTCGGGATACCATGGACGGCATGGATAACCTTCTTATGACATATCGCGACATGACGACGCGCGACTGGCTGGTCGACGCCGCGGTGGCGCTGGCGGCGTTCGCCGTGGGCTGCCTGCAGCTTATGCTCACGGCGTCGTCGATCATTATTCCCGACCTGGCGCTTCGCCAATATCTCGGCGTGGTCAACGTGGTGCCCGACCTGCAGGTGTTCGTGGGCCTGGGCATGACGGTGGTGCCGCTCGTGCTGCGCCGCCGCTTCCCGCTGCCCGTGTTCGCCGCGTGCCTGGTCATCTTCCTGGGCCTGCAGGTCAGGTTCTCGGGCTTCTCCATGACGGTGGTCGGGCCGCTGGTGGCGCTCTATACCGTGGCGGCCGAATGCGGCACCGTGCCCGGCGTCGCGTGCGGCGCGGCGGCGGTGCTGTCGCTGCTGTTCGCCGGCGCGCCCATGCAGGCGGCCAGCATGGTGTTCTTCACGCGCTTCCAGAATATCGCGCTCATGGTGGCGGCGGTGCTTGCCGGTTACGCCTACCGCACGCATGTCGCGTACGTGCGCGCGGTGGAGCAGCGCGCGGCCGAGGCCGAGCGCACGCGCGAGGAGGAGGCCGCCCGCCGCGTGGAGGAGGAGCGCGTGCGCATCGCCCGCGAGGTGCACGACATCACGGCGCACTCGCTCTCGGCGGTGAGCATCCAGCTTGCCGCGGCCGAGCGGCTGGTGGAGAGCGATCCTCAGATGGCGAAGGAGGCGGTGTCCACGGCGCGCGCCACGGCGAAGGCCGCGCTCGACGACATCCGCTCTATGATCGGCGTGCTGCGCCCCGGCGACGACGCGGCCGAGACCCGCCGCGGGAACGAACCAGGTGGACGAGCTGGAGTCGTATCTGCGCGGCGCCGGCCTGGACGTGACGCTCGATATGGCGGCGTATGATCGAGCCCGCGTGCCCGCGCACGTCGACATGGCGCTGTTCACCGTGGCGCGCGAGGCGTGCACGAACGCGGTTCGGCATGCGCGGGCGCAGCGCGTGTCGCTGCGGTTCGCGGTGGAGGACGGCGCGGCCACGCTGTCCGTGATCGACGACGGCGCCGGCTGCGGCGCGGCGGCGCAGCCGGCAGATATGGCCGCCCCCCAGCTGCCGCGGGCGGCCGATGGCGCGGGCCACGGCGTGGCGGGCATGGCCGAGCGCATCCACGTGCTCGGCGGGTCGTTCTCGGCAGGCGATGGCGAAAACGGCGGGTTTTGCGTGCGCGCGAGCATCCCGCTTCGCGGAACGGAGGCATAGCGAATGGAACAGACGCTCGACGGCGAAGGCGCGGCAAACGCATCCTCGCAGGCGGCCAACCTGGCAACCCCGGCAAACTCGGCAGGCCCGGCCAACCCGGCAACCCCGGCCAGTGAGTCCGGCACCTCCCCGCAGGCGGCCAATCCCGCCAGTATAGCGAGCACCCTTTTGCAGGCGGCGGGTGCGAAGCGTCCCGTGCGCGTGCTAGTGGCCGACGATCAGGACCTGGTGCGCAGCGGCTTCCGCATGATCTTGTCGTCCTACGACGGCATCGAGGTGGTGGGCGAGGCGCGCGACGGCGATCAGGCGGTGCAGCTTGCCGAGCGCCTGCGCCCCGACGTGGTGCTCATGGACATCCGCATGCCGCGCGTCAACGGCATCGATGCCACGCGCGCCATCCGCTCCAACGCCGCCCTCCAGGACGTGCAGGTGCTCATCCTCACCACGTTCGACCTGGACGAATACGTGTACGACGCGCTGTCGGCGGGCGCCGGCGGCTTCCTCCTCAAAGACGCCGAGCCCGACGAGATCGCATCGGCGGTGCGCGTGGTGGCGGCGGGCGAGGCGCTCATCGAGCCGTCCATCACGCGCCGGCTCATCGAGACGTTCGTGGCGGCGCGCCCGGGCGTGCCCGCGGGTGCCGCGGCACGCGGCATCGACCAGCTCACCGATCGCGAGCGCGAGATCCTCACGCTGGTCGCGCGCGGCCTTAACAACGACCAGATCGGCGAGCGCCTGTTCATCAGCCCCGCAACGGTCAAGACGCACCTCGCGCGCATCATGGCCAAGCTCGATGCGCACGACCGCGCGCAGCTGGTGGTGCGCGCCTACGAGAGCGGGTTGGTGAAGCCCGGCGTGATGTGAAAGCTGGCGAAAAGGGGGAGCGTCGGCGGCTATCGGCTGCCGGCGCTCCTTCTGTCTTATGCGCTTGCTTATGCGCTTGCGCAAGAACTTTTCGGAGCGTGCCATAAATCACCGTAATCCACTTGCAATCGGACGGTCGGCTGCTATAGTAGGCAATGTGTTTAGCACTCGTTACCAAAGAGTGCTAGCACTCAGAAACACAGAGTGGTTAAATAACGGGTATGCGAAACCAATCTCGCGTAATCGATGCGAAAGGAAGGCAGCGTTATGAATCTTAAACCCCTGGGCGACCGCGTTATCGTGAAGGCTGACGAAGCTGAGGAGACCACGGCTTCCGGTCTGTTCATCGCATCCGAGGCCAAGGAAAAGCCTCAGAGCGGCGTCGTTCTGGCAGTCGGCGCTGGCAAGCCCGATAAGGACGGCAACCTGGTTCCCGTTCCCGTGAAGGTCGGCGACAAGGTCGTCTATGGCAAGTTCGGCGGCCAGGAGATCAAGGTCGACGGCGAGGACCTGCTCATCCTCCGTGCCGACGATCTGTACGGCGTCTTCGAATAAGTTCCGATCGTTTCACCTCGTCAGTAAACATGGGCCTGCGCCCGGTATCTTGGAACCGCGCGCAGGCCGCATTCGAAAGGAAGCTTTAGAATGGCTAAGGATATCAAGTTCGAGGCTGATGCCCGCAGCGCTCTGGCCGCAGGCGTCAACAAGCTGGCAAACGCCGTTAAGGTCACGCTCGGCCCCAAGGGCCGTTACGTCGCCCTTGAGAAGTCCTTCGGCGCTCCGCTGATCACCAACGACGGCGTCACCGTCGCCAAGGAAGTCGAGCTGGAGGATCCGGTCGAGAACATGGGCGCCCAGCTCATCCGCGAGGCCGCTGTTAAGACCAACGACGTCGCCGGCGACGGTACCACCACCGCCACGCTGCTGGCCGACGTGATCGTCTCCGAGGGCCTGCGCAACGTCACCGCCGGCGCCGACGCCCTGGGCATCCGCCGCGGCATCCAGAAGGCGACCGACGCCGTGGTCGAGGCCATCAAGGCCGACGCCACCCCGGTTTCCACCACCGAGCAGATCACCAACGTCGGCACCATCTCCGCCGGCGACGCCGTGATCGGCGCCAAGATCGCCGAGGCCATGGACGCCGTGGGCAAGGACGGCGCCATCTCCGTCGAGGATTCCCAGACCTTCGGCCTGGACATGGACATCGTCGAGGGCATGCAGTACGAGCGCGGCTACATCAGCCCCTACATGGCCACCGACATGGAGAAGATGGAAGCCAACCTCTCCGACCCTTACATCCTGCTGACCGACCAGAAGATCTCCAACATCCAGGACATGGTCCCGCTGCTGGAGCAGATCATGAAGACCGGCCGTCCGCTGTTCATCGTCGCCGAGGACGTTGAGGGCGAGGCTCTGGCCACTATCCTGCTGAACAAGCTGCGCGGCACCTTCACCGCTGTGGCCATCAAGGCCCCGGGCTTCGGCGACCGCCGCAAGCGCATCCTCGAGGATATCGCCGCCGTCACCGGCGCGCAGGTCATCGACAAGGACTTCGGCATGACCCTGGCCGATGCCAAGATCGAGATGCTCGGCACCGCTAAGACCGTCAAGGTCACCAAGGACCGTGCCCTGATCGTGGACGGCGCCGGCGACAAGGCCGCCATCCAGGACCGCATCACCCACATCAAGAAGGAGCTGGAGCGCGTCGACTCCGACTTCGATCGCGACAAGCTCCAGGAGCGCCTGGCCAAGCTGTCCGGCGGCGTGGCCGTGCTGAAGGTGGGCGCTGCCACCGAGGCCGAGCTCAAGGAGAAGAAGTCCCGCATCGAGGACGCCCTGCAGGCTACCCGCGCTGCTGTCGAGGAGGGCATCGTCGCAGGCGGCGGTGTGGCTCTGATCAACGCCATCCCGGCTCTGGACACGCTCGAGGTCACCGACGCTGACGAGAAGGTCGGCGTGGAGATCATCCGCAAGGCCATGGAGGCCCCCATGCGCGCCATCGCTCAGAACGCTGGCTTCGAGGGCTCCGTCATGGTCGACAAGGTCCGCCACATGGAGAAGGGCGAGGGCGTGAACTTCGCCGACGGCACCACCGGCAAGATGATCGAGATGGGCGTCAACGACCCCGTCAAGGTCACCCGCACGGCTCTGCAGTCCGCTGCTTCCGTGGCTGCCCTGATCCTCATCACCGAGTGCACCATCAACGAGATCCCGAAGGATCCCGATCCGGCGGCCGCTGCTGCTGCCGCAGGTGCAGCCGGTATGGGCGGCATGATGTAAGCAACAGGTTCATAAACCTTGCAGCAAAGGGGCCCGCTTCGGCGGGCCCCTTTCGCGTCTTGTGGGGAAGTCGCGGCGGCTGTCGCAGCCTCGATATGCGCAGTTACGGTGTTAGGCGCGACCGCGGCGAAGATCGTCCCGGGCGCAGCCGCCGCGGCTTTCGCCTAGCATATCGCGCTACGACCGGCGAGAACGCTCGCGTCGGGGAGTTCGAACCGTCTACTTAGGTTCCCCGGCCGGGCCCCGTCGTTTCCATTCGATCGTCGGAATGCAACAAAAACGCCCTCCTGCGGTTGCAGGAGGGCGTTTGCGGTCTTGTATGCGGTTTGCTGGGCCCCTTACAGGCACTCGCCTGGATCTTACAAGCCCTCGGCCTGGAAGCGGCGCAGGAGGGCTTCCTGATGGTGCGAGTACTGTAGCGCGACGTCCTTCGCCACCTTGCCCTCGCGCACGGCGTTGAACAGCGCCTGGTCCATGGTCTGCATGCCGGCGGCGCCGTTGGAGGCGATCACGGAGTCGATCTGGTAGGTCTTCTCCTCGCGGATGAGGTTGCGGATGGCGGTGTTCATGTGCATGACCTCGAACACGGGGATGGTGGTGCCGTCGAGTGCGGGGATGAGCATCTGGCTGACCGTGGCCTGCAGCACGAGCGACAGCTGGGTGCGGATCTGGCGCTGCTGGCTGGCGGGGAAGGCGTCGATCATGCGCTCGATGGTGTCGGCGGCGCTGGTGGTGTGCAGCGTGGAGAGCACCAGCTGCGTCATCTCGGCGGCGTTGATGGCGGTGCCGATGGTCTCGGCGTCGCGCATCTCGCCGAGCAGGATGACGTCGGGGCTTTCGCGCATGGCCGAGCGCAGCGCCTCGGAGTAGTTGGCGATGTCGGTGGGGATCTCGCGCTGCGTGATGATGCAGGAGCCGTGCTTATGCACGAACTCGATGGGGTCCTCCATGGTCAGGATATGGCCCGTGCGCTTGTGGTTCATGCGGTCGAGCATGCATGCCAGCGTGGTGGACTTGCCGCAGCCGGTGGGGCCCGTCACCAGCACCAGGCCCCTGTTCAGGTCGGCCAAGCGCATGACGGACTCGGGGATGTTCATCTCGTCGGGATCGGGCAGCCCGAAGGGGATGACGCGGATGACGGCGCCATAGGAGCCGCGCTGGCGGAAGATGTTGGCGCGGAAACGGCCGACGCCCGGGACGGCGAAGCTGAAGTCGTCGTCGTGGTTGACGCTGTCGGCGAACAGGCTCAGGTCTCGCCCTGCCAGCTCGTAGACCGTCGTGATGTACTCCTGCGTGTCGGCAGGGGTGAGCGGGGGCGTGTCCGTGCGCACATGCGATCCGCTTGCCTGGTACGCCAGAGGCAGGCCGGCGATGATGAACACGTCCGAAGCGTGCACCTCTATCATCTTCTCGAGTAGGCTTTTCAGTTGCATGGCGATCCTCCTATGCTATTGCTTCTCGTCATTAGTTAGTGGAAAAAAGAGCTTGCTCAGGAAGCTCTTGCGCGGTAGTCATCTTCCAGGCGTCCACGGTGCAGCCGTTCGCGGCGATGGTCGCCGTGGCGACAAGCTCCTTGCCGTCCTGCGCGATGACCGTGAACGTGACCTGCGTGCCCGCTACGTCGATGAAGGACCGCAGGTCGCGGGCGCTGCTTGCCTCGGCGGCGTTTTCCAGCAGCTTGTCGGAGCGGTGCTGGACCAGCGCGGCTGCCGCTGCGGGCGAGCCGCTTTCGGCGATCTGATCGTCGATCTGGGCGAGCAGCGCTTGGCCGAAGGCATCCAACTCGTAGGTTTGCGACAGCGCGTCGGCCTGCCGCTGCGCCATGGCCTCGGTTGCGTGCGTGGTGGTGATGCACAGCATGGCCAGCACCGCCAGCAGCAGCACGGACACCAGCGTCAGCAGTGTGATGGGGCCGATGCGCACCCCTTCCCCGGTTCGCCTTGCCATGCTATCTCACCCCGCTTTCGTATCGCGACGCGTCGAGCGCGTACACTTCGCCGGAATCGTCGCTCACGGTGATGTGCGCCGTGTACAGCGTGCCCCGGCCCTGCGCGTCGGAGTCGACGTCGCAGCTGACCGTCAGGCCGTCGGAACCGTCGACGGCGGATGCGTCCCCGGCGGCGACGCCCTGGCCGACCGTCTTGCCGGCGGCGACGGCTGCGGGGTCGGACGAGAACTCCTCGGCGGCGTTTTGGGCCAGCAGCGTGGCCCTTGTCAGCTCTTCGGCCTGATGCGCCGCAACCGCCGAGTGCGTGAACAGCTGCGTGAACACGGCCATGGACGCGATCAGCACTGCCATAAGCACCAGCGCCTCGATGAGGAACGCCGTATTCACCTTGGTTCTCGAGGCGTCTTCGATCTGCTCGTTCTTCGTCATCCTAGGCACCTCCCTGCATGTAGCGAAGGGCCACCTCGGCGGTTCCCTGATCGGTGGTCACGGCCAGAAGGCCGTCTGAGTACGAGAAATCGAAGGTGTCGGAAGCCGTCACCTCGGTGGCCTTCTCGGGCGTGTACCCGCTGCCTGCCAGGCTGTATTCCTGCACCACCTTGCCCTCGTACAGGTAGAAGCGCGTTTCGTAGGTACCGGAATCCAGCGGTTCCACCACCACGAGAGACTTGCCCTCCGGTCCCTGGCCTTGGGCGATGGCGCCCTTGGAATCGTTGGCGCGCACGACATTGCAGATAAGCCCCGCTCCTTTGCGCTGTGCGCTGCTGGCCTGTTGGTCTGCGGAAACGGCCTTGTACACGGTCACGCCCGAGATGAGCGCCATGAGCAGCGCCGCGAAGAACGCCGCTAGCAGCAGCGTGGGGAAGGCGCGCCTTGCGCCGGCGCCTTTTTCGTTGGACGGCGCACCTTGCGTCACGGAAGCGATGGCGTGGATGCGCTGCTTGTGGGTTTCGTTCGCCTGCGGGTTCATCGGGGCGTCACCACCACGCTGGGCATGATGTTGTCGGCGAAGCACTCGTAGGTGATCACGTAGTCATCATGGTTGATGGTCAGCCCGTAGCTTTCCTCGAGGTGCTCGAGCGAGCTCGGGTAGCTGCCTTCGATGGCGCAGCACTGCTTGGCCGAGGCCAGGATGGAGTCGCGCAGCGCCGCGGCGCCTTGCGTCTTGGCGTTCTCCTGCACGACGCTGTATACGGCGAAGGTGGCGAGGGTGAGCGCCGCCACCAGGCATGCGGTGACGACGATGCGCTTGCGCCGCCGTTTGATATCATTGTCAGTGAGTTCGTGGAACATGGCTGTTACCTGCGATTTTGCTATGCGATCGAGCCCATGATGCCAATGAGCGGCAGCATGACGGCGATAAGGGTTGCGCCGACGGCGATGGTCAGGAAGGCTGCCAGCGTGGGTTCGACCCGGTCGACCGCGGCGTCGATCTGCATGTTGGCGTCGTCGAAGAACACCTGCGCAAGATGGCCGAGCACCTCGTCGACGGAGCCTGCGTGCGTGCCCATGAGCAGCATGCGGCCGTATACGGGCTCGACGATTTCGTGCTCGACGATGGCCTGGGCGAGGCTGCGCGGGTTCTCAAGGTCGATCATGGAATCGTAGGCTGCCTGCAGCTCGGCTTGCAGCTTGGCGTGGTCGATGGTCGCCATGGCCTTGCGCATGGCCTCTTCCTCCTGCACGCCCGATGCCACCAGGGACGAAAGCGCGCTGACGAAGCGGGAGAGCGCCAGCTGGTACATGGCCCGGCGGGTGCCCGGGTAGCGTTCGAGCATCTTGGTCACGCGGTTGCGCCCGCTTTCGTTGCGCGCGCAGATGGCCACGTATAGGGCGGCTACGGTGGCGACCAGCACGATGGCCAGGGCTATCCAGCCGATGGCGATGGACACGCCCACGGTGTTGAAGGACCCCGAGGTCATGGATCCGGACAGGTTCTCATAGGCGCTGGAGAAGATGGGGAGGATGATCGCCACGGTGAACACTAGGATGACGCTCATGATGCACAGCAGCGCCGCCGGATAGCCGACCGAGTTGCGCAGCTTGGCGAACGCGCGGCCTTCGCTATCGTAGTAGCGCCCGAGGCTGCGCAGCACGCGCTCGGTGCGGCCCGATGCCTCGCCGACGCGCACGGTTTCCGTTGCGTAGGCGGGGAAGGCGCCGGTAGCCTCCATGGCGTCGGCGAGGTTGGAGCCTTCGGCGACTTTGGAGTAGACCGCGTCGCATACGCGCTTGAATTCGGATTGCTCGCGGTTCTCCGCAAGCATGTGGGTGGCTTCGTCCGTTTGGACGCCGGCAGCCAGCATGGTCGCCACGCTGCTGCAGAACGCGCTGATGGCGCCGCTCTCCAGAAGCTTTCCTGTCATCGGTACCTCCTGGGTTATCGGTTTAAACGTTCGTTATTGTCTCACATATAGTAGGCGATGACGTGCGTTTTCGCCTATTTTTGAGAAGAAGTTGATACCCCGGGGCCACTATGTGCCGGGCGAAGGGGTTTCGGTAGCGAGCGCTTTCGCCCGCGCAGAATCGGACGCCGCTGGACCGGGGTGCGCGGCACCATGCGCTGCACGGAAGCAGCGGGCGGCGCTTTTGGTCGCGGCTTTGCGCTATCCGCCCAGGTTGCGCGGCTGCGGGGGAGACATAGCGCGGCTAGTACGCGTAGCGATCGGTGTAGCTTTCCCCGTCCCCGACGTTCGCCCCGTCTCCCGTTGCCGCGAAGGTCAGGTCGATGCGCGACCAGGTGTTCGGGGAAACGCTGAAGCGGGCGCTTTGCCAGGTGCCGTCGATGTTCACCATGATCCACGCATGGTAGATGCCCTGCGGCGAGACGGTGCCGGTGACGATCTTCGCGGGAATCCCCTGGCTTCGCAGCATGGCGGCGCCTAGGCTTGCGTAGTCGAAGCAGATGCCTTTGCCCGACTGCAGCGTCTCGTCCGGGTCGGGGATGTATCCGGTGGAATCCTTGAGCTTCGCAGCCTTGTCGTCGTCGTAGGCGACGTTGTCGACGATGTAGGTGCAGATCGCGCGTAGGGCCTCCCCCTGGTTCTCGCAGCCTTCGACCAGTTCGCGGGCCTTGGCCACGCAGCTGCTGGAGGCGGTGTAGCTGCAGTAGACGTTCGGGTGCAGGAACGGGGCGAACTCCGAGGTCAGCGTGACGTCGATGTCGACGCTGCACAGCTCCACGTAGTTGTTGCCCGACGTGTTGCGCATGATGCGTACCGTGTATGGGCCGTCGCCGAGCGCCAGCGGGCACGCGATGGGCGTGCCGTCTTGGGGCATATCGAAGCTGGAGCTTGCTTGACCGCTGATGACCTGGGCTTTTATACGCGCGTTCGAAACGGCGCTCACGCTGACGTAGCCGTCTTGCGCGTGGGACGCATCGATGAGCGCGTCGTTGGCGCCTGTGGCGGCGCTCGCGTCGAACTGCGTTTCCTCCACCGTGGCGGCAGGGGAGAACGCGGCGCCGGTGGCCTGGTCCTTGCCGGCGCCTCCCGCGCCTCCGGATCCGCTGCATGCGGTAAGCCACAGCAGGGCGCAGAAGGCCGTCGCCGCGATGGCGGCGATGAGCGGGGAGGTGCGCCTTGTCAGTGCGGATGATTCCATAATGCGTCGATTATACGCGTGGAGGGTGGGATTTCGGCCTGCGCAGTTAAACGGTTTTGACACGAGATCGTTCGTTCTCTTCATCGTTCGTCACGTTGTCGGGAAAGCCCGGAAAACCCTTCTATCGGAGGGGTGACAGTTCTGCGGACATACAAAAGGGGCGTTGTTTGTTACGGGCGAATCGAAGAAATGGGCAGAATCACATATTGAACTGGGATTCTGTATATGAATTTATTTGATTTGAATGCTGAAAATTAGTGGCAGGGGAGGTACAGAATAGAGGGAATCGTTATATAATTGCCCACAATGTCCTGCACTAGGCCGACCGCGCGCTTCGAATGATCGCGCGCGGCGGCGAGACGGGTTGAAACGGTATTTCGGCTGTGAACGTTTCCGACGGAGACGCTTGATGAGGTGAACGATATGAAGGCAAAGAGCAACCAGCTGACGGTGGAGAGCATGACGCAGCGGTACTCGCTGGGTCACAAGGCGCTGTCCGTGGCACTGTCCGTCGTCTTGATGGGATTCGGCTGGCCGGCGGTTTCGCCGTCGCAAGTGTACGCCGGCGATGGCGCCGCGGCAGACGATGCGGCGGTGCAGGTGGAAGGCGCCTCGTCCGCTGCGGCCACGAGCGCGGCCGACAAGGCCGCTGATGCGGCGGCAAGCTCCGCGGCGTCCGCGGCGAGCTCTGCAGCGCCTGCGGCAAGCGAGCAGCCCGCGTCCACGACGTCGCAGCAGCAGGCCGCCCCAAGCGCTTCCGAGCCCGCGCAGCCCGCTGGGACGCAGCAGGACGAGAGCGCGAAGGAGGATGCCGACACGGCCGACGTCGAGCTGGTGCTGGGCAACGCCTCCATCACGTATATGAACCAGGTCGTCTCCGCGCCTGCGCATAAGGTCACCGTGCCCGTGAAGGACGACTTCAAGTTCACAGTGTCTCCCGATAACGGCTACAGCCTCACGAAGGCGGTGCTCAAGGTTTCCGGCAAGGAGAACCCCATTTCACCCGATGACCAGGGTGTTTACACCGTCTCCGCCGCCGACGTAGCCGCCGGCGCGACCGTGACGCTTGGGACTGAGGCTGTTTCCAGCGATTCCGGCAAGGATAACGCCGCCGTCTCCATCGAGGATGATGCTACCGAGAAGACGCAGGCTTCCGTCTCCGGCGCAGGAGCCATCTCCGGCCCCACCTCCGTCGCGCAGGGCAACACCATCACGCTCACCTATAACGGGGATATGACTCCCCAAAATTGGTTTAGCCCTGAGCAGGGTCTTTTCTCCGAATGGAATGTTTCGGCCGACAAGAAGACCCTGACCCTAAAAGCTACTGATAACTGGGCGTTCGTCGGATCTAAGAAAACGGCGACTATTTGTATGGAATACACCGATCAATCCGATCAGTGGCACACTGGGGTTGCTAACAGCATGACCTTCGACGTGACCGTCAAGAAACGCTCGTTCACCGTCGTGCAGCCGGAGCCGGTTGCGGAGGGCCAGGATCATTTCTGGATTCCGCAGATCAAAGACAACGAGACGGGGAGGGTCTTCAGCATCTCCGATGCGCCAGACGGCGCCTTCCTTCCGCTCGAGTACTACCGTGATGGCCAGAGGATCGAAAACGCCAGCCAGTATCGGCATGATACGAACGAGTTCTCTAAGCCCGGCACCTATACGGTAGTCGTCAAGCCGGATAACGGATGGATTTACGACTTCGAGGGTATGGGTCAAATCGAAATCGCCATTCCCACCAAGAAGCCCGACAACACGGACTTTGAGAAGTGGATCTACGTTGGCGAGAGCGTTGACCTTGAAGGCGACGAAGACGCGTGGTGGGGAGAGCGCTGGAAGGTATCCAGCGGTTCCGAGAACGTCGAGCTGTCCGGGTCCGGCAACGTAAGGGGCCTTAAAGTTGGCGACGCGACAGTGGTGCGCGGGTTCTATTCCCCGGGCTGGCATACCGAAACCTTCACCATCCATGTGATGAAGAAGCCGGCAGCGACGTCGCTGTCCATTTCCGGGGCTGACACGGTCGAGCAGTTCAAGAACATCACGTTGACCACGGACTCCGATACTGACGTCACGTGGACCTCGAGCGACCCCTCGGTCGCCACCATCGACGCTTCCGGCAAGGTGGTCGGCGTCAAGCCGGGCAAGGTCACCATCACGGCCACCACGGTCACCGCGGAGGGTAAGGTGCTCACCGCCACCCACGAGGTGACGGTGAAGACATCGGGGGTCTCACCGACGAGTTGCTATCTGTTCTTCCAGAATAGCCCTACCGCCAACCCGGACAGCAACGGCACTGCCTCCTGGTTTCCCTCCGGCGGAAATCATGCCTTAGGGGTCAAGGTCAATCTTGACGGTTTGAACCTTCCGGGCGGCAAGAACAGTTACGACAACGTGGCGAATCGCGTGACGCAATGGCCTGATGGAAGCACGGGTTCAAGCTGGGTGCTCGATAGGAACGGCGCATATAGCCAGTATTGGAACGCCGTTTTCCGGGCATGGAAGAATACGCTCTCCAAGGAGCAGGGCACTCAGATCACGGAAGATGACGTGGAGGAGATCGCGCTCTATCCGTACAAGATCTCGAACAATACGAATGTCGGTTGTGGGTACCACCTGGATTGCAAGGTGGTGGTGAAGTGCAGCAAGGCGATTAACGCGGTGTTCTATCTGCAGGATGCCGATGCGTCCGGCTTCGCTCAGTACGATGCTGCCACGTACAGGCTGGAAAAGGGTATTGCGCAGGTTACCGCCCCCTCCAAACCCCCCGCTGATGAGAAGACCGTCAACGGTGTGAAATATAAGTTCATGGGATGGTACTCCGATCAGGCTTGCACGCAGGCGGTGTCGTTCCCCATGCGCACGAGCGAGAACGTGAACTACTACGGTAAGTATGCGGCTTGCGATCAGTCCATCCAGGTCAACTACTATCTTAAGGGGACCACAACTCAGGTTGCGCCGTCCAAGACCCTTTCCGGTTACATGAAGGGTCAGACGGTTGTGCAGAGCCCCATTTCCATTGAGGGCTATAAGCCTGTTTCCGACGAGACGAAATCCGGCGTGGTGGGCACCGACTCCTCCATCGACTTCTACTACACCGCAAATCCGGCGGACTATAGCGTCGAGTACTACTGGACGGGTTCGGACAAACCGCTTTCAAGCGAGAAGCGTTCGGGCCATGTGGGCGACCAGGTTACCGGGCTTGAGCCCAAGGCGATTGCCGGTTACACGCCGGTCAACGATAACGTCCAGGACCTCAAGCTCGGCGCCGACGAGTCCAAGAACGTGGTGAAGTTCTACTACCGCCAGAATGTTTCGCTGACGGCGAATTCCGATTCCAAAACCTATAACGGCTCCGAGCAGAGCGTCGATGGCTACACGACGAACCTTCCCGAGGGCGTGAGCACCAGCTTCGACGGCGTGACGCTCGAGGGCGGCAAGGGCACGAACGCCGGGGATTACCCGTATACGTTCGCGAATGGCACCATCGGCAAGGTCAGCTCCGATAATAACTATGTCGTGACCCAGACGATGCCCGGCAACCTGCACATCAGCCCCGTTGCCGACGAGGTCGTCGTGAAGATCGCGGGCAAGACAGGTACCGAGAAATACAACGGCAAGCAGCAGACTGTCTCCGGTTGGGATGTGACCGAGGCGCCCGACGGCTTCGATCAGTCGAAGGTCACCCTTGCGGAGGGCGCAACGGCTGAGGCCAAGGGCAAGGATGCCGGCACCTACTATATGGGGCTTACTGCCGCTAGCTTCGTTTCCGCTGACGGCAACTACGCCAAGGTGAAGTTCGAGGTCGTCGACGGTTCGCTTGAGATCACCAAGCGAAAGGTGACCCTGTGGTCCGAGGACGGCCATAAGAATTACGACGGCCGCACGCTCCAGCGTCAAACCAACATTTGCGTCGACGGGACGAAGGACGTTTACGACAACGATAAGGACACCACCACCCAGAAGACCTTCGAGGGCGATGGCTTCGTCGAGGGCGAGGGCGTGAACAACAAGAACGTCAAATGGTTCGATGAGAACAACATCGCCCCCGGCTGCTATGACAACAAGTTCGAGTGCGAGCCTCGTTCCGGCACCAATTTCGACAACTACGAGATTACGTACGAGTACGGAAAACTGTACGTGAACAAGCGTGCCGACAACAAGAAGTACGAGGTCACCGTCAAGGGTGCAAGCGGCACGTCCGTCTATGATGGGCAGCCTCATAGCGCAACCGGCTTGGAGACGACCTCTTATACTAATAAAGAAGGCGTTCAGTTCTCTATCCGGGCTAAGACGTCCGGTGCCGAGAACAAGGCGGACGCCGACACATATGTGAACAAGGTTTCCGACGTCGTCGTTACCGACCCCCATGGCAATGACGTGACCGATCAGTTCAAGATCACGACTGAGGACGGCAAGCTCACTATCGACAAGTGTTCGGTGACGATAACGGCCGGGTCAGCGGAAAAGGAATACGACGGCAGCGCGCTGACCGCCGATCAGGCTGACCCGAAGTTCACTACCAAGGGCTTCGTTGACGGCCAGGGCATCTCCGACGTTACCGTGGAGGGTTCGCAGACGCAGTGCGGCACCTCCGCCAGCACCATCAAGGACAAAAGCTGGAAGTTCCAAAATGGGACGAACGGAAATAACTACAGCGTCATCACTGAGCCGGGAACGTTGACGGTGAAGCATCGTTCGAATGACAAGAAGTATGCCATCACGCTGACGGGCAAGAGCGATACCGTTTCGAGCTATGACGGCAAAGAGCACATGGTGTCCGGCGTGGAGCAGGATAAGTGGACCTTCGACGGCGTCGAGTATACCGTCTCGAATTACCATGCAAACGTTTCGGGCGTGGATGCTGGCACTTACGGCAATATCGTTACCAGCGGCGAGGACGGCTATAAGGTGACCGACCCGAACGGCAACGACGTGACGGAGGAGTTCTCCATCAGCGCCGCCCCGGGCACGCTGACCATCATGCCTGCTGAGGTAACCGTGACTGCCGGCTCTGCGACCAGGGCTTACAACGGGTCCGCGCTGACCGCCGCCGAGGCGGAGCACGAGTTCACGGCTGAGGGCTTCGTGGGCGAAGACGGCATCGCGTCCGCTACGGTCGAAGGCTCCATCACCAACGTCGGTGAAACCGAAAGCAACGTGGTGCAGGGCAGCGTCGTGCTCAAGGACGGCACCAAGGCCTCCAACTACAGCATCACGTACAAGCCCGGCAAGTTTGAGGTGACGCCGGTTGCCGATGAGGTGGTTGTCACCATCGCCGAGAAGTCCGATACAAAGGAATACAACGGTTCCGAGCAGTCCGTCGAGGGCTATGAGCTTCGCAGTATCTCGAACAGCAACTACGCCGCCACGGATATCGAGTTCGTTGGCTCCGCTGACGATCAGGTTGCCAAGGGCACCGATGCCGGCACGTATGAGATGAACCTCAAGCCCGAGGACTTCAAGAACAACAGCGCCAACTTCACCAACGTGAAGTTCCAGATCGTCGATGGCTCGCTCACCATCACGAAGCGCGCCGTGACGCTGACTTCCGCTACGCCGGCTGAGAAAACCTATGATGGCAACCCACTTGAGGATCGCACCGTCAGCATCACGAGTGGCAGCCTGGCTACCGGGGACAAGTTTGTCGCAGACGTCACGGGTTCTCAGACCAATGCCGGCAGCAGTGCAAATGCGTTCATGTACAAGCTGGTGAACGCCGCGGGCGAGGAGCTGGCGAAAGACGCCGAGGGCGCCTACCGTAACTACGACATCACCAAAGTCGAGGGCGTTCTGAAGGTGAACCCGGTGTCCGATGAGGTTGTGGTGACCATCGCGGGCAACCATGCCGAAGGCGCTTACAACGGGAAGCCTTTGACGGCTACCGGTTATAGCTTTGCGTCCTCTAACGCGCTGTACACCAGTGCAAAGGTCGCTTTCTCCGGCGAGAACAGCGTGTCGCGCACCGATGCCGGCGCGTCTGTCATGGACCTGCAGGGCAAGTTCACGAATGCCGATGCGGTCAACTTCCCCAACGTCCGCTTCGATATCACGAACGGTTCCGTTGCTATCTCCAAGGCGAAGGTGACGCTTCAGTCCGCCAATCTTGAGAAGGAATACGACGGCACGGCTCTGACCAATAAAAAGGGTGGCGAGGAGCAGACCCCGCTTGCGGTGGAGTCCGGCTGGGCCGAGGGTGAAGGCGCCGCTTACACCTTCACTGGTTCTCAGACGCTGGTGGGCGGCAGCCCCAACGCGTTCAGCTACACGCTGAATGAGAACACCAAGGAAGGCAACTACGATATCAGCGTGATCCCCGGTCAGCTGACGGTGACCAATCGCCAGGCGCAGTATCAGGTCACGGTCGAGGCGAACTCCTCCACCGGCAACACGTACGACGGCGTTGAGCATGCGGCGACGGGATTGAAAACGTCCGAGTTCACGGTGGACGGCCAGAAGTACACGGTCGAGGGCCTGAATACCTCCGACCCGAAGGCCGTTAACGCCGGCGAATATGCGAACACCATCAGCGGCACGCCGGTGGTGAAGGATGCTAACGGCAACGATGTGTCCAGCCAGTTCGCTGTAACGCTGGTTCCGGGCAAGCTGGAAATCGCGAAACGCTCCGTCACGCTGACCTCGGCAAGCGAAAGCCGGGTGTACAACGGCGAGGCGCTGACCAATGATGGCGTCACCGTCGGCGGCGACGGCTTTGTTGCGGGCGAGGGCGCTGTCTATAACGTGACGGGCGCCATTACCGATGCTGGCAAGGTGGCGAACTCGTTCACGTACGGGCGCAACTCGAACACCAACTTCGACAACTACACTATTACTAAGGAAGAAGGCACCCTTGAAGTGACGCCGGTTGCTGACAAGGTCACCGTCACCATCACGGGCAAGAGCGTCACGTTGCCTTACAGCGGCTCCGAGCAGAGTGTGACAGGGTACGACTTCAAGGCATCCAATCCGCTGTACAAGGAAGGCGACTTTGTCTTCAGCGGAACGGCCGTTGCCAAGGGCACGAATGCCGGCACCTACCACATGAACCTGGCTTCTGGGCAGTTCTCCAACATCAGCGGCAACTTTACCAACGTGGAGTTCGTGGTCGTCGACGGCTCGCTTGAGATCAAGGGCGGCGATCTCGATGCTGACAAGGTCGTTTGGGATGTGCACGATGTGCAGAAGGTCTACGACGGCACGCCGCTTTCTGCATATGTCGCAAAAGCCACCGACAAGTTCGGCAATGCGCTCAAGGTGGAGTACAGCACCGATGGCGAGCAGTGGACGGACGACCCGTCGAGTATCACGCTGACCCATTTCGGCGCTCAGCTGGTGATGCTGCGCGCGACGAGTCCCAACTACGCTGCTGATCAGTACGCGGAAAACGGGGAATGGGTCGCCATTACCAGCCGCCCGGTCACGTTGACTTCTAAGGGCGATAACAAGAAATATGATGGTGAACCGCTTACCAACGATACCGTGACGGTTGAAACGAAGGGCGAGGGGACCGGCTTCATCGACGGCGAGGGCGTGACCATCAAGGTCACCGGTTCCCAGACCGATGCCGGCGAAAGCGACAACACCTTCGACTACACCTTCAACGAGGGCACGAACGCCAACGACTACTGGGTGAAGACTGAACTCGGTAAGCTCGTGGTGACCGCGAGCGACTCCGAGGTGGTTGCGACCATCGTCGGCCATAACAAGAGCGTCGAGTACAACGGCTTGGAGCAGTCCGTTGAAGGTTATGACTTCGTCGAGGCTTCCAGCAAGTTGTACGGGGAAGGCGACTTCGCCTTCAGCGGAACGGCCGTTGCCAAGGGCACGGATGTCGGCACCTACAAGATGAACCTTGCTTCCGAGCAGTTCGCCAACACCAGCAAAAACTTCTCGAAGGTCACGTTCGCTGTAACGGACGGCACGCTGACCATCACGCCGAAGTCCATCATTCCCGATCCCGAGAACCCGAAGAACACGATGTCCGTCGATTCGCCTGCGGTTGTCGTCTACAACGGCCAGGATCAGACGTGGACGCCCGGGGTCAAGGATGGGGAGCGCAAGCTTGAGCCCGGCAAGGACTACACCGTCGAATACAGCACCGCCGATCGCACCAACGTCACTGGCGAGATCACGGTAACCATCAAAGGAATCAACAACTATTCCGGCGAGGTCAAGCGCACGTACCAGATCACCAAGCGCCCCGTTGAGCTGAAATCCGAGGGCGGCTCTAAGCCCTACGACGGTACCGCGCTTGTTAAGCCCGAGGTTTCCGGCTGGCAGCAGCAGGGAGACACCGGCTTTGTGATGGGCGAGGTTTCCAACGTTCGCGCTACGGGTTCCGTGACCACCGTTGCCCAGGGCGAGGTCGCCAACTCGATCGCATATGATACGAACGCTGGCTTCAACGCGAACAACTACGCCATTTCCAAGGACGAGGGCAAGCTGAGCATCACGGCGCTTGCGGCCGAAGACGGCATCACCATCACGCCGAACAATGCTACCTATATATATGATGCATCCTCGCATGAGGCGGGCGCCGCAACGGCTTCGGCTTCCGTCGCGGGAACCGACGTGAACCTTGAGTATCGCGTCAAGGGCAGCGCCGATACCGAGTGGCGCAGCAACGCTTCCGCGATCACGGCGATCAACGCCGGCGCCTTGACCGTCGAGGTTCGCGCTTCCGCTGCGAACTACAGCGGCTATAAGTATGCAGAGCAGACGCTTACCATCCAGAAGCGCGACGTCGAGTTGACGTCCGCCAGCGCTTCCAAGGTCTATGACGGTGCGCCCCTTGCGAAGGACTGGGTCGACATGGGCCCGAACCGTCCTGACACGGGCTTCATCTGGACCGACCTTGCCGGTGACGGCCAGGTCCACGCAAAGGGCTCGCAGACCGGGGTCGGCTCCTCCGAGAACGCGATCTCCTACCAGCTCAAGCCCGGTGCGGAGAACAACTACAACATCATCGGCGAGCACGTCGGCACCCTTACGGTGACGGCTCAGTCCATCGCACCCGATCCGCAGAGCCCGGATTCCTATAAGGGCGTCGCGATCGACGAGCCGAGCGACCATGTCTACGACGGCGCGGAGCACAAGTGGGCTCCCGAGGTTACCGACAAGGACGGCAACAAGCTCGTCGAGGGCAGCGATTACGCGGTGACCTACGATACCGACGACTTCGTGAACGTGAAGGTCGTCAACGTGACGATCGCCGGTATGGGCAGCTACATGGGCACGTGCGTGAAGGCGTACGAGATCACGAAGGCTCCGCTGACCGTGAATGCCGGCAGCGCTTCCAAGGTCTATGACGGTGAAGCCCTGACTGCGGGCGCGACGATCGAAGGCCTTGTCGGCGGCGAGAACGCGACCGCTCAAACCCAGGGATCCCAGACCGAGGTCGGCTCTTCCGCCAACACGGTGTCGCGCATCACGTGGGATACCGCTAAGGAAGGCAATTACTATATCGCTGCGCAGAACGACGGCACGCTGACCGTCACGCCGAAGGGCGTCGCCCAGATGGCCGTCGGCGGCCTGCCCGACGTTACCTACAACGGTGAAAGCCAGCAGCAGAAGCCGGTCGTGAAGGACGGCGAAAAGGTGCTGGCAGAAGGCGTCGACTACGAGCTGACTTACTCCGGGAACACGACCGATGCGGGTACTGTGACCGTGACCGTGACCGGCAAGGGCAACTATGCCGGCAGCGTCGACGTGACGTATCTCATCGCGCCCGCGCCGCTGACGGTTACCACGCCGAGCGCCTCCGGGGTCTACAACGGCAAGCCCCTGACCGCCGCCGGCACCATCTCCGGCTTCGTCAACGGCGAGTCCGCGCCCTTCGAGGCCACCGGCTCCCAGACCGAGGTCGGCACGAGCGACAACACCTACGCCATCGACTGGGCGGCGGCAGGCGCCACCGCCAAGCAGGCGAACTACGCGGTCTC
>OKVV01000244.1_pt1 | contig 39686 bp, 32 predicted proteins | sample 1606871 | NCBI WGS metagenome assembly OKVV01 (sample SAMN03281011, study PRJEB24777) | human gut metagenome | isolation source: fecal sample PR176 from 1 month old male Indian infant, caesarean delivered... | place: Singapore | collected 2006-01-13
GCTCGTCGCGGCGCTGCGGGAAGGGCGCCCCCTGCGGTGCGGATGGGGCGCTTGCCGATGCCGCGGGCATGCCCGTGATGGGGTCGATGGTACCGCCCGCGGCGGACTCGAGGCGCGCGAGGTCGGCGCCGATCGCGTCGGCGCGGCCGAAGTCGCCGCGGTTGATGGCCTCGGCCCTCAGGGCGCGAAGTCGCTGGATCTCGTCTCGGTTATCGTTCATGTAGCTTGGTTCCTTTCTCGGGGACGGCCGCCGGCCGTCTCAGTCTCCGCTTTCCCCGCTGCCTGGGTTTCCCTTGGCCGCCGCCACGCCGCGCACGGCGTCGAGCAGCGCGTCCGGGGCGTCGGCGAGCCGGGCCGCCGTCTCCTTGCGGCCGGTCACGGTGCCGTCCTCGAACGTGGCCTCGAGGCTCCCGTTGCCGACGTCCGCCGGCCGGTACACGTTGCCGGTCGAGTAGGGGTGGATGGTCCAGACGGCCGTGGACCTTGCGGTCAGCTTGTCGCGCCCAGCGAGTTTGAGGAAGGTGGTCTCCGTGTCGTTGGAAAGCCTCACGTAGACGCCCGCGTAGCGGTCGTTGGCACCCGACTCGGACTCGGGCAGCTCCGCATACCAGATCTCGGCGGTGCCGGTGTATCCGTTGCCCGAAAGCAGCTCGACGACCTCCTCGCGCGCCTCGCGCCCGGGGTTCTCCGAGTACTTGACGGCGTTCGACATGCCCAGCGACGACTGCCGGACGGCCTCGAGCACGGCTTCCTGGCCGGTCTTGGCCGAATAGGCCGTGCTGACGTCCACGCCGAGGCCCACCGCGATGAGCAGGCAGCTGATGGCCACGACGAAGATGACGGCGACCTGGCCGGAGAGGCCGCGGGCGCGCAGTGGTTTTCGCGATGCCATCACAGCACCTCCCAGTCCGTATAGGTCGTATAGCTGTGCGAGACGTGGCGCGTGAGGGTCGTCTTGCGCCCGAGCGAGAGCGGGTCGTTGTACTCGTAGGCGATATCGGCCTCGACGGTGACGCGGCGCGTCTCGGTCCTGAGCGTCGAGGCCCCAAGGTCGCTCGCGATGGAGTCGCCGTCGTTGACGGCACCGCTGGTTTCGGTCTTGACGCTCGCGTTGGTCACCGTGAGCCGGCTCTTGTCGAGGTCGGTGCCGTCGCAGACGAGGTCGCGGACGAGCTCGTTTCGGTCTTGCTGCTGCCATCCGGCGGGGAGCGCGTCGGCGAGCGTCGCCAGCGAGTGCTGGATCACGGTGTTCTGGTAGGAGAGCATCGCGAACGACCCGATGGCGAAGAGGAACGTGAGCAGCACCGGCATGACCAGGATGAACTCGACCGAGCCCTGGCCGGGGAGGTGCACATGCTTGCGTGTCGTTGGAAAGGCTGCCATGTCACGACCTCTCGATCTCTGACCTGATGGAAGACGTCTCGGAATGGACCTGCCAGCCGTCGTCGGTGGCGCCATTCACGCCGAGCGACTTGAGCGGGAAGATGCAGCCGACGTCCTCGACGACCTTGACGGTGACCTTCTCTCGCGCATAGCGCGCGGTGACCGACTTGTCGCCGCTCTTGAGCGTCACCGGCTTCGACGGCGCCTCCGCCGACGTGACGGTGACGGTCGCGCCGTCGCACAGGGCACACGCCTCGCGCACGTAGGCGGCGATCGCGTCGTTCGACAGGGTGGGGTTCGCCGCGGCGTAGCGCGCGCCCTCGGAGCTCGCGGTCTGCACGTTCGCGGTCTCGCGCGCGACGTGCGCGTAGTCGGCGACGGCGACGAGCATGAGGACCAGCAGCGGCAGGATGAGGACGAATTCGACGGTCGCCTGGCCGCGCCGCCCGCGCGCCCTGGCCGCGCTCATGACAGCGCTCCCGCCGCGAGGGCCGCGATGAGGGCGAGCGAGATGACGGGGGCGAGCGGCATGGCGTCCGTCTTGACGCCGATGCGCCGCGAGCATGCGATGAAAAGCAGCGCCGCGGCACCGAGCGCGGGCACGAGGCCGACGATCAGCGGCGTCGCCGCCGTCGACCCCAGCACGGCGCCGAGCATGAGCGAGTCGCCGTCGCCCCATTCGCCGCCGGCCCGGCGCACGGCGGCGCCGAGCGCCCAGGTGACCGCCATGCCCGCGGCGGTGAGCGCCGCGCCGGCCAGGCTGGGGCAGAAGGCCGCGACCGACGAGGCGGCGAGCACCGCGAGGTGCGGGATGGGGACGATGCGGAAGCGGATATCGCTTGCGGCGATGGCGAGCGAGCTGACCGCCGCCACGGCGGCCGCCGGCGAGTATGCGGCGCCGGAGAGCGCCGCGGCGAGATATGCGGGCACCCAGTAGGCATCGCCCGCGAGCGTCGGGTTGTAGCGACGCGCGTAGGCGCCGGACTCGCCGGCCGCCAGCAGGTCCTCGTCGATGTCGCCGGACGCGGCGAGCGCGGCGATCGTGGAGGGCGCGACGGCCTGGATTGCGACCTGGGCGCCGATCGCGGCCAGCCAGTCGCGGCGCGCGGCGTCATCGGCGCCGTCCGCGAGCATGGCCGCGTCCTCGTGCTCGTAGAAGGAGTAGCGCAGGGATTGGTAGGCATGTTGCAGCAGCCAGCCGGCGACGGCCGACCCGGCTGCGAGCGTGAGTGTTCCGAGCATGCGGCTCCCTCCGGTGCTGTGGTTATCTGGAAAGCGCGCCCTGTCGGCGCGCGGGAAGGTTCGGGATGCCCGGGGGCGGGGGTGTCTGCCCCCGGACGGATGGCTCCGAGATGCGCTAGCTGGGCGTATTGGCTCCATTGACGTTGGTACCGGCCAGCGTCTTGGAGACCGTGTTGATCTTGATGTTCATCTGGTTGGACAGATAAACCAGCGCGGCGATCAGCGCGACGGCGATGCAGACGACGATGACGACCCACTCGATGGAGCCCTGGGCGGACAGGGCCTCCTTGGCGCGGCGCTTCATGTTGAAAAGGCCGCAGGTGGCGATGGCCGCCGGCTTGGCGAGGATATCGTTCATTGGACCTCCTCCTCTCTTGGATGTCTGCGCGGGTACATGCCCGCGCGAAGCCTGTGCCCCATCCGGGGCGATACGGCATAAACTATGCCCCCGGCGGGAGGACGGGTCAGCACCCTGCCCAGAAATGGGAAAGGTTCGGGATTGTCCCAGCTCAGGACCTATTTCCGCCTGTGGAGGAATTATGGAGCCGCCTTGCGGGCATACACCTCGAAGGTCCCGTCGTCATGCACCCGTGAGAACCCTAGTTCGGCAAGCCCGTCCTCGAGAGCGGGGTAGGCCCCCGAGGGGACGACTGCGAAATCGGCGGCGGTGCCCTCGATGGCACGGGTATCGCCTGCCAGCATGGCCCGGGTGGCGCCCCAGGCATCCGTGCCCCCGTTGAGCTCGGGGCAGTAGAGCTCCGCCCGCGTGTCGAGGAGCGGGCGGTACCCCGCGAGCTCGAGTTCGCTCCCCACATCGATATCGCAGATGACGGCCTCGCCCCCGTCTGCCACGGCATCCTCGAGGGCGGCGATCGCCGCCTCCGCGGACTGCTCGAGCGCGGTCTTGGCCGGCACGGTCGCGGCGAGGCACCCGACGGCGACCAGAAGCGCGGCCGTGCAGCATGAGGCGAGGGCCAGCGGTCTCCGCGCACGCGGCCCCGCCACCTCGCCCTGGATATCGGACAGAGAGAGCGCCATGGAGGCCATCAGGAGGAGATCGTTTCTAACGTTGGCGAGGGCGAGCATGAGCGTGCCGAGCACGAGCGCATCGCCGGCCTCGAGCAGCACCCGGCCCCCGCCGCGCCGGCGCACCCGGCACCGGAACAGGACCAGCGCCGCGGCGAGGGTGCAGGCGCAGGCGGCCTGGGCGGGCGCGGCCTGCGTCCAGGGCGCGAGCTCGCCGATCCCCACGGATTTCAGCGATTCGGCGCCCATGGTGAGGAAGGGCAGCATGAGCAGCCTTGCGCCGTAGGGGTTGAGCATGCAGGCGGCCACGGTCGACATGGCCGCCGTGAGCGCCTTGAGCCTGCCGTATCGGTCGAGCCTGCCGTCGAGGATCAGACAGCACGGGACCATGAGGGCCACGGTCCACAGCGCCCCGTGGAGCTGGGCCATGGCGAACCCTGCGGCGGGGAAGGCCGCCAGCAGGGAGTCGCGCCCGCCGCGCGCCCACTTCCTGCCCGCCGCATAGCAGATACACAGGGCCATCACGTCGATGCCGCGCGGCGTCGAGTTGCAGAGCACCGCTATGGCTGCGGCGAGCGCCGCCGACGCCGTCGCATGGACGGCCCCGGTCCTGCCGCGGTCGAGCGTGCACGCCCATGCGGTGGCCGCCGCGGCCATGTCGAGCGCCGCCGCGGCGCACTTGATTCCGGCCTCCCCGAACGTATCGAAGATGGCCGCCGCCGCGATGCACAGCGGCCACTGCTGGCAGGTGTAGGCAAGGCCCTCGTTGAGCGTCAGCGGGTCGGTCGTCGGCAGCTCGCCGTTCTCGATGATCCAGCGGCCGATGGCGACCATGTAGCGGGTGTCGGGTTGGAAAAGCGACCATCCCGTGAGCGAGACCGCCGCGAGCGCCGCCGCGCATGCGGCGAGCGTGGCCGCGAGCGACGCCCACAGCAGGATGCGTCCGCGGCGCATATCTTCCCCGCGCTCCACGCTATTCACAGCCTTCCGTCGGCCTGAAGAGGGTGTATCCGCCGCCGGCCGCCACCTGCTCGACGGCGCCTCCGGACCGCAGCGCGTCGGCCTCCTCGTCCCTCACGAGGAACAGGTCCCAGCCCCATTCCGCGGTGCTCTCCTTCAGCGAGGTCGAGCCCTGGAGGACGTCGACGATCCCGCAGTAGGCGGACTTCGCCCCGCCTCCGGCGATGCCCTCGCCCCAGATCTCGGGACGCATGTCGCAGGGTACCTTGAAGCCTTCCCACTCGAGCTGGTTGTACACCGAGACGTCGCTGGAGAATACCAGCGCGTCGGGTCCGGCGTCGTATATCGCCGAGAAGATGGGGGACATCTCCGATTCCGTGACGGCGAGCACGCCGCTGGCCCCGCTGGATTGCGGCACCAGCGATACCCAGAGTCCCGAGAGCGCGGTGATCAGGCCGAGCGCGGCGCCTGCCGCCGCAGCGGCCCGCCGCGGGCGGGCGATGGGCTCCCCGAGGGTCCCGGCGACGCCGTAGGCGAGGCACAGCCCGCAGAACAGCCCGGCGATCCACATGCAGCGCGAGTGCAGGGTGCCCGCGACAAGTCCGGCGAGGAGCATGGCCCACGCGCCGGCCGGGACCTTGGCGCCGCTGCGCAGGCATAGGGCCGCCGACCCCAGCGCCATCGCCGCGACGGGTACCGCGAACAGGGGGCCGAGCGAGACCCAGAGCGGCTGCATCTCGATGATGGCGCCGCCGTAGCCGGCCTCGCCGAGCGATTTGAGGACGTAGAGCGAGCCGTCGGTCCCGTAGGGGTTGAGAAGCGACGCCGCACACATCCCGACGACCGCCGCGCAGATCGTCAGCGCCCGCGCGGACCACGCGCGGCGGGCCCCGGCGTCGGTGAGCTCATGCGGGCACGGCAGGGCGAAGGCCGCGGCGCACGCGGCGAGCAGCGGCCATTGCGCCGCCTGGAGGTTGACGCCCGCCACCGCCACGGCAAAAAGCCACAGCAGCACCCGGCGCCCACCGCCCCGGAGGTATCTGAGCATGATCCTCGCCGTCACGGTGCACAGGAGCGCGGTCCAGACCGTCGGTCTGACAGATATGTACATGCAGATGCACACAGACGGCATCGCAAGGCAGAAGGCCAGGGCCGCTGGCGAGAGCTTCCCGTCGGCGGCGTCGAGCATGAGGCCGGCAAGCTGCCAGAAGAGGAGCCCGGCGGGCACGCAGGCGGACACGGCCACTGCGGTATAGCCGCCGCGCGTATACCAGGCCCAGAGCCAGACGTCATGGAGCCATTGCTGGACGACGATGCCCTGTCCGGGCCAGATGGAGAACGGGTTGGTGCGGGGGATGCCGTTGCGGGCGATCTCACGGCCGGTCGCGAGGAGGAACCAGACGTCCGAATCGAGCGTTCCCGTTCCCGTCAGGGCGCGGGCGAGGATCGGGCCTGCGACGAGGAGGGCGCATAGGGCGGATATGGCGAGGCGCGTGCGGCCGGCCTGAAGGGTTGCTTTCAAGATGGCTCCAAGGGGTAGATATTCGACCGGGAGCATACGCCGCCGCGGCGAAAAGAAGAACCCCGCTCCCAAAAGTGGGAACGGGGCACCAAAAAGGCGGATTGCCGCGGTCGTGATATCGGCAAAAGGATGGCGGCCGGTGAGGGCCGGCCGCCGATGGGGGGGGGAATGGCGGCATATTGGGGAGTCCGCCATTGCATATGGGGCCGACTGGATCGGATGGTGGGTCGGCCGGGTCGCCGTGACATAGTTTATCGGAAGGAGTGACGGCGTTGCCTTGACTATACCCTTTCGCGATATACGCTAATCACGTCATTGGCGGAAATGTGTTCCCATCGTGTACGGGTCCGGTCCGTACGGCACGGTCTGCGCTCAGCCCTTGCTGCTCGCGACGCCCTCGGCCTTCGCCTCGGTCCACTTGATGTAGAGCGTGACGTCGCGCCTGGCGGTGACGGAGGTTACCTTCTCGGTGCCGTCGGCCGAGGTCAGCCAGCATTCCGGGACGTATCTGCGCCATGTCTCGTCCGCGATCATGGCGAACACCTCGCCGGGTTTCACCGGCGTGACGCTCTCGCCCCAATAGAGCGCCTTGTGCCCCTGCCCGTCGTCGCCGATGGCCGCGAGAGCCAGGCCGTCGAGCCTGTGCTTCTCCGTGGACAGGGAGAAATCGGGGAGCTCGAAGGAGGAGCGCGCATCGGGTTTGTACATGAGCGGCGCGGTGCGGTAGATGCCGGCGTCCTCGGGCTTGAGTGACCCCTCGGCGTACTCGACGCGCACGGTGCAGCGGTTGCGGCCGTAGAGTTTGAGCGTCTGGTCCTTGACGATGGTGACATTCGCGGCGGGCTGGGTGAGCTCGGGATCGAGGAACCAGCCCGAGAACCCCGTCGAGGGGTTCTGCCCGTATTGCTCGTCGAGGTTGCAGGTGTCCTTCAGGGCCTTCTGCGTCGCGATGGCGGCGGGGTTGTAGATATCGCCGCCTTCGACGTCGAGGTCGCGATACACCATGTCCTTCTGCTCGATGCCGTCGGCATAGTACTCGACGCACGTCGTGACGACTCGCACGCCGCGGGAGACTAGCGTGCCCAGATAGCGGTCGGTCCATACGTAGCGGTCGGTCTTGCCGACGGTGCGGATGCCAAGCATCGCGGCGGCGTAGAGAAGCCCCGGCCCCCAGGAGGCGTCGGCAGCCAGGTTTTCGCTGTCGGAGAACTCTCTGACGACGCGACCGCCTTGCGGCTTGCGCACGAGGTGGATGTTCATGCCGCATATCTTGTTGCCGTCGGCGCCGTCCGGCTCGATGCCGGCTGCGGGCGCGGTGTTGACGTCGAGCGGCGCCGAGGCGGAACAGTTGATGTAGACCGGGTCGGACCACTCGCCGCTCCCGTTGAGCAGCTTGGTCCTGATCTCGAGGTCGTAGTGGTCCGCTATCTCGCCGGTGAGCCAGACCTTCACCCTGCCGAGGATATCCGACTCGGCATCGAGGATGTGCACGCCGTCGGAGCCCTCAACCCACTCGCCCCCGCTGTAGCGCTGCGCGGCGTAGTGGATCGATCCGGGGAACGCGGAACCCTCGAGCCTGAGGCCGAGGCCGTAGATAGAGTGGCCGCCATGGGGGTAGCCGATATGCCGGTGCGCGAGCGATTCCTGCTGCCACCCCCAAGTGGCCACGCCGCACTGGGCGAAGATGGAGGCGTTGTCCTCGGGGAGGTCGTCGTCGATGTCGGACATGTAGAGCCTGAAGATTGGCCTGACCGGCAGGTCCGATTCGTTCTTGCATCCCAGGGCCCAGCCGGAGGGCCTGATTCCGACATCCGGGTCGTCCGGGTCCGTATTATGCCAGCCGCAGATCTTCGCCTTGTCGCCGATCTTGAGTATCCCGTCGGGGCAGTGGACTGATACCTTGCCCTCGATGCGGGCCTCGACGAGGTTCCACTGGGCGTTTTTCTGGATGGCCCAGCGCCCGGGGCAGGCGGCGGACTGGACGGTCACGTTCGCGGTGGAGTCCGATGTGACCCCGTTGGTGTCGAGGCGCAGCCCGTCGGCGTCCGAGGTGATGAAGTAGCAGGAATGGTCGGTCTCGTTCGAGGCGTCGGGCTCGTGGTGGATCCACCATGCCTTGCTCCGGCCGTCGGCGTTGTTGATGTCCCAGATGTCGGCATGGCTGTTCTGGACGACTCCGTGGTCGACCACGGGCGCCGCATGGCCGCTGTTGTTCAGCATGTGCGTCAGGTTCGGGCCGACCATGTTGGCTAGGGCGAACGTGAAGGTGTCGACGCCGTCGTTGGTATAGGGCTTGAGCATCCAGGTCTGGTTGACGCCGTGATAGTTCTCGTAGAGGCACACGCCGCGTCCGTTATCGTACATGGCTTGGGGTTTACCGTCGCTATATGTGCCCTGCACCAAGTCGAGCTGGATGTCCGGCGCGGAGACGGGCCTGATGTAGAAGATGCCGCCGTAGAGCGTGACATCGTTGCGGATGTAGATCTTCTCGACCCTGAAATCGCGGGAAGGGGTGGTCTGGCTCAGGAACCAGTAGTTCGGGGCGTCGTTTTCCTTGATGACGTTCTCGTGCGTCCCGAAGTGATTGTAGTCCACGTTGTAGACCTGCAGCTTGCTGGACACGCTGTGGCGCGCCTCGCCCTTCTGCCTCTTGACCCAGAAGGACGGGCGGGTCGATCCCCAGTACGTGCTCCCCTGGAAGTCGTTGAAGTCGTAGAAGCCGTAGGAGATCCAGTCGTAGTACCTGTAGCCGATCTGGTTCCTGAAGTCGCCGGCGAAACGGGAATCGGCGAACTCGGCGCCGTCGAGGTAAACGTACCCCTTGTTGTCGCCGCCATCGGAGATGGTATCGACCCAAAGGCCGTTGCCATGCTGCAGGTCCTTGCTGGAGCACCATGCGAACGGCCTGACGACTACGAGGGTGTAGAGCTCGTTGGCGTAATTGCACTCGAAGACGCAGGCGAAGGCGTACCTCAGCCATTGTCCGTAATGATTTATATAGTAGCTGGTGTTGGCGGGGGCGGCGCAGAGCCATTCATGGTAGCTGTTCGCGAAGCCGAAGAACATGTCCCCCTCGCCCTGGCGCGGGTCCGAATGGACGAGCAGCGAGTCGTCGGCGGCTCCGAACCAGCCCTGGCCGAGGTTGAAGTTCATGCCCGCGAGCGCTTCCGCCTTCCGGGCGGGTCCGAGCAGGGCCAGTCCCGCCGCGCAGGCGAGCGCGGCGAAGGCTCCTCGACGGGAGATCGGAAGCTCGAGCAGCCCCGTCTTCTCGCTGTCCCCGTCCTGTACCGGGACCATATCGATTTCTGGCGAGGTGTTCAAAGCGATCTACTCCTCCTTGAGACCGGAGACGGCGAAACAGGTGAAAGCGGTGGCGAGATAGCCGATGGAATACGGGTCCAGGCGGATGGCGGTGCGGACCGTGAGGGCGAAAAGGACCGCGGCGATGCCGAGGTCGAGGGCGCGGCTCCGCACCTTGCAGGCGATGCCGGCGGCGATGAGCAGGATGACCGGGACCCACACGGCGCCGAGGCAGCCTCTCGTCAGAAACCACGCTGCCGACGCTGGAGAGTAGTAGTCGGTCGGGCAGGACAGGATGACCGACGCGGCGCTCTGCAGCTGGAAGATGGCGGGCGGCAGCGCGGTCAGGATGGCGGCCAGCGCGATGCGCCTCAGCTCGTGCGGTTCGATATTTGAGTGCTTGACCAAATCGATGGGATTCAATTGTCCTCCTACAGTCCCAGGAACCAGGACACGCTCGTGTCCTCGAAATACCTCGCGGTCTCGATCAGGGTGGAGGTGGACATGAGCGTCTGCCTGTTGAGGATGCGCGAGAGCGTTGAGCTCGAGATGCCGACGGCGCGGCAATAGTCCTCTTTCGAGGTGCCGGTCCTCGACAGCGTGAAGGCAAGGCGCGATGCGCACAGCTCCTTGGCGTAGTCGCGGTCGCGCTGCCGCTGCATCTCGGTCCTGTCGTGCCGTTCGTTGTCGGAGCCCCGCTGCATGCTGTCCCCCTGCGATGTCCTGGTCTCTACACTGATGTCACCCGCACCAGCATATGCCGGCATCGGATGCCTCTTCTGGCGGATGCGGCGGCGGGGCGGTCGAAACTCGGGCCTGCGGTCCGGATTCTGCCGCCGCGCGCTCCCGCGCACCAGGCCGCGGCGATGCGTTTGGGTGACGATTGGGTAGCTGGCTGCGGCCTGATTGCAAAACTGATACCCGTGCAAGCCCGAATCTATACATCGCCGCCGCGCCGGGCCCGATTTTTTTCAGATGTGCTTCCCGTCCGGCCTGCCGTGCCCTCCCGGCTTCGCGGCGAGCTGCGACACCAGCGCGGCGATGTCGGAGGGCGTCCGCCCCGCCCGCTCGATCTGCTCGCCGAGGGTGCGGCGCACCTCCCTCGCGAGCTCGGCGGTTGCCCGGAAGGGGCCCGACGAGGGGTCGGCGAAGCGCTCCTTGGCGCTCTCGATCGCCCACCCGGGCAGGTCGACGAGCCCGCCGTCCCGGCCCGTCGCGACGACGAGGAAGCCGCCGCGGATGATCTCGGTCTCGCCGTCGCGGCAAAGGGCGCGGTTCGGCTTGAGCCCGCCGTCCTCCCCGTCGGCGGCACGGAGCAGCGATACGGTGACGCCGTCGCACTCGGCCAGGGTCTCGGTTTCGGGGCGGTCGAGCCCGATGGAGGCCAGGGCGCGGTCCATGTCGGCGAAGACGGTCGTCTCGCGCGGCAGGTCGCCCACGGGCACGTAGACCGCGGCGACCTTGGCGCCGCCGCGGTATCCGCCGCCCGCGATGCAGCGCGCTATGTCGGCGTCGGCGGCATCGATCTCGAAATCGCATCCGGCGGCGCAGGCCCTCGCGGTCTCGGCGAGCGCATCCTGGACGTCGAGCACGGTATCGGCCGGAAGGCTCAGGTGCGGCGTGTCCTGGAGCAGGATGCCGAATCCCCGGTGGTCAGCCAGAAGCGTCTTCATGTAGTAGCGGCCGATGAGATACGGCAGGGGCTCCATGTCCTTGATGTTGCGCGCCGCATCGGGGCGGTCGTCGCCGCGATGCAGGTAGAACTCGACCATGGGCAGGCCGCCCGAGGATTTCAGGGACCGTCCCGAAAACGTCTCGTACGGGTCGTATATGACCCTGTCGTCCTTGCCGTAGCGCGCCCCGGGAAGGACCAGGTGCATCCAGACCGATTCGCCCTCCCCGGTGCCCTCGCAGTCGACGCGGGTGTCGTCGAGCAGCGCCGAGACGGAATCGGGGTCGATGCCCTCGCGCAGGTGCGCCAGCAGGTTCTCTGCATCCTGCTCTTTATAGGTGCTCATGGTGGCTCCAATGGATCGTGGTCGGTAGTCGTGTTGGCCCGCTGGCGGGCCCGGAAGGCGACCGGTCACAGCCGGTTACCGGCCGCGGTGGCCGCCCCGCGGGCCGTGGCCAGCGCCGCGGCCTGGGCACGCTCGGCGAGGGCCGGGAAGCTGATGTTGATGTCCCCGGGCCTGGTCGCGCGCACCGTGGCGCCTTCCGGGGTGTCTTCGGCCCCGGGGGTCGGGCCGCCGCCGGAGACGTCGCAGCGCTTCATTGCTGGGATGAAGTTGTCGATCAGCCTGTCCGGTACCGTGCCGGGGTGCCTGAAGGCGATGTTCCCGCTCCCGTCCTGTTCGAGCAGGATCGGGCATCTGGACACGTGTTCCCGGCGGCGCGGGTCGTAGGCCGCACGTTCCGGGTGGAACCTGGCGACCGCATACGCCCCGCGCTCCTTCCTGTCGAAGCTCAGGCCCCAGACGCCGCCGTTCTCGCCGGTGCACCCGGCCTCCATGTAGAAGCCCTTCTCGCACCGGTAGGTGAGCGCGGCGGACAGCGCCGCGGCGACCTTCGGGCAGGCGTCGAACTGCCACGCGCGCATGCGCGTCTCGGCACCGTCCCTGAACGAGAACTCGAGCCCTCGGAAGCCGTTTACGCCGAAGTGCCTGACCTTCACGGGCTCCAGGCTGGTGCAGCCCCATACGGTCTCGGCGAGGTCGGCTACCGACGGCGCTCCGTAGAGCCTGGCGTTCTCCTCGGCGAGCTCGCCTGCGTCCGCGAACCCGTCGAGGTCGCGGCAGACGAGCCTTTCGTCGCGGGGTCCCTCCCCGGCATGGAAGGCGTTCGCGTCGAGGGGGTGCCCGGGACTCCACCCGCTGCGGTCCCTCAGGGCCTTGACGAGTCCCGAGAGCCCGTCGTCCAAGCGCTCGGCCCAGCCGGGCCCGTCGATGCCGTCCTCGCGCGCCGCGCGCCTGGCCGATGCGAACTCCATCATAAGATCCGCGACGAATCCGTAGCCGAGGGGATGGAACCCGTCCGGCAGGACGGTGAGGTCCCTGGGGTCGATGGAGTTCTTACCGCCGATCACGTTGCCCAGGTCGCGTGGGTCGATGAGGATGGAGCAGGATACCTCGTTCGGGAAATTCATCGGTTTCGCCTCCGTCGGCGGGTCGGTAGGGTCAGTGCTTGATGGTCGTGTTGGCCTCGCCGGCCGTGCCGGTGGCCTTCGCGGCCGCCTTGGCCGCCGCGGCGACGCTCGCGGGATCGTCGGGCGCCTGGACCGTGGCCATGTCGACCCCGAGCATGGCGCACGTCTCGGCGATGCTCTCGGGGTCGCCGAGCGTCCATCCCGCGAGCGCGGGGCTGCATCCGGCTCCGAACGTCGCGAGGACGCCGCACTCGATATCGCACAGCGCCCAGTCGGCCGCCGTGAGGAACTTTCCATCATCGACCTCGCCGGAAGGATCGAAGTCCCCGGCCGCGACGCCCTCGTTGGTCTCGCCGATGAAGTCGAGGCCGTAGTCGCAGACGTCCGGCGAGAGCGGGTCGGCGTCCTCCTCGATGATGGCCGTCAGGGGGATATGGGCGACATGGAACCCGAAGAACTCGCCGTCGGGCGCCGTGTCCGGGATGAACGCCTCGCCGCTGTAGACGTTGTAGAGGAAATCGCCGAGGTCGAGTGCAGGCCCCATGATCTCGGCCGCGTCCTTGCGGAAGCTCGCGTGATGGCGAAGTGCCGCCGCGGCGTCGTCGCCGAACAGCATCTTGACGCTGTCCGGCGTCTCGAGGAGGACCGTGTGGCCGGCCATCTCGACTTCGACGCAGCCCTCATGCTCGGTCGATGGGAAGGCGCCAGGCGTATCGACCCCGTAGAGGTCGAGCACGTCCAGGGCCTCGGCGGCGCTCAGCGGTTCGATATAGCTTTTCATGTGTCATCACATCCGAAAACATGGAAAGGGCGCCCGCGGGACAGTGCGCGGGCGCCCTTCGGGTGCGGGTCGCGGAGGTTGCGGGCGCGCGCTAGAGCTTGGCGGCCTGCGTGGCCTCGGTGCCCTGCTCGGCGGTACCGTGGGCGGCGGCGACGGCCGCGGCGGCCTGGGACTGCGGGTTGGGCGCCTCGGCGCTCATCTTGGCCTTGTAGGCCTCGCGCGCGGCCTTGACGGCCTTGGTCAGCTCGAACGGGTCGACGTCGAGGGTCTTGAGCTGGTCGTTCTCGTCATACTTGAACAGATGGACGGGCATGTCCTTCTTGACGGTGACGGTGGTGCCCTTGCCGTTGGCGATATCGGACTCGGTCCAGGGCTTGCGGAAGGTCTTGAACTTGTAGCCGGAGATGTCGATGCCGTTCATGTCCGTCCCCGTGGGGATGGTGCAGAGGACGGCAGGCCAGGTCTCGGTCTTCATGCCGTTCGTGATCACGATGTCCTCGCCCTGCGCGTTGGTAACGCTGCACCACTTTGCGGGAAACTTGATGCTGACCTCGTTGTCGTACTTTTCCTGGTCCATGGCGGTACCTTTCTTCCTGCCCGTCGCGCGGTGGGCGACGGGGCGTTGATTTGCTACGAATGTACCCTCGGGAACGGTGTGCGTATAGATAGTTTCCCGAACGGGAAGCGGCTCGAGGCCTCCGCGGCGGCGCAGCTCATCCGCTACCTCGCGCAGCCTGGAGATATCGCCGATGACGGGCGCGGCGAGCTGTTCTTTGGGGATGAACCCGTCGAGCGCGAGGATCGCCACGGCGCCGGGCAGGGCCAGGACGCCGGTGAGCTCCGCGCTCGCGTCCGAGTAGTAGAAGTGGATCGGGTACTTCAGCACGACGGCGGCCTCAGGCACGTCGATGCCGAGCTCGTCCACCGCGCGGCGGATGGCGGTCCTGACCCGGTAGGAGAGCTCGGAGGGCAGGCCGTCGGTGGCGATGGAGGGCTTCCCGGCGTCGTACTTGGTCGCGAAAAGGTTGAAGTCGGCGAGCTCGCCGTTGCCGTCGGGGTAGGCCGAGCGCGCCATCGTGGAGGACTGGTTGATATCCCTGAACATCATGGCGGCCGCCCCCTACAGTTTCGCGGCGCGTGCGGTGCCGCCGGCACCGTCGTCGGCGCTGAGCGCCGCAAGGGCGCTGGCGGCATAGGCGATCTCGGACGGTGCTGCGGGCTTCTCCTGGGCGACACGCCCGCGCCACTCGGCCACGGTCTCGCCCCCGATCTCCTCGAACGAGTACTCGTCGAGCAGCGGCCAGTCGCCGCCCTTGTTGACATAGCAGGTCTCGCACAGGTCGACATAGCCGTTGTTCACGGCGATCTCGCCGTAGCGGTTGAAGTCGAAGCAGGAGAGGAGTTCGCCGTCTCCTCGGTTCATGAGGTTCCAGAACTCGGAATCGTCGTTGAGGACGGTGTACGCATAGTTCTCCTGCGGTGTCGAACGCTCGAGGCAGGTCTTATGCCACTGGTCCTCGACATACATATCGTCATAGAGGTAGTCGAATACGGGCAGCTCGTCTGCCTGCGCCACGAGGTTCATGAGCTCGTCGAGATGGTCCAGGGGCTCGCCGTAATCGATAGCGGCCTGGATATGGGCCAAGTCCCCTTCGGGAAGGAGCGTGAGCTGCATCGCGAGGACGTTCAGCTTGTCGAGCCGGCCGTACTCATCGAACACCTGGGGGCAGCGGAGCGGCAGCCCATCGTAGTCGGAGATATAGGTCTCCTCGTGCTCCGCGTCGACGAGCCCGTGGCTACGCAGCCAGGGCTCGATCTTGTCGGGATCAATCGGCAGGTGCATCCAGGTATCGCGAAGCTCTCCCTCGCTGTAGTAGCCCCAGTTGCCCACGCAGACGTCGAAGCCGTCGCGGAAATCGTTATTTGCCATACAGATCAGCTCCACAGGACAGATGGCGGATAGGTGCTTGGCGTCGATGTTATCCGCGCCGCATGTGCGGCACCACGGCGTTTCCCGAACGGGAAGCCCCCTATGCCGCGTCGCATCGATGCCGGTCCGCGGCCAGGCTCCGCACGGCGAGGGCCATGGCGTCCAGGCCATCGCCGCGGTATCCCCCCTCGAGCCTTCCGAGTGCTTCGCGGAAGAGCCTGATGGTGAAATCGCTCATTGAAACCTCCGATAGTCAGGTTTCGCGTTTAAGGGATTGTCCGTCCTCGCGGCGACCGTAATCCCGTGAAGAAAAACGCTTTCCGAACGGGAAGTGCTGAAATCACCGGGCGCCCGATGGGTATGAGTCCAGAGTTCTGCTACATACGATGAGGGGGCTGCGATGGAAGACGCCACGGTATATCGCCATTGGACGGACGCCGAGCTCGAATTGCTTGCCGACAGGTCGCTTGCCGCCGCGGACGTGGCCGCCGCGACGGGGCGGACCGAGATGGCCGTGAGGGCGGCGCGCTCCCGCCGAGGTATCTGCCGGACCAGGTGGACGGCAGACGAGCTCGGCCGGTTGCGGGACTACGCCGCGTCGCCCAAGCAGATCGCGGCCGAGACCGGCCACTCGCTTTCAGCCGTGTACGCGAAGCGTTCCGAGATGGGCCTGCCTTCCCCGGCGGCTATACGCATGGCAGCCCGCGAGGCGGCCGCGGCGACGGCCGGGCGGGCGGCATCGGTCCAAATCGGCCTGCGTCCCTGACACCGCCCCGAAAACCTGTCAATGCCTGACGCCGGTGTTTCGCGCCATACCCTTGACCTGTTCGGGCTGGTAGTCATAGAGGAAGTCGCTGAAGCCGTCCATGGCGTGGTCGCGGCACCACTCGCGTACCGCATCGGCGGCGGCCTTAGAGCGCTGTTCGGGATCGAGGTCGGCACAGCAGTTGCCGAGAAGTTCGGCATATTCGTCGATATCGGCATCGGTGAATATGAGCGCATCGACATCTCGACCGTAGCGCATGGCATACTTCCCCTTGAGCGCCGCATCGAGGGCGAGGCCGGTATCCCGCGTCAGCTCCTCGGCGAAGATCTTCACGGCTTTGGAGGTGTCCATGTAGCGGACGTCTCCTAGGCCGCGCGAGACGGTATCGAAACACCGGTTCTGCATGTGGTGGAACCCGGTAATGAGGAGACTCTGCGCGAGCGCGCAGTCGCTGACGCCCGCGGCGGAGCCCTCGGTCGCGCGGATCAGCCCGACGGCGCGGGACATCGCATCGAACAGGCCGCTGTTGGACCGCAAGCCCTTCGCCGCGGAGACGATGAGGGCCTGCTTCGCGACGCTCATCCCGTCCCGGTTGCACAGCAGGGCGTCGATAGCGCCGCCGCGATGGTAGTTCTCCACCGATTGGAGTGCGTCGGCGAGCATGTCGCGGGTGAGGGGTCGTCGGGCATGGCGGGATTGTCAAGCCTGTAGAAGGCCGGTATTGCCTCCGTCGTCTCCGGGACGGAGAGCGGCAGCGACAGGATCGCTCCGCGGATCGCCTCGGCCGCCGACTTCCTCGCGCTGTCGCTCAGACTGTCCTTCTCGAAGGAATACGGCAGATTCGGTAGGTATTCATCCTCGACCTGCGAGAAGACGGCCTCGCCGGGGAGCACCATGTCCGCGACATAGTCGGCGCGGGAGACGTCCCCGATAACGCCACCCTCGCCCTCGACGAGTTTTCCGGTCCTGTCGCATGACAGGCTGCGCCAGGAGAAGGAATAGCCGCTAGGGTAGTCCGGGTCCTCGACAAGGGAGGCCTCGAGGAACTTGACGGGCTCGCCGTCCTCCTTGAAGGCCCAGAGGGCATAGGCGCTCTCGCACTCGTCGGGACCGAACTCGGGATCGTTCGGCGTGAGCTCGATATCGTAGTCGTCCATATCTATGTTTCCCTTCACTGTGCGTGGCCGGCGCGGAAATGCGCGCCTTCGGGTCGTGCCGTGCGCGCCGCGGCGGCGCGGGCGCGGTCGGCGGCCTGCTCGCGTTCTAGCACGGCGGCTCGCTGCGCGAGGTCCCTCTTCTCGGCTTCGCAGGTGATCGTCCAGAACGGATGCGTGACGGCGTTTCTGACCAAACGCGAGGAGGGGTAGATATTGCAGCCCGCGCACCACGCCTCCTGCTTGCGGTCGTAGACTGCGGCGCCGTCATAACCATCGACATCGACGAGCCTCTTGGCCGCCCTCATGGCCTCGCCCAGGGTCTCGAAATCGCCCTTCTCGTCGTCGCCGCATAGGCAGTCGGTCGAGACGACCGAGAAGCGCGGGTACTCGATGCCGTCGACCTTCACGGCCTCGCCGAGGCCCTGCGATTTGATGTACATGCTGATGTAGTCGTTGCGGTAGAACTCGGGGCAGGCGTCGATGCCGGTCTCGTCGGCCTCGTCGGTGAGCATATCGACCGCCGCGAGCACGGTGTCGCGCGCGCGGAAGCGCTCGGCATCGCCCCGGCTCCAGCTCGTCGGGATGTCGTACGGGTTGAGCCCGTCGCATCGTACCGCGCAGCTGAGCCTGTTGGGGTAGGCCGCGATCAGCTCGTCGGCCGCGCCGTAGTCCCAGAGGGTGTCGCTGTAGAAGTCGTCGAGCGTGCCGTCCGCATCGATGCGGAACGCGTCGATGGCGAAGCCGTAGCCCGACGGCGAGAGCGAGTCGTCGATAAGCTGCGAGTGGAAGAACCTGATGGGCTTGCCGGGTTCCTTGACGACCCAGGTGGCCGAATCGCACAGGCAGTGCATCCAGTTGAAGTCCGGGTCGCTACAGATCTTGAACATGGTGGCCTCCTTGGTCTGGTCCGGGATATCGAGTGCCGCGGGCGCCGGCTAGCCCAGATGGGCGCCGTGCGAGGCCTTGGGGAGGTGGCGCGTTGGCACGTTCGCCGTGGCGTCGGCGCAGTGCTTGGCCGCGGCGGCCACCGAGCGCGGGTCCATGGCGGCTTGCGCCATGATCTTCTCATAGCCCTTGTCCATGAGCTCGGCGGCGCCGCGCATGGCATCCGAGATGCCCTCCGCCGCGGCAGAGAGCACGAGCGGCACGCACTTCACCTTGTCCGCGAACGCGCGCCCGCGCGCCGAGATGTTCTGGACCGCGCGGATGCAGGCGGCCTGGACGGCCTTGATGTCGCGGGACATGAAGTTGAGGCAGGTCTGCACCTTGGCCGAGCCCGCGGCGGCGAGCTCGCTGAACTTGTAGCGGATGCCGGTGCGGTCCAGTTCGCGGCTGAACTCGGCGACCTCCTCGCCGTTCTCCTCGATGGTGCCGTCCATGAGGGGCACGCACATGTCGAACTCCTCATCGGCGGCGGGCACGGGGGCGTACGGGCCGTGCTCATCGGCCAGGCCCGCGGCGGCGCGGTCGAGCTGCTTGTGGAACAGTTTGCTGTTCGTGCGCGCCATGGCGAGCGCCTGGTGGTTGGCGAGGTCGACGACGTACTGCTTGACGTAGGCCTTGGCTGCGGCCGGGTCTCCGGTGATGATATCGGTCTTGTCCGGAAAGTGCTCGACGAGCGAGGCCGCGAGCCGTCCGGTCATCTCGTCGGCCGAGATCCCGTCCATGGCGAGCGTGCCCGCGGTCATGCCCGCATGGGCCTGGGTGACGGACGAGAAGCTGCCCGTGCCGTCCGGGTTGACGCCGAAGTAGGCGGCGGCCTCGCGGCACGCCTGCGTCCAGACGCCCATCAGGGCGAGCTTGCAGTCCAGAATGTCGCTGTGGTCCATACGGAAGTCTTCTTGGTCGGGCATGGTTTTCCCTTTCGACGGAAAGCTGGTATTACGGGCAATCGTATCCGCACGCGACGGCGCCAGGACATGCGAAAGCCCCCGTTTCCCGAACGGGAAGCGGGGGCTGACGGAAAGGAGACGCTACCTGAGGTTGAGCGAGTAGTTTCTGACGGGGGCCGCGGCGCTCGCGCAGGCCGCGGCCGCGGCGGCCCGGACGGGGGGCACCGGCGGGACGCGCGAGTCGATCGCCGCGCTGCGCTCCCTTTCGCGTTCGGCGTCGAGGGGCTTGAACTCCACGATGTTGTCCGCACACGGCGGTTCGTCGATATCGTCCGCGGCGGCCCGGGCGGGCGCGGCGTGGCGCCCCCGCGTGCCGGTCGGCAGGCCCGATCTGAGCGAGGTGCCGATGCCGTTGATGAGGTCCCGCAGGCGCTCGTCGCTGTCATCTGCCGCGGCGGGCGCCTTCGCGGCCGCATGCTTCGGTGCGCTCGGAGGCTCCTTCTCCGCGGGCGCATCCTCGACCTCGGGCGATGCCGCCGCAGGCGAGGGTGCCGCGGGCGCCTGGCGGGGTGCGGCCGGGGCCTTTGCTGCGGCCGATTTGCCCCGCAGTCGGCGCATCAGGTCGCCCAGGGCCTGCGCGATGCGCTTGCGCCCGGCGACGAGCACTTCGGAGACTTTGAGGCCGTGGAGCGAAGAGATCGTCTTGGCGGCCTGCTCGCGGGAGAGCTCCCCGATGTAGTCCGAGATGCGCGACTGCACATCGAAGTCGGCGGGGACGGGGCTTCCGAGCTCGGCCAGCGCGCGCTTCGCGAGCAGGTCGACGCACTCGCGCCGGAAATCGGCGCTGCTCTTGTAGATGGAGGCGTTGGCGGCCGCGAAGGCGTCGAAGGCGGAGTTGAAGGTGTTCTTCTGGTCGGGCGATGCCGTCATGCCCATCGATGCCGTCAGGTCGTCGATGGCGTCCTCGAACGCGGCGTCCAGCACCCGGCGGTACTCCTCGAGCCCGCCGCGGGCTGACTTGGCGGCGAGGTTGCCCCTCACCGTCTCGACCGCGCGCTCGCGCGCGGCTCCGACCGCCGCCATGAGCTCCGCATCGTTTTCCATAGCCGTTGCCACGAGTCGATATGCCTCCTCGATATCGATGCCGTCCCCGAGCTTAGATCCGATTGCACCGATGTCGAGCGTGACCGAGCGTTGTCCCGACGGTGCGGGTGGTACGTCCGCCATGAGCCGACCCTGCCTTTCCAGAGGTTCAGATGGGCCTAGTAGCCCTGCTTGTAGGTGCTGCCGTAGGCGTCCCGGTCATAGGAGCCGTACTGGCTGCCGGTGTCGCCGCCATAGGTCTCGGGTCGGGCGTAGTCGCCCTGCTCGCGGGCATATCCCGCACCCTCTCCATGGTAACCGCCCTGGTATGCGTCCTGCTGATAGGCCCCGGATGGGTCCCGGCACATCCGCGGCCTCGCCGGGCTCGGCGGGATAGGCGCCGGGGACGCGTGGCTCTCGGTCTGGGCCTCCGCGGCGAACGCCTGGGCGACTGCGTCCTCGAACTCGGCATCGGCCTCGGCGGTGGCTGCCGGGACGGGCGTGTCGTCGAACTCGGCCACGGGAACGGCCACGGCAGCGGTCTCGGGGACGGCGGACGGCGAGGTCGCGGCCATGACGTTCTCGATCGCGACGCACGCGTCGTTCAGGTGCATGAAGCTGTCGGGGGTCGTGACGTTGTCGTTGATGAACTTCTCGGCGAACTCCACGGATGCGTTCGTGTCGAGCTTGAACCCGCGGACGCTGTTCATGGCCTGCTGGTAGGCCATCTTCGAGATTCCCTCGGCCACGTAGAGCTGGCAGGGCACGGGCATGTCGGCGGCGTAGCCGTCGAACTCGAGGCAGGCGTTTCGCGCCAGAAACTCGCAGAAGCCGTCCACGATCTGCGGAGCCGCGCCGTAGAGGTCGCAGATGTTGGCCGCGAAGGCGTCGACCGCGGACTTGAAGGTGTTGCTGCCGTCCTTGGAGAAGCCGAAGCGGCACGCGGCGTCCTTGCAGGCATCGCCGAAAACGGGGATGAAGGAGTCCTTGAAGCTCTTGATGCGCTCGGCCCAGACGGCGAGCACGGCGTTGTTGAACGCCGCCTCCTGCGCCTCGGCGAATGCCGCGGAGAGCTCTTCGTTGCCCTCGAGCTCGGCATCCATGACGGCGTAGAGCCTGGGGAGGTCGGAGAGGTTGATCTTGCAGTTGATCTTCTTGGAGCGGACGCGCTCGGCCAGGGCATCGAAGCCGTCGAGCTCGAAGGTAACGTCTGCGCCGTCGAATTTCATTTTTCCCATTGAGAGGCCCTTTCGGTGAGAATCGGTGGGTGAGCTTCGATCACGGTATGGCCGCGAGCCGAAGTTTGTAACCCTTTTTCCCAATCGGGAAGCATTTCATACCGATATGCGGGCGCGATGCTCGATTTTTGGGAATTACCGGTGGTGCCTTTTCCGCGCGTCGGCCTGGGCCGTGGAGTCAGCATGCGGGACGGGGACGGTGAAACCGCGTTCATGCCTGACCTCACGCGCGTGCCGGACCAGCATCATGGCGCGAAGGTCGATGGCCTCCTTGATCTTGTCGATTCTGCCCGGCTCGTTGGCGATGAAGGGGTTGCCGAGGAGGATGTCGCAGGCCTCCTCGGAAAAGCTCTTGAGCCCGGACGGGTCGAACCACGAGAGATCGCGGCAATACCTGTCGAGCTGGTCGTCGATTTTGCGGGCGAATGGCCGCATCATACCGGCGCGTGGCGTCGTGTAGCCCCCGAACCTCTGCGAGATATCGAGGTCGCACCAAAGCGCCTCGCCGGTATCGAATATGGGGGCGGCACGGAGCCATTCCCTGCTCTCGGTGTCAATCAGGATGCCGAAGTTGTTCCAATGCCTGTCGAAGTTTGCCATGAGGTAGTCGATGGTCAGCATCTTCTCGATATCCTCGCGAACTTCGAGTCCGTGGGCGGCGCAGGTCCCGACATAGAAACCATGCAGGCCGAGATCGGAAGGCCTCTTCGAGGAGCACAGGAGCGCGTAGGCCGGGACGAACTCGGTGAACTGGTCGGTCATGGTCTCGCAGCGAGACGCCCACTTCATAAACCCGCCGTCTTCGAGGCTGTAGGATACGAAGTCTCTGTCATCGAGCAGGCGCGAGCACAGCACGCTGGCGATCTTCTCGTTGAAGGGTTCCTGGAACCTATTGGATGGCCTGCCGGCTTTGACGAGCACCCGGCGGCCGTCCTCGACCGTCCAGCGCTTCGGAAGGTTGCCGTTCAGTGCCGCATCGGGCGAGGACGCGAGGATGTCCGCATTGCCCTTGATCTTCTCGATGAGCGAGGGTACCGATGAGGCGTCGTGCGGCAGCAGCAGCTCGCCGAGCTCTTCGTTGAAATCGTTCTCGAAGCAGTTGACGTCGCGCCATGTCGAAGTCGACCCGGCGGGGCGGATCCAGTATTGATCGGAGAGCGAGGTCCCGAAGCCGGAGGCCATGAGGGATGCGGCCGACGGGAAGCCGACTGCGCGCAGGCGCTCGACGGCATCGGGCCGGAAATCCGGTATGCCCCTGTTTTTGAACCAGCTCGAGAGTCTGTCCCTGGTGATGTTTCCCGATGGGTCGGTCGACATCAGGGGGGCATGGGCCGCATCGATGATATGGGTCTTGCCGGTCACGGTCTGGCGGTCATGGTTCCAGGTGAACTCGGCTACCTCGTGGTCGCGGCACATGAGGGTGAGCCGCGAGATCTCGGGCGTTCTACTGTTCATCTTCTGGCTCCAATCCTCGCATTGCCGGTTGTATCGGTGTCGTCATTTTACAGCACGGGAGCCCCATGCGTGCGATGCCGCCCGAAGGCAATCCCTACTCCCAGTGGCCGGCCACGTCGACGACCCAGTGCTTGCCGGTCGCCTGCTGCTCGTAATGCCCCTGGTCCTCGCTGGTGGTGTAGGAGTCGTCGATCACGGAGCCGCCGATGCCGCCATTGTCGACATCGTTATCGCACCACGCCCACGCGGCAGCCTTGCTGTCAAACGGTCCGACTTTCGTTCCGCCATGGTTGACCCAGTAGCGCTCATGACGCACGTACACGACATTCGAAACCCAGACCTGGCCGTAGTCGGTCTCCCAATGCCCCTGCTCGGGGACCCACTTCTTCTGGGATTGCGCAGGGGAGGACCCGGACGCTGAGGATCCAGATGAGCCGCCTGACGCCTGCGATGCCGTGCCGCCCTTCGAGTCGTTCTTCTTGGAATCGGCCTTGCCGCCGGAATCGTCGGCCTTGCCCTCATCGGCCTTGCCTGAGTCCTTCTTGTCGCCCTCGTCGGTCTCGGTCTTGCCGCCGGCCTCGATCTTGCCGCCGGCCGAATCGGTCACGGTTCCCGCGTTCTGCTCGTAGCCGGAGTCGTGCACGCCGTCGGAGTTCCAGACGCCATCGGATATCACATGGCCGCCCGAGCCGTTGACGACGTCCGCGGTGGTGCCGCCGGACGGTGCCGTGGAGGGGGAGTTCGTGACGGCGACCTCGACGTTGCCTCCCTCGTCGACTGCGGCCCATGTGACGGTCTCGACCGCCTTGCCGCCGGTCTCGCATCCGTCGAGCGAGCGGGCGAGCGCGGCGCTGCGGCGGGCGGTGGAGTCCACGGTGGCCGCGGCATCGTCGCCGGCCCGCTGCGTCACGAGGACGCGGCCCTGGCCGGTCGTGACGGTGAGCTCGTCGGCGGGCGCGCCGACGTCCTGCCCGTCGAGCGTGAGCGTCGGGCATATCTTGGCGATGTCGGCGGGCGCGACGGATTCGGCGCCGGACGCCTTATCGCCGTCGGTCTCGGTCTTCTCGACGGCGGACGGCGAGCTGTCGATCGGCTCGGGTCGGTTGGATGCGATGGCGATTCCGGCCCCGCCGATGGCGAGGACGGCGACGACGCCGGCGCAGATTACCGCCTTGCGGCGCGCGGCGGGCTCCGCCAAGAGGTCGCGGATCTTGTCGATAGGGTTGTTCTTCATGGCATGGTCCTTTCGAGATATATGCCTGATGGTCTCTTTGTTTGTTCGGTCCCCTCTGGTGTGCCCCTAGCGCACCGAGGAGTATTCGGGGAGCGCGGGAATGCGCTCGCGGGCCGCGGACGGATGCTCCACGGGCTTCTCCTTCTTCGCTCCCGCCTGTCGGCGGCAGGCGGAGATGAGGGCCCAGGCCCCATGGCCGACGAGGGCGACCGCCCCGATCGCGCATGAGGCGACGAGCAGGGCGAGCGACCCCGCGAGCTTGATGAGCTCATAGCCCAGCTTGATGAAGGGCCAGAGGATTGCGAGCGCGAACGCTCCGATGATGATGGTGGGCAGCATGGGTCGGTCCTTTCCCTCGGGTTTTACTGCGTGCTCAGTCCTCGGTATCGTGAGGATCGAGCGGCGCGATGGCGACGTAGTCCTCGTTGCGCCGGCGGAGCACGAACGTGATCCGGTGGTCGTGGGCGTTCCGGCAGAACGTGAACAGGCGGCGCAGCACCCTCGTGTATTGGTTGCAGGCGTAGTTCCCCATTGTCCTGTATCCCGGGTCCACGGGGACGATGGCGACGTATGCCCGGCCCTGCTTGAGCACGGTGCAGGGCGCCGACGTGTCGTGCACCCGCTTCGCGATCGAGGCGAAGTTGTTCTTGAGCTCGGTTATCCCCACCGACGCGGGCGGCGGCAGTTTGGCGCTTCCATCCATTTCGGCACCTCCTTCCGATAGTGCGTTTATCGAGATGGGAAGCGGTTTTATCGCTTCCTTACCTTTTTTATACCCGTTTTTATCCCCTCTTTTGTGCCTCTTTTCCATGGTGTGACATGTTTGCCGGAAAAATTCAGCGTACGAATACCGTGAGGGTCCTCGCCCTGCCGCCTGCGAAGCTTCCGGTGCACGTCACGAGCGTGACGGCGCGCGTGGCGTGCTCGCACAGGTCGTCGCACCCCTCCGCCCTCGCGCCCGCCTGCGCCGAGAGGTCCGCGAGCCATGCCCGCGTCTCGGCGGCGTCGGTGAGGTCGAACCTCTGGATGCCCCCAAAGCTCTTGTCGACCGACAGCGAGAATGCCGGGTGGAGGCGCACGGTGCCCCCGGCCGGCGTCGACCAGTACATGTCGCCGAGCGTATCGAACTTCTCCTGTCGCCATGCGTCCCTCAGGTAGGTGAACATCTCGCTGTCGAAGTTGAGGTGGTGTCCGTAGACGAGCGCGTGCCGCCCGTCGGCCGTGCCGCGCGGGTCGAGGTAGGGGCATCCGGCGAACGACCAGTTCCGGTCGAAGTCATGGTTGAGGTAGAAGCCCTGCGGGTCGCCTTCTCTGGGCGAGACCACCGGGTAGTTGATCGGGGTGCCATCGACGCTCACCCATGCGGAGATGTCGGGGTTTCGCGCGCGCAGGGCCTCCCAATCGATGCCGCCGCCCTCGGCGGCTACCGCCTCGGTCGAGATCTCGCTGTAGACGGTGCCATCGTGCAGGATCGTCCACCCGATGAGGGCGGCCGCGGCGAGCGATGAGGCGCATATGGCGACGAGGATGATATCGAGGGCCTTGCGTTTGCGTCGCGGTCGTCTCTTCATTGGAATCTCCTCTGGAATCGGAAAGGGGCCCGGCGCACGGTTGCGTCGGGCCCCGATGCGGGCTATTCGGCCCTATCGTCAGTAGCGGTCGCGGATCTCGTCGCGGTATCGGTCATCGTACCCATAGTCGGCGCGGTCGTAACCGTCACCGTGACGGTCTTCATGGACGTAGTCGTCGCGGTCATAACCGTCGTCGTCCGGCTCGTCGTCTGCGGCGGACGGGCGGATGCGGCGGCGGTAGATGAGGGCCGCGGCGGCAGCGGCGGCGGTGGCAAGCGCGGCGGCGAGGCCGATGATGACGTTGCGGCCGGTCTGATCGAGGTTGACCGTGACGGCCTTTGCCGTCTGGGTCACCTGGTCCTCGTCATGGCTTTCGAGTCCGTCGCCCCCGCCGTTGCGGAAGAGGTCCACCCGGGCGTAGTTGTCGAGCGCGCGGCCGGCGCCGTAGCCGTCGGTGGCCTTCATGTGGACGATGGCGGGCGCCAGGTTTGTCTTGGTCTCATCGCCCGAGCCGACGGGACGGGAGCCGTTTTCCCTGGCCGTGTCCTCGGCGCTGGCGATATCGTCGTGGGCGTCCTTGATGCCGTCGCGGTCCCAGCCTCCGTCGCGGGTGGTGAAGCCGGCCTCGACGCGGCCGTACTCGAAGCGGATGGCGGTCACGTGCTCGTCGTCCGGCAGGTCGAGGTCGGCCACGGAAAGCTCGGTGGCCTCGGCCGTGGGCACGTCGGCGCGCCAGAGCTTCCAGCCGGTGAAGTCGACGGCGCGGCCGTCCTCGCCGAGGGTGGGTGCGGTCGCCTCGTCGGACAGCCAGGGATTCTTATGGCCGTCGGTAAGCGTCGCGTTGGCGCCAGACTCGTCGACATGATCCTCGGGCGTCTTGTCGGTCCTGTACCAGACGTTCATCTTCCCGTCGTGGTCCTCGAGGGCCTGCGGCGTGGTGATCGAGGTGAGCTGCGCGCGCCCGTCGACGGCGGCGGTCAGGTCGTCCTCGACCGTGAACTCGTCGGTCCAGGTGTTCGAGGTCGAGCGGAAATCGATGGTGTAGGCATAGGAGCCGTCATTCGACGCCTTGGTCTCGGCCGTGTTCTGGCCGTCGCCGTTTGCCACGGTGTCCTTGGCGACGGGGTCGGCGATTTCCTGCCGTTTGTCGATCTCGCCGCTGATGGAGATCGGCGAGTCGTACATCGTGACGGTCTGGACCTCCCCGGTCTTCTTCACCTCGAACTCGATGCTCTCGGCCTGGTCGTATGTGGTCGGGGTGCGCTCCTCGGTGAGCGTGTACTTGCCGGGCGCGAGCGCATCGATCTCGTGGTCCTCGGCGGTCGAGGTCCACGAGTCGACGGTCTTGCCCTCCGAATCGGTGACGGTGAGCTTGGCGCCCTCGACCTCGGATTCGTCGGTGATGTCTCGCTTGGAGATGCGGACCTTGGTGAAGTCGTCCTCGAAGCTCGCCTGTCCGGCTTCCCGGCCCTCGATTCGGCCGTCGGCGCCGACGGTGAAGGTCTTGACCTCCGGCGCCTCGACGTATCCGGCGGGCGCCTCGCTCTCGGCGCCGCGGTACGTGCCGGGTGCGAGGTGCCAGAAATCGATCGAGCCGTCGGCGCCGGTCACGCCCTCCTCGGCGCTCTTGCCCTCCTTGAGCAGGACGGGCACCCGGCGGGCGCGGCCGCCGCTGACCAAGATGTAGGTCGGCCCGTCCCCGTCGATCTCGATCTGTCCGGCGGCCTTGCCGGCGACGGTCAGGTCGTATGTGCCGAGCCCGAGGTCGAGGGCCACGTACGCCGAATTGGCCTCGGACCAGGCGAGCTTGATGGCGGGCATGGCGTAACCGTCGTCGGAAAGGACGGCATGATTGCCGAGCAGGCCGCCCGCGACCTTGGCGGTATAGGCCTTGCCGGCCTCGATCTCGACTTCCGCTCCCTCGAGCGTCTTGCCGTCCTGGGTGGCGGTCAGGGTGTACGTACCGGGTTCCATATCGACGGCATCGGCCCCGAGCGTGGTTTCCATGCCGTTTGCGGATTTGAGCATGAGGGAGGTGCCGTTATCGATGTCGGCCTTGACGCTTGCGGCGGCGACGGCCTTCCTGATGGAGACCTCGCTTCCGGCCTCGGCGCGCACGGCGAGGTTGCCGGCGGCGCTGCCGATCGAGATCTCGTCGTCGGTGTTCCAGGCCTGGAACTTTGCTCCGGGAAGAGGTGTGTCGGCGCCCATGACGGTCTTATCGACCTCGAACTTCACCGCAGCGTCGGACTGGTCGGATGCGGCTTTCACCTCGGCGGTTGCGCCGTCCTTGTAGGAGATGGTGAACGGGGTGGGCGTCTCGTCGAGGACGTGGCCCGACGGGGCCTTGGTCTCGACGAAGGCGTAGGTCGCCGAGCCGGCGCCGAGGTAGAGTTCCTTGGTGGTCGCCTTGCCGTCGCTGCCGGTCTTCACGTGGTCGACGACGTCTCCGGCCGCGGCGCGCGCGGTGCCGTCGGGGGATACGATATCCTGCTGCGCCACGACGTCGTACTCGGCGCCGGCGAGCGTCAGGCCGTCATGCGAGCACGTCTTCGTGATGGTCGCCTTGCCCTTCGCCTGCTCGTCTGCGACCTTGATGACGGTCACGGGGGAGGCCTTCTTGTAGTCCTTGGGGACCTCGAAGCCGACGGCCTCGCCGTTGACGGTATAGGGCGCCACGGCGGAGATTTCCTTGATGGAGTACTTGCCGGACTTGAGGCGCTGCGGGATCGTGACCTGCCCGGCGCCGTCGGTCGTGAAGGTGTCGACGGTGCCGTTGACGTCGTAGGGGTCGGCGAAGCTCATGGTGCTGCCGTCCGAGTCGAGCACCTGGAACTTGAAGCCGGAGAGGGGCACGGTGTTGCCGGTCTCGGCGTCGGTCTTGACGATCTGGATGCGGCTGTTGAGCGTCTTGTCGATGACAGAGTAGTACTTCGTGGTGCCGTCCACGAGGTCGTCGGCCGAGATGGTCCAGTCGTCCACATGGTCGAAGCCCTCGGGTACCGTGGAATCGACCTCGCGGATCGTGTAGCCGGCCGCGTCGTAGGGCACGGCGCCGGTGATGCCGGCGTTGCGCTTGCCGGAGCCGAACCACGGGCGCGACGGGTCGTCGGTCTTGTCATCGGAGGTGGAGGTCTCGTCGCAGGTTGCCGCGTCCTTGGTGGAGGCGAAGCCGGCATCGTTGGTCGTCAGGGTTCCGACGACCTCCTCGGTGGTGTTCGAGACGATCTGGAACTGGACGCCCGCGGCGGCGTTTCCCTTGCCGTCGTCGGACTCCCAGCTGTCGTCCTCGCCGCCCTTGGTCTTGGCGATCTCGATATCGAACGAGACGGGGTTCTCCTTGAAATCATCCTCAGGCTCAAGATCGATTTCGCCAGACGGAATCACGGTATAGGACCCAGCTTTTACTTTATATTCATGAGCCGTAGAGTCCAGCTTATAACCATTTGGCGCCTTAATTTCTTCAACGCGAATCTTACCGAGAGGCACATCGTGAATCGTCAAAACGCCTTTGCTATTGGTCTTACCCGTCTGCTCCCAACCGGGAGTAGACAGCGATGTGACCTTATATTCGGCGCCCTCAAGCGTAGAGCCGTTCTGGGCATCGCCAAGAGTGGCGGAATCCTTTTTGTTAATTGTCAGTCTAACGGCACCCGGGTCGTCCTTCAGCTGCTCGGTCCCGGCGGAGTTGCCGGTCCTGAAGCCGATATGCCCCTCGTGGAGCGTGTAGCCGGCGGGCGCCTTGGTCTCGACGGCGTAATAGGCCTGGTTGGGCTCGAGGTCGAGCGCGGCGTTGCCCGATGCGTCGGTGACGATATGCGACACGAGCGCGTTGTCGGAGGAGCGGTAGATGTCGTACTCGGCGCCCTCGACGGAGTACTCGGAGTTGCCGTCGGTGATGGAGACGTTGGCCGAGCACTTTGAGAAGGTGTAGCGGACCTTGTTCAGCTTCCACTTGATCTTGAAGAAGCCGGCTCCGGCCTGCGTGAAGGTGGTCGGGACGGTCACGCCGATGATCGCCTCGTCGCCGTTGACGGCGGCGATGCGCACGGTCTGGCCGTAGTCGTCGTCGGTGTGGACGGCCTGGTTGTAGGAGGGGTCGATCTGGCCGGAGGGGTTCACGCCGACATGCCCGCAGGTGAGGTCCACTTTCGTCGCGCTGGGGATGGTGACGCCGGAGACCGTCTGCGCGGCGATCGTGCAGGTGCGCTCGATCGACCAGGCTCCGGACTGGAGGGCCGAGACGTCGACGTTCTGCGTGCCGAGCGCCTGGTAGATCGTCTTGGCCTCGTAGCGGCCGCCGGACGGGTTCTCGACCGCCGGCAGGGTGGCGCCGGTGGTGGTGCCGGTGTACCTGTTGTGGCCGGCGGTGTGGAAGGACATGCCGGCCCAGGGCGCGGACTGGAACTCCCAGGTTCCGATGTTCCACACGTTGCCGGCGAAGGCCTCGGTGGCGAGCGACGCGAGCCAGGAGCCGACGTTCTTCTCGACGTCGTTGGCGAGCCTGATGTCGACGCTGCGCACGCCGGCGGCGGCGATGAGGATGTCGAGCGTGCCGGTGTCCTTGTCATAGGTCCACATGTCGAGGTCGCGCGTGTACTCGATGCCGTTGACGGTGACGGACTCGATCGTGGCGTCGGAGATCGACTTGCGGGCGGCCTTGTCGCGGGCGAGCTCGATCTGGGTGTCGGGGGACGAGACGTCGACCGAGGCGGTTCCGGACTTGGCCGCGCGGCCGTCGACGTTCTCCGCCTCGACCCTCACGGGGAAGGTGTTCGCCGCGCCCTTGTCGGGCGTGGCGTAGAGGAGCTGGATGCGGGAGGACGCGACCTTGTACTCGCCGGCCTTGTTCTTGACCGTGTACTTCTTCGGCACGTAGACGAGCCCGGTGGCCGCGTCGAACTTGAGGCCGCGGCGCATGGCGGCGTCGGCGTTGTTCTCCGATGCGCCCCAGTCGGCCAGCGTCGCGCCCGAGATGTCGGATCCGGCGCGGCCCACGAGGTAGTCGGACGAGTCTTCGAGGTCGTAGAGCACGGCATGGCTCACGGCGTTGGATTTCAACGCGTCGCTGTAGTCGCCCATGCCGTCGCCGTCCGTATCGGCCCACAGGCCGTCGAGCGTGGGCGAGGCGACCTTTCCGGAGTCGACCGTGGTGGTGGTGACGGTCAGCACGTCGCGGCGCTCGAACTTGTCGAGGCCCGAGAGAGATTCGTCGAGGTTGGCCTTGATGTAGGCCTTGTCCGAGGCCTGCTTGGCCTGCTTGGCCGAGGCATCGGTGGCAACGGCCTCGAGGGCGGCCGATCCGTTGGAGCCGTTTTCGTAGAAGGCGCACGTCACGGTGGTGTCCGTCTCCGCCTTGAAGGTGGCGCGGCCGTCCTCGACTTCGAGCTTTGCGGCCTCGGACCCGTCGCCGGCGAAGGCCGTGAGCGAGTCGGCGAACCAGCCGTCGTCGGGCGTGACCTTGACGGTCACGTTCGAGCCCTTGTCGACCGTGACCGTGTCGCTCTCGGCGTCTTCGCCTGCGATGGCGAGGCTGCCGTGCTCGCCGGCGGCGAGCGTCACGGTCACGGTCTCGGGCTCCGCCGCCGCCTCCGCCCAAGCGGACGGCACGGCGGTACCGAGCAGTCCGAGCACCTGGCTCAGGGCGAAGACGATGGACAGGGCGCCCACGCCGAGGCGCCCGAGCTTCGCGCGGGCGGTATGGCTGCCGCTTCCTGTATGCTTCATCTCGGCATCATCCTTTCCATGTCCTTGGCGCCGGCCGGGAGACCCCGGCACGGCGCCCGTAATCTGAGATATGTTACCCAGCCGATTGCCGGTCTACACCGGTGACCGCCGGGACTTTCCGAACGGGAAGCGGACTCCGCTCGCCCTACGCCCCGCCGTCTCCCTGGGGGCCGTTCCGGTAATCGCCCTGGGGGGACGCCTTGAGGCCGAGAAGGTAGTCGGCCGATACGTTGAGCGTGAGCGAGAGGCGCACGATCGCGTCGAGCGTGGGCGTGCGCTGTCCGTGCAGCGTCCTCGAGATGACCGCCTCGGACACGCCGGAGAACTCCGCGAGCTTCCTGGCGGTCATGGCGCGCCCCTCGAGCGCCGCGGCGAGCCGGCGCTGGCAGGTCGCGCGCAGCGCCGGGTTGATGTCGAGCTCGGCGAGGGGTACGCAGCCGTCCCCGTCGCGCGTGACGGCGGCCATGGCCTATCGCTTCCCGCGAGCGCGGCGCGTGCCCGTGCGGCCCGCGCCGCCGGTGCCGCCGTCCGGCCTCTCGCCCCGGCAGAACTCGACGAACCCGGTGTAGGGCGCCTCGCCGAGCTTCGCGTCGGTGTCGAACGTGCCGCTGCCGTCCTTCTTCGCCAGGCCGGTCAGGTGGACCGTCTTTCCCGACAGGATCGCCTTGGCCTGGGACTTGGTGAGCTTCTTGCCGTTCTGGACGATGTTGAGCTTCACGCCGCAGCCCTGGAGCAGCCGCCAGCCCTCCTCCTTGCCGGCCCACTTCGAAGACGAGCACTGCCACTGCTTTCCGCTGCGCGACAGCACGATCGGCGCTCCGCAGGCCGGGCACCGGCACAGCTCCTCGCGGCCGGACACGGCCGCGGCCTGCGCGGGGTCGAAGCCGCCCTCGAGGTCAGACACGACCGCGGCGGTGTAGCCCTCGATGCCGGAGAGGAAGTCGGACAGCGACCCCTCTCCCCGCTCGACGTGCGACAGGGAGAGCTCCCACTTCGCGGTGAGCTCGGGGGTCTTGAGCGAGTCGCACACGATGTCGATCAGCGTCTCGCCGCGCTCGGTGGCCGAGAGCGTCTTGCCTCGGCGGCGGATGTACTTAGCCTTGATCAGCTTCTCGATCATGCTGGCGCGGGTGGCCGGCGTCCCCAGGCCGCCGGAGTGCATCGAGTCGTCCTCGATGGCCGCCTTCAGCTCGCGGTCCTCGATGGATCGCCCGGCGTGCTCCATGGCCGACAGAAGCGTAGCGTCGGTGTAGGGCTTCGGCGGGGTCGTCTTGCCGTCCTTCACGCGCACGTCGCCCTCGCCCACGGTGAACGAGTCGCCCTGCTCGATGTCGGCGGGGATGGCCTGCGCCTCGTCCTCGTCGTCGGGGGCCTTGCCGCCGTCGGCCAGCGCGGTACGGCACGCCTCGTCCACGGCGATCCAGGACGCGTCCGTGACGGTGCTGCCCGAGGCCGTGTAGGCGTCGCCGCAGATCTCGGCCTCGACCTTGGCCTTGAGCTTCGTCGCGGGGTCCATGGTGGCGGCCATGAGGCGGCAGCAGATGAGGATGGCCACGGCGCGCTCGGCGCCCGCGAGCGCCGCCATCTCCTTGGCGCCGAGCAGCGCCGTGGGCAGGATCGCGCCATGGCCGTGGACCTTCGAGTCGTCGGCCACGCGGGCGACGTCGGAGCGCGACGCGTCGAACCCGGCCGCGGCGGGCTCGCCGACGATTCCCGGCACCGCGATGGCCGAGAGCACGCGGGCCGTCTCGGGGATGTCGGACTCGCCGATGTAGCGGCTCTCGGTCCTGGGATATGTCGCCAGCTTCTTCTCGTACAGCGTTTGCAGCGCGTTCAGCGTTTCCTCCGCGGTGAGGCCCGCGCGCGTCGATGCGTCGCGTTGCAGCCCGGTGAGGTCGTAGAGCTTGGGCGCGCGGCACTTCTCCTGCCTGCGCTCGACCTTCAGGATCGCGCACTGCGACCCGACGGCCGCATGGGCGCGGCGCTCGGCCTCCTGACGGGTCTTCAGCTTCTCGCCGACAAGGCGCACGTGTGCCGTCCTGCCGACCGAGCACTCCACCTGGAAGAAGGGGACCGATTTGAAGTCGCGGATCGCGCGGGTCCGCTCGACGACCAGCGCCAGCGTCGGGGTCTGGACGCGGCCGGCGGACAGGCGCGAGCCTTCGTAGAGGCACGATAGGGCGCGCGAGGCGTTGAGGCCCACGAGCCAGTCCGCCTTGGCCCTGCCCTCGGCGGCGTCGGCGAGGCCGTCGTAGTCGGAGAGGGGCTTGGCGTGGGCGAGGTCGGTCCGCACCTGCTCTGGCACGAGCGAGGTGGACCAGAAGCGGCGGACGGGCTTCTTGCAGCCGGAATGGGTCCAGACGCGCCGGAAGATGCCCTCGCCCTCGCGGTCGGCGTCGCAGGCGTTCACGACGAGCTCCACGTCGGCGCGGTCGAGCAGCCCTTTCAGGACCTTGTACTGCTCGGGCGCGGTGACGCTCCACCTCCACCGCTCCGGGATCATGGGCAGCTGCGACATCGACCAGTGGCCGGACCACTGCGGGTAGTTCTGGGGGAAGTCGAGGTCGATGATGTGGCCGCGGCACCAGCTGATGAGGTAGCCGCCGCCCTCGATATAGCCGTCGCGGCGCTCGTGGGCGCCGACGGCGTCGGCGATGCCGCGTGCGACGGACGGCTTCTCGGCGATGATGAGTGTGGGCATGCCGCTCCCCCCTACTCGGAGAAGGAGACCGAGCCGGCGGCCATGTCGGCCACGCCTCGGTAGGTCTTCTGGCTCGAGGGCATCCAGACGGTGAACGTGACCGTGCCGTCGTCGTTGTGCGTCACATGGTCGCGGGAGAACAGCGCGGAATCGGCATCGGCGCCGCCTTCCTTCTCCGCGGCGAACGCGCGCCATGCGTCCAAAAGGGCGCCGGCGCAGGAGTCGCCGATGTACTTGGCGGCCTGCTCGGTGTCGGTGATGGCGAAGGTCTTTTTGGGCGCCGCGGCGCTCTGCTCGGTGGCGTCGGCGTCGGCCGCCGTGTCGGCGCGCGAGTCGATCTGGTCCTGCGCGAGGTCGTCGTTCACGCCGTCCACGCGCTCGAGCAGGGGGAAGACGGTCCAGGTGCCGTCGGCGTAATGCGCCGAGTAGCAGTCGCCGGTGCCCTTCACGCGCATGAACACGACGGTGCCGTTGTCGGTGGCCTGGGGCTTCTTCTTGATCGAGACCGTGATCTCGTCGAGCCCGTAGCCGTTGGCGCGCATGGTCGAGGCCACGGCGTCGCAGAAGCTCTCGCGCTTGGTCGCGGTCATGCCCGAGAGCTTGTCGAAGCCCTCGAACCGAACGCCGGAGGTCTCGGACGGGTCCGGCGACGCCTCGACTTTCTTCTCGTCGCCCGCCTCCTTCCCGTCCTGCTCGTCGCCCCCGGCGGCGCTGCCGCCATCGACCGCCTCGGTGGCGTCCTGCTCGCGGCCCTCGTCGCCCGCGGTGCCCGTGCGGGAGCACGAGGCGGCGTCGAGGCCGAAGCCCAGCGCGATCACGCACGCCAGCGCGATCAGGCCGTAGGCCAGCTTCCTCTTGGGGTCGTTCTCGTTGGCCGGGTTGAACCTGTCGGTCATGTTCATGTTCGTTTTCCCTTTCATTCATTCGATGGGCTAGAGGATGCTGCCGCTGTTGACGGACGAGCAGACGCGCTTGCCGCCCCATTCGGCCTTCCAGCTCGAGCTGCCAGGGTTGCCGCTCCTGTAGAAGCGCGACCTCTCCACCTCGAACTCGATGACGTTCTGGCCGTTCGAGTGCCCCCACTTGTTGCATCCCTGGTCGTTGGGGTTCTTCGCGTCGGCGATGACGCACTTGATCACGGTGCCGTCCGACAGCGTGAAGTCGACCTTGTCGCCGACGCGCCCGTACGTCGTCGTGCAGGCGATCAGGTAGCGGCCGTTGTAGGTCGCGATATCGTCGTCGTACTTCGCCCCGGCGAGCGACCACTTGGAGTGGACCGCCGCCTGCGACGTCCCTGCCGCCCACGCGGTGTCACGGCCGTTGACGTAGCAGCCGCGCGGGGTGTAGAAGGTGACGGAGTACCCGCCGTTGCCGTACTGTTCGGGGATGGTGACGCCCGCCCCTCCGGTCGGACGCAGGATCGTGTCCCAGGCGTCGTTCCAGTAAGACCCCAGCGATACCTCGTCTCCCGACGAGTCGCCGTCGGCGCCGTCGAGGTCTTCGTGCGCGCCGTAGTCCTTGCCGTCGCCGGCATAGATCTCCGTGTGCTGCTCGGTGTTGATGAGGATGTCGCCGCGTTGCAGGGAGTCCATCTTCCCGTCCCACTCGACCTTCTCGAAGCCCGCCTTGAGCAGAGGTTCTGCCATGGTGGAGGTGGTGAACGGGTACGTACCCAGCTGCTCGGTCGTGCAGTAGCCCGAATCGACGAGGCAGTAGTAGACGAACGACGAGCAGTCCATGTTGGGGTTGTGGCATCGCGTGGACTGCGAGTACCCGATGGAGTCGTCGTCGACGTAGCGCTGCGCCTGGTCCAGGTAGCCCTCGGCGCTGCCGCCGGAAGACGAAGCGGCGGCGCCGCCGATGACCGCGCTGAGCAGCGACATCCCGACTAGGCAGACGATGGCGGTGCCGCCCGCCGCCGCACCCGCCGCAGCCAGGCCACGCCATCCGAGGACGGTGTTCGTGGCGGCCGCCTTGGTGCGGCGCAGCTGCATGATCTTGCCGCGGATGCCGGAGGTGTCGGTCCCGGCGAGCCGCCCGGCCTTGGCGCCGAGCCGCCCCGCCTTGTTCTCGAGCCGCTTCTGCCTCAGGTTGATCCAGCGCCCGAGCAGCGACTTGTCGGACATGCCGGCGCGGCGCATGGTGTCGGCGCGCTTCCTCTTGTGCTCCAGCTGGTTGAGGACCTTGTCCTGCTTGGCGAGGGCCTTCTTCGATTTCGCGTCCCAGCGGGCCATGCGTCTGCGAGCCCGTCCCGCCGGCAGCCTGTCGACGACGGCCTTTCCCTCACGGTAGAGGTTGCGCGGGTCCGCCTGGGTCATCGCCGCGTTGGCGACGGTGTCGGCGGCGCGCGCCCCCTCGTCGGCGATCTGGGCGTTGCCGTCGGAAAGGCCGATGGCCGCGCTCACCTCCAGCGCCGCGCGGGGGCTGTGCAGGGCTCCCTTCGCGACCCCTGTGGCCGCGCCCTTGGTCGCCCCCTCGGCGGCGCCTTTGGCCGCTCCGAGCGCGTTTCCGACGGACTCGCTGACGCGGTCCTTGAACACGGACCTGGCGGCCTCCCCGCGCGTGAGCTCGGGGAGGGCCGATTCCTTGTAGGGCGCGATGGCCTTCTGCTTGTATGCGGGACCGTCGTGCTGCACGGCGTACTCGAGGGAGGAGTGCTTGACCTTCTCCATCTCGAGCGGGCTCGCCTTGTCGGTGACGGTGGGCTTCTCGTCTGCCATCTCGGGTCACGCTACCCGCGGCGGGCGGCATCGGCGCGCCCGTCCTCGTTGGAGTACTGGATCAGGTCGTCGAGCTTGGTGGTGACCATGCGGTAGATGGCCGAGTCCGTCGGGATGCGGTTCTCGAACGGGATGATCTTGCCGCCGGCGACCAGCAGGCCCTCGCCGGGCCCGGCGTTGCGCATCATCGCGACCTGGCGCTCGGAGAGCTTGATGACCTCGCCCAGCGCCGCGGCGTCCGACGCCGACTGGCCGAGCAGCACCAGGAAGTCGGAGTTCGCCAGCATCAGGCGGCTCTTCTCGTTGTTGATGATGCGCTCGATGTTCTGGGTGATGCCGGTAGGGATGGCGCCGTACTTGCGCGAACGGGTCCAGAGCTGGTCGAAGTACGAGATGGCGTAGTCGTTCTCGAAGAGCAGCTGCATCTCGTCGATGAACACCCACGTGCGGACGTGGCGCTCGCGGTTGCGCACGATGCGGTTCCACGTCTGGTCGAGCAGGATCAGCAACGCCAGGCCCTTCATGTTGTCGGCGCAGTCGCGGATGTCGTAGACGACGAAGCGCTTGTGCGTGTTCACGTTGGTCGGGTGGTTGAACAGCGAGGCCTGGCCGGTGACGTAGCGCTCGATGGTGACGGCGAGCATGCGTCCCTCGGGCTCGGGCTGCTGGTTGAGCATGTTGTAGAAGTCGATCAGCGTGGGGATGTCGCGCTGGTCGTGGGTGGCGAAGTAGCGGTCGTAGATGCGCGAGACGCAGCGGTCCACGAGGGTCTTCTGCATCGGCGAGAGGTTCTTGGCCATCATCTCGACCATCGACATGATGGCGTCGACCTTCATGGCGAGAGGCTGTTCGCCCTCCACGAGCTCGAGGTCGAACGGGTTGATGTAGGTGTGCGAGTCGCCGGAGATCTGGACGACCTCGCCGTCCATCTCGTGCGCGACGTTGATGTACTCGCGCTCGGGGTCGAGCACGATGACCTCCGCGGTGGGGTCGGTGAGCAGCGTCCACAGGATCGTGTTCTTGGCCGTCACCGACTTGCCGCGGCCGGGCTTGCCCAGGATGAAGCCGTTGGGCGCGACGGCGTCGCGGCGGTTGTAGAAGATGAAGTTCTTGGACGTCTGGTTCTGGCCCATCCACATGCCGCCGCGCTCCATGAGCTCGACCGACGTGAACGGCACGAGCGCCGCGAGCGGCGCGGTCGTGAGGTTTCGCACGTAGGGGATGTCGCAGCGGCCCGTGGGCAGCATCGCGGCGAAACCCTGTCGCTGGAGCTTCACGAGCGGAACGGCTCGGCAGGTGAAGCGGCGGAACACGTCCTGGATGGCCCCGGAGTTTTCGTCGCAGTCCTCGAGCGAGTCCGCCCAGGTCATCGTGGTGCAGGTGAGCGACCACATCTTCTGGTCGCGGCTCACGAGGTCGTCGCGCAGGTCGCGGGCGTTCTCCATGGCGTCCTGGAGGTTGGTCGGCAGCATCTCGTCGGTGATGTACATGGTCTGGGAGTGCTTGAGCACGTAGTCGGACTTCTGCACCTTGAGGTCGGTGTTCATCGACTCGATGGTCTCGATGGCGCGCGACTGCTCCCAGCTCGTCATGTCGAGCGTGATCACCTGGTTGATGGGGAGCTCCGCCAGGCTCGAGACCATGTCGGAGCGGACCGACCCCGCCCACTTCTGGAGGTAGAGCGCCTGGCCGACGAATCCGTTCCATGAGATATGGGTGTCGTCGATCTTGGTGAGGTCGGCGGGCGCGACGAGGTCCTTGGTGGTGTAGCCGAGCTGGATGGCGCTCGTGCCGTGCTCGTCGGTGACCTTCAGGTCGTCGAAAGAGACGAAGCCGCGCGGGTCGTGCGGGTTGGTGATCGAGTCGATGATGCGCAGCAGCTCGTTTCCGCGGACCTCCTCGGAGGAGATCCCCATGTTCTTGAGCGAGCGCATGACCTGCTCGGTCGCGCGGGCGAGCTGCGGGGACGCCTGCTCGCGGGTCGGCGCCTCGACGGTCACGATGAACAGTCGGCGCCTCTCGACGTTCTGCTGGGTCTCGGCGACCTTGCTCTCGATGATCTGGTTGATGTCGCGGCGGAAGCGGTTGCCGGCGTAGTCGCCCTCGACGGGCGGCAGGAAGGCGTCCTCGCGGAACGCGTCGCGGTCGATGACGCGGCACAGGATCTTGACCTGGAGGTGCACGGTGTTGTCGAACGTGTTGAGCAGTTCCGACCAGTTCTCGTAGATCTCGCGCTGCTCGGACTCGCGGGCCGCCTGGAAGCTGGCGTCCTGGAACTCCACGACGCGGCTGTAGACGCCCTGCTGGAGCTTGATGGTGCCGTCCTCGCACAGAAGCTCGTAGCCGAGCGCGTCCTGCGTGCACTTGTCGGCGCGCAGCACGAGCGTGCCGGGGTAGTCCTCGGTCGGCAGCAGGCGCTTCATGCCCTTCTTCTTTCCGGCCTTCTCCGCGGCGCGCTCGCGGCGCTTGCGGGCCTTCGCGGCCTTCGCGTTGAGCTTCTGCTGGCGGCGTGCGTCGCGGCCCTCGGCGCGGACGTCGTCGCGGCTCTCCTCGCGCCGTCCATGGCGCCCGTGCCCGTCCGTATCCTCTGCGCGGGGCGCGTCGCGGTAGTCATCGTATGGGTCGCGCTCCGGCTGGGGTGTGGACTCGCGGTACGCCGGCGTGCTCGGGGATGCCGGGGACTGGCGGTAGTAGTCATCGTAGGGGTCGCGCTGGGCGGCGGCAGGCGTCGCGGCGCCCTCCCCGCGTCCGTATGCGGCCTGCGCGCCGTAGTCGTGCGCGGCGGGCTGCGGGGCCTCGGGCGCAGTCGCGGGCACGGGGACGTCCTCGGCGCGGTAAGCCGGTGCGGGCGCGGCGGGCGTCTGCTGGATGGGGGGCATGGTCGCGGTGGCGTCGGCGGACGGCGAGGCGGCCGCC
>OKVV01000253.1_pt1 | contig 38766 bp, 35 predicted proteins | sample 1606871 | NCBI WGS metagenome assembly OKVV01 (sample SAMN03281011, study PRJEB24777) | human gut metagenome | isolation source: fecal sample PR176 from 1 month old male Indian infant, caesarean delivered... | place: Singapore | collected 2006-01-13
CGAACCTGGTTCCGGCAACTCGGACGACTCGAATTCGGACAATTCGGGCAACCCTGGCGACTCGGATAACCCGGACGGCTCCAACGGTTCGCCGTCCGGCTCAGGTTCCGCCAATGCTTCTGTAGCTGCAGCGCTTGGGCAAACGGGTGACGCTGCCGCTAAGACCGGCGCCGCGGCAACCGGTGTCGCGGCGCTCATCGCGGCGGCGATGGCTGCCCTTGCGGCCGCTCTCGCGACGCGCCGGCATCGCAGGTAAAGTCAACGGTTGGTTACGATTCCCCGTCGCCGCCGTTCCCGCTTCGGCGTGTGCTAGCATGAAAGGAAGGATTCCCGCCATGCTGCACGCGCCGTTGCGCTGCTCGGGGCCGCTAGCCGTGTGGGATGGTATCGATTGCGAAGGGGAGGGCCGCCTATGCTGGAGACCGTCGATTTCTCTGAGGAACCGCTTCCGAAGGAAGAGTACAAGGCACGCCGCGATGCGCTGACCGAGCGTTTGGTGGTGCTGCAGCAGGAAGCGCGCGTCGCCGGCGTGGGCCTTGTGGTGCTGTTCGAGGGCTGGAACGGCGCGGGCAAGGGCAGCCGCATCTCCGACCTTATGTACAACCTTGACGCCCGCGCCACCAGCGTGTACGTCACCGAGAACTTCAACGCCGTCGATGCGGCGTCGTTCCCGGGCGCCGAGCACGGCGTGGGCGGCTTTTACCCCATGATGCAGCAGTTCTGGAAGGCGCTTGGCGGGCGCGGCACCATCACGTTCTACGACCGCGGCTGGTACACATCGGCCGTGCAGCGCATGCTCTACACCCAGTTCGGCGAGGTGAAGATCAAAAACGGCAAGGTCCTCCACCCCCGCGCCACCGTTGCGCGCGCCGTGCGCGAGGCCGCCGAGGAGCGCCACATCGACGCCCTGCGCGGCGCCCTTGCCAGCTCTGCCGACTTCGAGAAGCAGCTCACCGACGACGGCTACGTGGTGGTCAAATTCTTCGTCCACGTGACGAAGGAGGCGCAGCGCAAGCGTCTGACGCGCCTGCGCCGCGACCCCGCCACCGCCTGGCGCGTGTCCGATGGCAAGATGGCCACCATCGGCGAATACGAGGAGGCGTACCGCCTGTACGACAATCTGCTCGAGGGCAGCGACTTCTCGTACGCGCCGTGGCACCTGATCAACGGCGAGGACAAGCGTCGCGCCAACCTCAAGATCACCGAGACGCTGGTCGACGCGCTCGACAAGGCGCTTTACGCGAAGAAGGACCTCGCCGCCCTTGCGGCGGCCGCGAAGGCGCAGGCCAATAGCGCCGGTGCGGCTGAGGAGGTGCCGTTGGAGGGCCGTTCCCCCGAGCAGCAGCTTGCCGTGGCGCAAGCCGCCGCCGAGCAGGCTGCCGCGCAGGCCGCTCACGCCCCGCGAGCGAGTCGCTTCCGCATCGTGGACAGGGTTCCCAGCCTTGATGAGGTCGATCATGGCCTGGTGCTCGATTACGAAGAGTACAAGGATCGCCTGAAAAAGCAGCAGAAGCGCCTGAACAAGCTGGAAATGGAGATGTACCAGGCGCGCGTCCCGCTCGTGCTCATGTTCGAGGGCTGGGACGCGGCGGGCAAGGGCGGCGCCATCAAGCGCGTGGCCCAGGCCCTCGATGCGCGCGCCTACACCATCTTCCCCAGCCCGGCGCCCACCAAGCCCGAGCTTGCCCACCCTCACCTGTGGCGCTACTGGACGCGCCTTCCCAAGGCGGGGCACGTGGGTATCTACGACCGAAGCTGGTACGGCCGCGTGCTGGTGGAGCGCGTGGAGGGCTTCGCCACCGATGCGCAGTGGGCACGCGCCTACGACGAGATCAACGAGTTCGAGCAGGAGCTGGTGCGCTGGGGCGCCGTGCTGCTGAAGTTCTGGGTGGATGTCAGCCAGGAAGAGCAGCTGGCCCGCTTCCGCGCCCGTCAGGAAGACCCTGCCAAGCAGTGGAAGATCACCGACGAGGATTGGCGCAACCGCGACAAATACCCGCAGTACAAAAGCGCCGTCGAGGACATGTTCCGCCTGACGTCCACGCCGTTCGCGCCGTGGATTGTGCTGGAATCCGACGACAAGCGCTTCGCCCGCGTCAAGGCGCTCGAGGTCATCAACGATGCGCTTGAGGTGCGGTTGCACGGCGAGTGAAGGCGCGGTAGTATTGCTGGATAACCACATTGGGTGCAGGGCGCCGGCCGGTTTAGGAGTCGGCAGACGCATATATAGATGAAAAGGGGTTGCATCATGCCAAGTTGGACGATTCCGGTCATAGTCGCGGTCATAGTCATCGTGATCATCGGCTTCATCTTGAAGGGCTTTCTCGACGAGATGAAGAAGAAATAGGCCGAACGCGGAATGCCTGGCGGCAGTCCGAGGCGAGGGAGCGCGTCGTGCGTCGTGCACGGTGCGCTCCCTCGCGTTTTCGCGCGCGATGGCCTCGCCGCCCGCTGCGCATCGCATGCGGTTTTTGCGGGCTGCGAGGAATTTGAGCGCGTAAAGGGCGTGCTTTGAAGGGGAGGCGCCTTGGGTGCCTGTCGGGCGGTTGTTCGCGGCTGCGCCGTGCAGGTGCTGGGCGGTTTTTCGAACATCCTGCGTTGATTTGGGGCATTTCGCGGGCGGCATGTCCCCCGACCTGGGGATGTTTCGTACTATGTAACAGGTAGATGAGGTTTCCGAGCTACTGCGGAGGCGTCTTGCGTGTTTTTCGCGCTTCGACGCTTGGGAAGGCGTGAATTGTCCGAATACCAGCATAACCGCGTGCAATCGCGCGGCGCGCACGCAGCCCCGCAAGGGCAGGGTCCCGTGCGGCCCGTTTCCGTTTCCCAAGGTAGGCGTAAGCCCAAACGCTCGGGCGGCGTGTGGCGCGTGGTGTTCATCATCTCCCTCATCGTGTTCTTATGCGCCGCAGGCGCGCTGGCCTTCATCGGCTACGGCTATTGGCACGGCCAGCAGAACAACAAGCAGCTCGAGCAGATCGGCTTCAACGCCCCCGATGCCGCTGCGCTTCAGCGCATGGACCTTGCAAGCTTCACCGTCGATTGGGACGCTTTGCGGGCCATCAACCCCGACGTGGTGGGGTGGATCTACGTTCCCGGCACCACCGTCAACTTCCCCATAGTGCACGGCACCGACGACGAGCACTACCTGAAAACCGACTTCTACGGGCAGACCAGCTGGGTGTCGTTCGGCAGCATCTTCCTGTCCGCGGCCAATGCCGCCGATTTCTCCGATGCGAACAACATCGTGTACGGCCATCATATGAACGACGGCTCCATGTTCTCGCCCTTCGCCGATTTCGGCGACGCGGACACGTTCAACGGCCACCGCATCGTGTACGTGTTCACGCCCACGGCGAACTACCAGCTCACCACCTTCTCCATCGTGCATTGCGCGGCAGACGACCCTTTGGCTCAAACGGCGTTCGCCAGCGAGCAGGAGCGCCAGGCCTACGTGCAGGACAAGGTCGACCGTTCCGTCGTCACGGTGGCGGGGCTTCCCTCTGCCGCCGACATGAAGCACACGTTCGTGTTCTCCACCTGCGACAACCTGGCCAGCAACGGCCGGTGGGTGCTGTTCGCGTACGAATCCGGTTCAACAGCAGCGGCCAGCAGCGTCGTTGCCGATGATAGCAACATCAACCCCGAGGACGTGGCCGCCGTCAGCGAAGCGGCAAAGGAGACAGCAGCATGAGCACCTCGATTCTGCCGGGAGAGCGCCCCGACCGCTTGGAGGAGGAGTGCGCCGTGTTCGGCGTGTTCGCCCCCGGCGAGGACGTTGCACGTATGACGTGCTTCGGCCTGCAGGCGTTGCAGCACCGTGGGCAGGAGTCGGCCGGCATCGCCGTGGGCGATGGCGAGACCATCATGGTGTCGAAAGACCTGGGCCTGGTCACCCAGGTGTTCGACGAGTCGCGCCTGGCCGCGCTCGAAGGCTATGTGGCCGTGGGCCACGCGCGCTATTCCACCAGCGGCTGCGCGGCGTCGTGGGAGGCCGCGCAGCCGCATATCTCGGCTATCGACGAGATCCTCATCGCCTTGGCGCATAACGGCACCTTGGTGAACACCAACAGCCTGCGCGCCCGCCTGATCGACGAGGGCATCCAGCTGCGCGCGGGCACCGACTCCGAGGTGGCCGCCAAGGCCATCGGCAGCGTCACGCAGAAGACGCACCACCTGCGCGAGGGCATCCGCTACGCCATGCAGTACATGGAGGGCGCCTACGCCATGGTGCTGGCCAGCCCCGACACGCTGTATGCGTTCCGCGACCCCAACGGCATCCGCCCGCTGTGCATCGGCAAGCTGCCCGATGATCGCGGCTGGGTGGTTTCCAGCGAAACCTGCGGCCTGGACATCGTGGGCGCCGAGTACGTGCGCGACGTCGAGCCCGGCGAGATCGTGCGTTTCAACAAGGCCGGCGTCACCTCCGAGCAGGGCGTCGAGCCGCGCAAGCGCGCCAGCTGCATCTTCGAGTACGTGTACTTCGCCCGACCCGACTCCGTCATGGACGGCCAGTCGGTCTATCAGGCACGCCGTAACATGGGCCGCATCCTGGCCCGCGAGGCGCCGGCCGACGCCGACCTGGTGCTCGGCGTGCCCGACAGCGGCATCCCGTCGGCCATGGGCTTCGCCTTCGAAAGCGGCATCCCGTATTCGGACGGCATCGTGAAGAACCGCTACGTGGGCCGCACGTTCATCCAGCCCACGCAGGCCATGCGACAGCTGGGCATCCGCTTGAAGCTCAATCCGTTGCCTTCCGTCATCCGCGGCAAGCGCCTGGTGGTCATCGACGACTCCATCGTGCGCGGCAACACGTCCAAGAAGCTCATCGAGATGCTGCGCGACGCGGGCGCCACCGAGGTGCACATGCGCATCGTCAGCCCCGAGGTCATGTGGCCGTGCTTCTACGGCATCGACACCGACACGCGTGACCAGCTGATCGCCGCGAACATGACCAACGACGAGATGTGCGAGTGGATGGGCGCCGACTCGCTGGCGTTCATCAGCCTGCAGGGCCTGCGCGACAGCCTGCCCGACGTGCGCACGCCGGGCTATTGCGAGGCGTGCTTCTCGGGCGAGTACCCCGTGGACATCCCCGCCTACACCGCGCGCAACAGCTTCATGACCAAGGCCGACTTCGCCGCCGCCTACGAAAAGGAAGCGCAAGAAGCCGAGAACAACCAGGTCAGCGTATAACAACCGCAAACACGCCAGACAGTTCGGGGGCGTAGCGTTAAGTGTCCGGAGTTGGGCTGCTTGCCGCCATGTGAACGGGGGACGGAGGTGCGTTCGCTGTTCGCCGTTTGCGGTCCGTGGTTCGCGCGAAACTGGACAGATAAGGGTACGTCCCCAAGTGTCCGGGTTTTGGAAGGTTAACGGTGCGGGAGCGCTGGCCGCAGGGTCGGTCGGGCTCCCGCCTATCAGATAAGGAGCATCCAGTGACGAAGCAGGAAGTTACGTACCAGGCAGCAGGCGTGGACACCGCCGAGGGCGCGCGCGCCGTCGACGCCATCAAGGAGACGGTGCACTCCACGTATCGCCCGGAGGTTGTCGGCGACATCGGCGGTTTCGGCGGCCTGTTCAGCATCGCGGCGGCCAAGGACATGGCCGAGCCGCTGCTGGTTTCCGGCACCGACGGCGTGGGCACGAAGCTCAAGGTTGCCCAGCTGGCCGGCAAGCACGGCACGGTGGGCATCGACTTGGTGGCCATGTGCGTCAACGACATCCTGGCGTGCGGCGCCGAGCCGTTGTTCTTCCTGGACTACATCGCCATCGGCAAACTGCGCAAGGAGCACGTGGCCGAGGTCGTTGCCGGCATCGGCGAGGGCTGTCGTCAGGCGGGCTGCGCGCTTATCGGTGGCGAGATGGCCGAGCATCCGGGCGTCATGGACCCCGACGACTACGACCTGTCCGGCTTCACCGTGGGCGTTGTCGACAAGCCGAAGATGCTCGACCCCGAAAGCGTGTCCGAGGGCGACGTGCTCATCGGCCTGGCATCCTCGGGCCTGCACTCCAACGGCTATTCCCTTGCCCGCAAGGTGTGCGTGGAGGGCAAAAGCCGCGAAGAGCTGCTGACGCCGGTGGAGGCGCTGGACGGCCAGTCCGTGGCCGACGCGCTGCTCACGCCGACGCGCATCTACGTGAAGCAGGTGCTCGGTACGCTGAAGGCATGCCCGGGCGCCGTGCGTGCGCTGGCCCATATCACGGGCGGCGGCATCTCCGAAAACCTCAACCGCGCGCTGAACGAGCGTGTTGATGCGCAGGTGGACCTGGGCACCTGGCCCGTGCCGGCGGTGGCGAAGTACGTGTGCGACGCCGCCGAGCTGTCCGAGCCGCAGGCGCTCAAGACGTTCAACATGGGCGTGGGCATGATCTTGATCGTGGACCCCGCGCGCGCCGAGGAAGTCGAGGCCGCTCTGGTCGAAGCCGGCGAGAAGACCTATCGCGTCGGCAGCATCGTGTCCGGCACCGGCGAGGTGCAGTACACGGGCGAAGGCAACCTGTACGGGTATCAGGGCTAGAACGCGGCGATAACGTAACAGCAAACGAAACGCTCCTCCGCCGGATTGGCGGGGGAGCGTTTCGCTGTATTTGAATCAAAATTCGCCGGTATCGGACAGATAGAACATACGTACTATATTTGCTATACTGGCGAAGCCAGCGAAGTCCAACGCGGGCGGAGCTTCGACCTATACAGGAAGAGGCGATGCCTTATGCTGAAAGAAATTCTGAGTTTCATCTTGTCGGTTTTACCGAATTGGTTGGCAGTGTTTCTTATGGCTGTCGACCTTTGTGGGCGGAAGAAAAATAAGCGAGTGGACGAAGTCCAGGAGAAATAGAAAGGGCCGGCGGCAACCGACCCTAACTCGTTAATACTGGCTCCGCCCGTGACCGTTAATCCCACCGGGCTTCGCTGGTACGTTTCCATTCTATCATGCTCGTTGTAATCACGCGAGAGCGATTGTGCGGCAATCCCTATAACCAGCGCTGCGCTAGCGCAGATGGACAATCGGGGGGGGAGGGCGTCTCGAGCTGCGAGGCCTTTTGGGCGATGCCGAAACACTCGTGCGAATCTCGGCTTTCGAAAATCACAGACGGCGCTCTGCCTGCTTCGAAGCTGTGCCCGATGCGGCGTCCGTGTCGGGCACGGTGAAACTGCGTTCGCGGCAGACCTTGCGAGCGTGCTTGGTCAGCGCCATGGCGCGCAGGTCGATGGCGGCTTTGATCTTGTCGATCCTGCCGGGTTCATTGGCTATGAAGGGGTTGCCGAGCAGGATGTCGCAGGCCTGCTCGGGAAAGCCCTTGAGCTTAGACAGGTCGAGCCAGGAGAGGTCTCGGCAATGTCGTTCGACCTGGTCGTCGATTCTGCGGGCGAAGGGGCGCATCATGCCGGCGCGCGGCGTCGTGTAGCCGCCGAAGGGCTGGGCGAGCTCGCGGTCGCACCAAAGGGCTTCGCCGGTGTCGAACACCGGCGCCGCGCGGAGCCATTCCCTGCTCTCGCTGTCGATAAGCACGCCAAAGTTGTTCCAGTGTCTGTCGAAGTTCGCCATGAGGAAATCGATTACAAGCATCTTCTCCACGTCCTCGCGTACGTCGAGCCCGTGAGCGGCGCAGGCGGACACGTAGAAATCGTACAGCCCGAGGTCCGAGGAGTGCTTCGATGAGCAAAGCAGAGCATAGGCCGGGACGAACTCGGTAGCCTGGTCGGTTATGGGCTTGCAGCGAGAGGCCCACTTCATGAAGCCGCCGTCCTCGAGTTCGTAGGACACGTAGTCGTCCATGTCGAGCAGCCGCGAGCACAGCATGCTGGCGATCTTCTCGTTGAACGGTTCTTGGAACCTGCCGGAGGCGCGCCCCGACTTGACCAGCACCCGCTGTCCGCCCTCGATCGTCCAGCGCTTCGGCAGGTTGCCGTTCAAGGCAGCATCGGGCGAGGAGGCGAGGATGTCCGCGTTACTCCTGATCTTCTCGATGAGGGAGGGAACCGATGAGGCGTCGTGGGGAAGCAGCAGTTTGCCGAGCTCTTCGCTGAAATCGTTCTCGAAACAGTTGACGTCGCTCCATGTGGAAGCCGAGCCGGCCGGGCGGATCCAGTATTGGTCGGACAGCGATGCCCCGAAACCGGAGGCCATGAGGGATGCGGCCGACGGAAAGCCGATGGCGCGCAGCCGCTCGACGGCATCGGGGCGGAAGTCGGGGATGCCTCTGTTCTTGAACCAGATCGAGAGCCTGTCTCGCGTGATGTTGCCGTATGGGTCGACCGACATGAGCGGCGCATGGCCCGCATCGAAGACATGGGTTTTGCCGGTGACGGCCTGGCGGTCATGGTCCCAGGTGAGCTCGGCGACTTCGTGGTCGCGGCACATGAGGGTGAGCCGTGATAGCTCTGGCGGTCTGCCGTCCATCAACTGGCTCCGCTCCTTTCGTCTGCCGGCAACGACGTGCTGTCATTCTACCGCATGGTCGCTAGCCACGCGCAAACCTGCTCAAAGGCCGCATCTACTCCCAGTGCCTCGCGACGTCGACGACTCAGTGCTTGTTGATAATCTGCTGCTCGCAATGCCTCGACACGTGAACAGGGGACGGAGGTGCGTTCGCGAAAGACGCTCGGGAGCGCGAGGGGTTCCCGTGAACGCACCTCCGTCCCCTGTTCACCCTAGAGGCACGGGGCAGTGCCCTTGGGAAGCGGTTTCAGGAGCGTACGCCTTGCGTAATGCATCTTTGCCGTGTCGACGTTGCGCAGCATGCTTTGGCTCTTTGACAGCACCGGATGGCCGCGATTGCTTGCGTTTTGTCGAAGCTCCATAGCATATGAGCCTCGGATGCGTGGCCATCCGAGGCTCGCCGATATAGTCACGTATTGACTATGTGATGAAAAGAATCATCTGAACAGGTAAAACGTAGCGTAACCACCAAGCCGTCACCAAGTGTTGGTGACGGCTTTTTGCGCTACATCACCCGCTTGCTATTTCGCCAAACAACGGGGGATGATGCCGTTTGATTTCACCCATCAGCGGGCGTTTTCCGGCGCCGAGCGGCTCTCTATCATCGATGCTGTGCAGCGCGAAAAGCGCGGCGCCAAGGTATCACGCAACGTCAGCAAGGGGCGCGTGCAAAGCTTGCGAAGGCGCGGGCGATGCAGCATGCGAAAAGCTGAGCGCGGATAGCGGCTTGTGGTTGCGATGGGGCACCATAAAGCCCGAAAGGGGGATCGATGACGAACAAAACTTACAGCACGCCCGAAGCTCAGGCGCTCGCCGAGCGTCTGGAAGTGGAGCGAGCGTTAACGGCCAACCACGCCAACACGCTTCCTATGCTCGAGATTCTGCGTGCATGTGCGGCAGCACCGGAGCCACGCCCGTATCGCGAGGTGGAGGACGAGGTGTACGACCTGCCTGCTATGAGCCTGAGTCACCAGAGCGCGCACACGCTGTCGCTCATGCTGGTGAAATGCGGAGCGCTTGAGCAGATTGAGGTTCCTGAACAGCCAGCCGAAGGCGGCGAGGTGGCGGGCGATGCGGGCTCAGCCGCAAACGACAGTGCCGCAGCAATCGGCGAGCAAGACGCATCATCCGCCGAGCTCGACGACGAACCACAGCTTGAGGATCAGCCCATCGACTATCTGCTGGGCATCACGCCTGCTGGTGCGGCGGCGCTTGAGATGTTCGAGCCCGTGAAACGCTTCAACCGCATGTTAGCCGGCGAACCTTCCACGTACCACGATATCTACCGCAAGGTGCTCACCTTGTGCGAAAGCGGCCAAACCATGGACGACATTGAGTCTGCCCTGGTCAGCGAGCCGGCCATGCGCGTCCCTAAAACCGTGTACGCCGGGCACTTCGTGTCGAACCTGGAAACGGTTGGCGGCATAGCGTGGGAGCAAAACCGCTGGAAAACAACCACCCACGGCCTGCAAATGGCATCCCTATAACAGCTTTCCGGGCAAAACCCCCTCCCTCTTGCGGCCCGAGAAGCGCTCGCCGCCAAACGCCGACGCCACCATCCCCTCTTCGGTGCGCGTTGGCGCAGGCGGCAATCCGCTGCCAGTTGGCGGCACAAGCACTCAATCCAAGCGTTGGCAGGCCCAAGCGTGCCAACGCAAAACGAAGCAATCCCGAAAAAAGCAAACCATCTGGGCATTCTGCCTGAAAACCACCTGGGAGCACCTAGGCGTCAAACGCGTTTCCCGCGAACGCGCTGGCTCGTGCAACCTAAAACGCTGCAAGCCGGTGCCTTGCGTGAACGATATACCTGCACGAAACGAACGAGGAGGAGCGAAACGAGATGGCGAACACAACGATGACACGTCGCAGCTTCGTCAAGGCAACGGGCGCTTTGGGCGTTGCCGCTGGCCTGGGAATCCAGGCTACCGGCAGCTTTACCAAGGCAGATCCCGCCTACGCGGAGCAAGCGGGCGAGGAGAAAATCTACAAGACTTCCTGCCGCGCCTGCATTGCCTCATGCGCCGTGCTTGCGCACGTGCGCGATGGGCGCGTGGTGAAGATCGAGGGCAATCCCGAAAGCCCCATGAGCCAAGGCGGCGTATGCGCCAAGGGCCTTTCCGGCATCCAGGCGCTGTACAACCCCATGCGCAACAAGTACCCCATGAAGCGCGTAGGGGAGCGCGGAACGAACAACTGGGAGCGCATGACCTGGGACGATGCGTTAACTGAAATTTGTACGGAAATCAATCGCGTGTCGGACAAGTACGGCAGCGAGGCCATCAGCGTGTCCACGGGCGGCGGAGGCAACCCTCACTTCTCCAACGTCAAGCGCTTCGGTGAGGCCATCAACACCCCCAACGTGTGGGAGCCTGGCTGCTCGCAATGCTATCTGCCCCGTATGGCGGCTTCCATTCTGGCGTATGGCGCCGGCAAGCCCAATAACCTGAGCTTTTCCGACTCCAACGGCTGGGATTTCTACTTCTCCGACAGCAAGGTGACCACCATTGTGCTGTGGGGCACCGACCCGTCGAATTCGTCGGTTGCCACCGGCGGCCGTTGCCTGGCCGAGTTGCGCGCACGTCCGCAGGGCCTGCGCACCGTGGTCATCGACCCACGTTTCACGCTTGACGCCAGCAAAGCCGAGGTGTGGCTGCCCATTCGCCCCGGCACCGACGTGGCGCTGCTGCTTGCCTGGACGCGCTGGATCATCGACAAGAAGAAGTACGACGAGGACTTCTGCAAAACGTGGACGAACATGCCCTACCTTATCAACCCGGAAACGCGCCTGACGCTCAAGGCTACCGAAGCCGGCCTTGAGGGTACGGACAAAGACTATGTGGTGTGGGATGCCAACACGAACCAGCCCGTGGTGGTCAGCGAGTTCCCCCTGCCCGACGGCGTTGATCCCGAGCTGTTCGGCACGCATACCGTCAACGGCTTGGAGTGCAAGACCGGCGGTCAGCACCTCAAGGAAAGCTGCGAGGAATGGACGCTTGAGAAGGCCGCCGAGGTTTGCTGGCTTGACGCCGGCCAGATTGAAAAGGCGCTGGAAATCTACACCGACCCCAACGGCCAGTCAGCCATTATGCAGGGCGTGGCCATCGACCAGTACCCGCAATCCCAGCAAAGCGCGCTTGGCGCCTTGAACCTTGAGTTCCTTATGGGCAACGTGGAAAAACCCGGTTCCATGTTGCAGAAGTTCGCCAATGCGCCGTGCAAAGACCAGTTGGGCAACACCCCGCGCCTGCTCACGGAGGCCAAGGTGCGCAAGCGCTGCGGCTACTTGGAGCACAAGGGCCTTATCTGCTGGGACATGGCTCACATCCCCAGCGTGCTGCGCGCCATGCAGTACGGCGACCCGTATCAGATTCACATGTGGATAGAGCGTTCGGGCAACAAGCACGTGGTGATGGGCAACTCCAGCTGTCTGGACGAGGTGGTGCCGCATCTGGACACGGTGGTGCATATCTTCATGTACCCCACGGCGTTTTCGGTTATGTGCGCCGATTACCTGCTGCCTAGCACCGAGTGGCTTGAGACGAACCTTCCCATCCCGCAGCTCAACACCATTGTTATGCGCCAGGCCGTTACCCACCTGTTCGAAACGGTTGAGGAAGGCATCATCTGGACGCAGATTGTGCAAAAGTGCGCCGAGCTGGGCAACAAGCACTGCCCGAAGGCGTTCGACAAAGACGCCTGCCACACCACGCCTTTCTACAAAAATGAGTACGAGAAGCAGAAGATGCATCTCAACAAGCTTGACATGACCTGGGAAGAGGCGTGCGAGGAAGGCGTGATCCAGTGGGCAACGCCTGAGGAATACCGCACGTATTACACTTATCTCAAAGACGACGGCACGGGCCACCCCAAGGGTTTTGGCACCCCGTCGAAGAAGCTTGAGGTGTACTGCGAGTCCAACATCATCTTGGGTCGCACGGGTTACCCGTGGGCGCAGTGCGACGAGACGGCGCATCTGACGCTTGAACCTGCGTCGAAGGATTACGAACCGCTGGCCTACTATGAGGAGCCGGCCGAAAGCCCGTTGACGGACAAGGAGTACCCGCTGGTGCTCACCGAAGGTCGCCTGCCCATGTACCACCACGGCACGCTGCGCAACATTCCGTGGCTGCGCGAGATTTACCCCGTGCCCGAGATGTGGATTCACCCCGACGACGCCGAGAAGTACGGCATCACCGATGGCGAATGGGTCAACATCGAAAGCCGCCGCGGCAAAACGCACGGGCGCGCTCGTGTGACCACCGCCATTGCCAAGGGCGTGGTGTACCAGGAACGCTTCTGGGCTCCTGAGCTGCTGGATTCCGATCATCCCGATCAGGCGTACAAGGTGATGAACATCAACGTTCTGACGAAGAACGACCCGCCTTACAACCCCGAGTACGGCACGTACACGCTGCGCGGCTTTCAGGTAAAGGTCAGCCCCAGCAACGACGCCATCCTCAATGAGGTGTGGACCGAGCCCGAGCAGTTCAGCCCCTGGCTACCCGAACCGTCCGAACCCACCGAAGACGTGTTCGCGTACGGCGCGCCTGCGAACTAAGGAGTGAGAAGCATGTCGCATAATTGCATCGTAGTGAACCTTGACCGTTGCACGGGCTGCTTCGGATGTGAGATAGCCTGCAAGATGGAGAACAACGTGGCGCTAGGTCAGCGCTGGAGCAAAGTGTTCACCGTAGGGCCCGTGGGCGAGTACCCGAACATGACGCGCTACGCTCTGCCAACCATGTGCCAGCAGTGCAAAGACGCCCCGTGCGTGCATGTATGCCCCACTGGCGCCAGCTATCGCGATTCCAACACCAACGTGGTGCTGGTTGACAAGGAAAAGTGCATCGGCTGCAAATACTGCATGATGGCCTGCCCCTATGGCGTGCGCAGCTGGAACAAAACGGAGAAGTGCGTGGAGAAGTGCACCTTGTGCGGCCAGTTGACCAGCGCGGGTAAGCTTCCCGCTTGCGTGAAGAGCTGCGCGGCCGGCGCTCGTTTCTACGGCGATCTGGACGACCCGAACTCCGACGTGTCCAAAGAGCTGGCGAAGTACCCTGCTGAGGCTGTTCACACGCTTGAGGACCAAGGTAACGGCCCGTGCATGCATTACATCCTAAGCACGTCCATTGGGCAGTGGCAGGCGCGCATTCAGCCGCGCCGCAAGCCGCAAACGGCGGCATATCCCGAGGCAAACTAACGGAAAGGAAGGGTAGCAATGGAAATCCAATGGTCGTTGGTCCTGTTCACGGCTATTTCAGGTGCCGGAGCATGGCTGTTCGCCTTCCTTGGCGTAAACGAGTTTATGCAGAAGGCGAAAAACGAGAAAGGCCTGCTTGTAGGCTGTGTACTGGCCGCAGTGCTTCTGGCTGTGGGCGGCATTGCGTCGGTGACGCACCTGTCGCACGTCGATCATGTGTTGTGGGTGCTGCAGCACCCCGCGCCCGGCATTTTCGTTGAGGCGCTGCTTATCGGCGTTGACGCGGTGTTGGCCGTGGTGTTCTTCCTGATGGTGAAGCGCTCGTCTTCCGCTACGGCTCGCAAGGTGGTGGCTGTGCTGGCCATTGTCATGGGTCCCATCTTCACGTATTCGTGCGGCTCTTCGTACATGATGGCCTCGCAGCTGGCGTGGAACACCGTTACGCTTCCGCTGGGCTACTTGGGCACTGCCATACCGGCCGGTGCCGCCATTTGGATGCTGCTGGGTTTTTACTGCAAGGAGTCCGAGGAGGCTCACAAGACGGCCGGTGTGGAACTTGCCGTTGCTGGCGTGGCGTCGCTGGTGCTGAGCGCTGCGTACGGGCTGGTGTCCGGTGCGGCAATGGGCAGCCAAGCCGTGCTGTTCTGGCTGGGCGTTGTGGCCGTGGGCTCGGTGGTGCCGCTTGTGTGCGGGCTTTTGACCATGCGCAACCCCAAGCAGGCGTTTACCGCAGGTCTTGTGGGCATGGTTTGCGGCTTTGCGGGCAGCGTGTCTTACCGCGTGCTTATGTGGACCGCGTCGGTGGCGCTGATGGCGCTGTTCGGCGAGACGATTTAGCAGGTTTTGTGGGCACGTCAACCGGTTAAAACCGGTTGACGGTAGGCCTTAGGAGGGGCCGTCGCGCGGCGTGGGCGCGATGGTGCGCGATGCACGCGGCGGCCCCGATGTGTTTCATGCATTCGAACGATGAGAGGATAGGTACGCTACCATGGACCAGGGATTCGTGGAAGACGTCGTTGCCGCTAACGGCGCGCGTGCGGGCTTCGGCAGGTTTCTGGCCAGCCTGTTTCTGTACGAGCTGACCGACGAGCAGATCGAGGAGCTGGCACACATCTCTTTCGAGCGCGACGGCTCGAAAGTGGCGCAAGGCTGTGCGCAGGTGGTTGAGTATCTACGCCACCGCAACCGCGCAACGCGTCAAGAGCTGGCTGTGGACTACGCGCACACGTTTTTGGGCGCAGGCACGTACGACCACATCTTGGCACCGCCCTATGAGTCGGTGTTCACCAGCAAGCAGCAACTGTTGATGCAAGAAGCGCGCGATGGCGCGCTGGCGTATTATCGCTCGGAGGAACTTGACCTGCCTTTCGACAACACCACGCCGGAAGATCACTTGGGCTTCGAGCTGCAGTTTGCGGCTGATCTGGCGGAACGTTCCACGAAAGCGCTGCAGGACGGCAACGAGGAGCGTTTTGCCGAGCTGGTGGAAAAGCAGCGCAGCTTTCTAAGGTTCCACTTGGAAAACTGGTTGCCGGCGTTTTGCGATGCCATTGACGAGCATTGCCAAACCGATTTCTACCATGGTGTGGCGAATCTGGTGCGCGGCTATGTTGCCCTTGAGCGCGAAGTGCTTGACGGCATGGCCGCCGAGTTGGGGCTGGAAGGCGAAGAGGCCGAGATTCGCAGCGCGTGGATGGGCGATTCGGACAAGGATGAGGGCGATGAGGCCTGATTCCGAGCGGCGGGGCGAGCGCGATGCTGCGTCGGCGGATGTGCGGGGCTCAGCGGGAGCTGGCGCGAGCGCGAGCGGCGGAAACGTTGCAGGCGGCGTGGCGGTGACGCGCCGGGCGTTTGTGGGGCTTGCGGCGGCAACGGCTGCGTGCGCTGCTGTGGGCGGCGTGGGTGTGGCGTTTGCTGGCGATGGGCATCTGCTGCGCCCACCGGGCGGGCAGGATGAGGCGGCTTTGCATGCGGCGTGCTTGAAGTGCGACCGTTGCCGCAGCGTGTGCCCCACGGGCGCGGTTTCCGTGGCAAGCGTGGGCGACGGCTTTCTGCAGGCTCGCACGCCGAAGCTGAACTTTCATCGCGGCTATTGCGATTTTTGCGGCAAGTGCCAGGAGGTTTGTGCCACCGGCGCGCTGGGGGCGTTCGATCCATATGCGCAGAAGATCGGCGTGGCGGTTGTGCAACGCGATCGGTGCCTGGCGTTCTCGCAAGGGTGCGAGACGTGCAAGGGTTCATGTGCATTCGACGCGCTTTCTTTCGACGAATCGCGCCATCCGGTGGTGAACGCGCAGCTGTGCAACGGGTGCGGTGCGTGCGAATGCGCCTGCACGGCGCTGGTGTACGGCGCGTTTGCCGGCGGCAGTCGCCGGGGCATTGTGGTGGTTGGCGTGGCAACATACGAGAAACTGGGTGCCACGGTAGTTGACGGGCAGGAGGTGTAGCGGCGTGGCGAAGAAGCCTGGCGGTATGAGCCCGCGCACGAAGCGCCTGCTCACAGCGTCGTTGTTCGTGGTGTTGGTGTGCGTTGGATTGGCGTTTCACACAGGTACGGGCACTCTATCGATGCTGGGCGTGGGCAGCGTTGCCGCGCTGTGCCCGCTCGGCGGCGTGGAAGTGGCCATCGCGTCGCGCGCCATTGTACCCGCCGGGGTAATCGGCCTGGCAATTGCGGCAGTGCTTGTGCTGGTGTTCGGGCGCGCGTTTTGCGCCTGGGGCTGCCCCATGGGGCTTTTGCGGCGTCTGTTCGGCTTGAAGTCTCCAGCGCAGAAGCGGGCGGAAAAGGCTCGCAAGCGTTTGGCGGATGCTGACAACGGGGGCGAAAACGCTTCGGGTGATTCTGTTCCCGCAGGTCAAGTGGCTGCTGTTGTGGTTGAGTCTGCCAAGTCCGGTGCTCTGGCAACCATTGTTACCGAAAGCGGTGCCCCCGATTCTGGCCGCGGTGGCGCGGGCGATTCGCGCATGTGGGTGCTTGGCGGTGCGCTGCTTTCCACGGCTGCTTTTGGGTTCCCGGTGTTTTGCTTGGTGTGCCCGGTGGGTCTGACGTTCGCCACCATCATTTGCCTGTGGCGCGCGCTGCAGTTCGGAGAGGCCACGCTGTCGCTTCTGGTGTTCCCGGCCATCCTCGTTGTTGAGGTGGTGGTTTTGCGTCGCTGGTGTCATAACCTGTGCCCGCTTGGAGCGTTGATGAGTCTGATTGCGCGCGGGAACAAGACGTTTCGCGCCACGCTTGACGACAAGGCGTGCCTGCGGTTGCAGGGTGTGGCGTGCGGCAAATGCGCTGATGCGTGCCCCGAGGGCATTGACCTGCACGATGGAGCGCTATCCACCCCGCGTCACGAATGCATTAAGTGCGGTGAATGTCGCTTTGCTTGCCCCGTGCAAGCTATAACGTTCCCGTTCTTGCCGAAAAAGGGCGACGATGCCCCGGTTAAGGCGGGTGTTGCACAAGCAAACGAGAGCAGAGGAGAAGCTTATGAATAGCAAGATGTGCGGGCGCGGCGTGCGCCTGGGCGCTACCGTGGCCGTTGCCGGAGCGTTGGCGCTGTCGCTGGCCGGATGCGGCTCGTCCGACGAGACGGCGCAGCAGCTGAACGCCTCGGACGAGACGAATGCTTCGGGCGTTACGGTAGGTGCGTACAAAACGCCGGAGTACTACGTGGCCGACAACGCCAACTACCAGGTGAAAACGCCGTCGGAATCCGAGATTTCGGACATTTACACGTTCACGCTTGAAGGCAAGACGTTCACGCTGCCGTGCGCCGCAAGCCAGTTGGCCGACGCCGGCTGGACACCTGCGGGCGACCTGACGGTTGCGGCAGGTCGCTACTGGAGCGCTGCTGCGGCTAACGGGTTCACGCTTGAGGGCGCCGAGGGAAAAACCGTAGGCTTGCACCTGGTGAACACGGGGGCTGCCGATGCGTCGTGGAAGGACTGCCAAGTTGTGGGCATTACCGTTGATGGCAACTCGGGCGTTGAATTCCAAACGGCTGCGGGCGTGAAGGTGGGCGACGCCTACGCTAACGTGCAAAAGGCCTACGGCGCCACGTCGTACGACATTGATAACTTTGGCACGTTGGGCTATCACTTTGCCGCCGCCGATGCTTCCAAGGATGGCGCGCGCTGGTACGGCCAGTCGGTAGATGCACTGGTGGTAACGCCCACGAATGCCTCGCTATACCCGAATTGGAGCGCGGAAAACATGGTGTACTCGGTGTTTTTGGAGAACTTCGGCTCCATTGCCCCAACGGAATGAGCCGCCGCGCCAGCGCCGTTTCGGCTTGCTGACCTTCGCGGGCGGTGAACGATTTCGCATCAGGGTGAATCCTAGTGATTCGCTCTGATACAATAAGGCGCAACGAAAAGTAATTTTTATAATGGGACAGCGCATGCGCCTTGGGAAGGCGCATGCGCATTGTTGCGAGGGGGATATTGCGCGTGTTGGGGTGGATGGAAAACATCGAGGACGAATGGCCAGCGCTGAAGTACCTGGGGTTTGGCTGCTATTATGCGTGGATTTTCCTGTGCTATAGCGGCGACGTGCTTTTCAGCGAGGCGGGTTTGATCAACGGCGTTTCCGCGCAAACCGTTATGTATCTGCTGTCCACCACCGCGCTTGCCGTCACGCTTTTGACGGCGGCGGTGTTTCACAAGCACGTGGCAAAGCTGGTGGCGAGAGCGCGTGTGGTGGTGGGTGCGGCCGTCGTGGCGTCTTTGGCAACGGGCTTGGTTGCGTGGACGGAGCAGGCTGCCGCGAACCCGGCGTTCTGGGCGGGCTGCGCGCTGACGGGCATCGGCACGGCGTTTGTGTCCCTGCGCTTCGGCATTATGTACTCCATCATGGCGGCGCGCAAGGCCATGACGAACGTGGCAGCGGCCTTTGCCCTGGCGGGGGCTGTGTATTTCGTGGTGGAAGGGGTGCCGCACCAACTGGCGCTTGTGCTGTGCTGTCTGCTGCCCCTGCTAGCAGCGCTGTTCACGGCATTGTTCGATCCTTCGCGCACGGGTAGACCCGGAAGGCCGGTGGTGCCAGCGTCTAGCTTGCCGCCGCATTTTTTCTTGAAGCTGGTGGTGGCCATCTCCACGTTTTCGGCCATCGCGGGCTTTTGCAACGGCCTGGACGCTAACACCGAGTTGGCAAATGTTGCGGTTCTGCACGGCTGTCATGCGGTTATGGTGTTCTCCGTGTCGGTGGTGGCGCTGCTGCTGCTTGCCGTGGGTGGGGCCATCGACCGTGATTTCGATTTGAGCAAGCTGTATTACCCCATCATCGTGCTGGCGTGCTTTGGAGTTGTGGTGTCACCGCTTCTGGGTGGGTACGACCCGGTGCAGCGCACGTTCGTTGGCGCGGCGTATAACCTGTTCATCCTGTTCGTGTGGTGTCTGCTTGCTCACGTTGCCAGCCGCACCGACTTAGCACCGGTGGCGGTGTTCGGCTGGGGCCGCGGCGCATCGGCTGTGGGAACCACAATTGGCTGGCTGGGTAGCGCGATCGTAACGCCGCGCTTGGCGGAGAAACCCGACACGCTTATGGCGTTTGCTGTGGTCATGGTGTTCGTGCTGGTGGTCATCTCCATGGTGGTGCTGAAAGAAGGCGCTATCGATCAGGTGCTTTCACAGACCGATGCCGGAGCGGCGGGGGGTGTGAGCTCCGTTCCCGGGGCGCGACGTCGCCGCGATGGCTTGACCGTCCCCATGCGTTGCGAGGCGTGCGCAGCTGGTGCGGCAGCGGGGTCTGATGAGCTTGCCGGGCGCGGCTGTGCGGCTGCGGTTGCTGGTGCTGGTGTGCAGGCGGTCGGTGCTTCGACTGCGCAGCAGCAGGTTGCCCCGGTCGATGCTGCCAACGTTGCCGAGGTGCTTGACAAACAGGCTGGTCATGGACTTGCGAACGGCTGCGCGCAGGTTGCCGAGCGCTTTGGGCTGTCTGATCGCGAGGGCGAGGTGTTGGCGCTGCTGGTGGCAGGGCGCACCATCGAGCAAATTTCCCAAGAGCTGTGCGTGTCGTTCAACACGGCGAAATCTCATGTGCGTCACGTATATACGAAAACCGGCGTGCATGCTCGCAAAGAGCTTTTCGAGCTGGTGCGCGATGAATAGCCTTTTACCGCTTATGTCCATTGAGGGTGGCGGTAAAGTGGGCTTGAACACGCTGTCTGACCAGCAGATAGAGGAATTGGCGCTTACCGACTACAGCGCGCTGATTCCGATGAGCGCATAGCGAGCAGGTTCAACGACATTTACCGCGCGCCGCGCCGCCGCAACACCGGCACGCATCAGCTGCTGGCCATGGACTTCACGGCGTGTTTTTCGGGCATGAATCTTCAATCGCGCGAGGACATCATGTTGATGCGACGCGACGGGAGGGGCGTCTTCGAGATAGCCCGCGCCATCGGGTGCAGCAAGTCGACGGTGTCGCGCGAGCTCAAGCGCAACTCGTGCGAGCGGTTCTACCGCGCCTCGACCGCGCAGCGGCGCTACGCCGAGCGGAGGAAGGCGTGCCGCAGGCGGCGCATGCTCGACGACGAGCGCGTTTTCAACCTGGTCAGGGACAAGTTCCTGGAAGAGCAGTGGTCGCCCGAGCAGATAGAGGGCAGGCTCGCACTCGAGCTGGGCGGAAGCCCCGTCCCGTCAGCGACACCACCATCTATTGCGACGTCCAACTCTACTTCGCGCTTCCGCACCATACGTGGCAGCGCTGCACCAACGAGAACACCAACGGCCTCCTGCGGGAGTGCTTCCCGAAGGGCGAGTCGCTGGCACGCGTGAGCGAGAAGCGCGTGCAGGAGGTGTGCGATAAGCTCAACCGCAGGCCGCGCAAACGACTAGGCTACTGGACGCCGTACGAGGCCCATTGCTCAGAAGTGCTGCATTTGATTTGAAGATTCAAGGGCTTCGGTCCGTGTTTTGCATGGACCGCGCTGATGCGCAGCGGCGTGTGGATGTCCGCATCGGAGGTTAACGGCGATGCGGTGAATTCGCTTTCGCTGACAACCGACTTTTCTGCAGCTGCGGCATTGCTGTTGATGCTGGTGTTGCGCCAATCGTTGCAGGCTGTATGCTCTCCCCGTGTGCTTTTGCTCATCGCAGGCATGTTCGGGTTTGCCGGCTCGTTGCTCATTGTGCTGACGGGTCCATACTACGGCCCGGTCGTCTTTGCCGCACTCGGCAATCCTAAGTGGCTGTTGACGGTGTCCGGAGTGCTGTGCGGCGTGTCGTTGGGCATGTTGTACCTGGTTATAGGCGTACGTTACTGCATGCTTTCGTTTCGCTACGCTATTTTGTACTTATGCTATTCCAACGTGCTCGGTGTGGTGATCTACCTTGCCGTTATGGCGTCTCCCGCTTGGACGCTGGTGGAAGGAGGGCCGACGTTTGCGTCGGTGGCGGCGTTTGCCGTGTTGCCGCTTTGCTCGGCGGCTTTTACCGCTCTGCGTTTCAACCCTATGTTATGGGCGTCGTGCTGCATGCCTGCAGATTCTGCCATGGGGAAAGACGCCGTCCGTTTCGCCTCGCTTGAGGCGCAAGCTCCCTCGCGTCGCTTTTTGAGGCTGTATTCGAAGCTGCTGTTCGTGTTGACCCTGTTCGCATTGGTGTGCGGCGGCGTGACCTTTATTGTCGTCGGCAATGCCCGGCCTTCTTTGCTGCAAAGCCAGTACAACCTGCTCATGCTGCTGCGCCTTCCGCTGTTGCTTGTCGTGGTCGTGGCGGTGACCAGCGTTGATGCTGCGTGAATCAACTTCTCGAAGCTTATCCTCGGCGCCATCATGGCGCTGAAGGCGTGCGTGGTGGTGGCAACGGTGCTTGACCCGGATAATCGGGCTTGGTTCGATACGGTGCAGCTGGTCAGCTTTGTTTTCGAGATCCTCATCTGGTCGCTCGTGTTCGTTGTCGGCGGTACGCACAGATCGTCTGCATCCATCATCGTTTCGCTTGGTTTGGGGTTGTTCTCGCTCGGCAGCGCGGTCGGGTCGGTTGCGGGCGTGCAGCTTGGGAGCATGACGGCGTTCATGTTCGTGAACCTGCTGTTCGCCGTGGCTCTGTTGCCGACGTTTGTGATGGTGGGCGAGCGCGACCTTGATGAGCTCATCGCGTTCGATTCCGACACCAGCGCTCCCGACAGCCTCGGTCAAGCGCTTGGCGGGAAGATCGCCCCGAAACAGGTGCGCGTCAAGGGCGGGTTTTCCGCGAAGCTTGACGAGTACGCCACGTTGCATCGCCTGACGGCGCGGGAGACCGAGACGCTTCGCTATCTGGCCGCCGGCCGCGGCGACAACCAAATCGCAGAGTCCATGGGCGTGTCGTACAATACCGCGCGCACGCATGTCCGTAACGTCTTTTCGAAGTGCGGCGTGCACGGTCCCAGGAACTCATCGACGTTGTAAACGACTACGCCAAGTAACTCCGCCCTCCGTGTTTAAACCCCTCGAACGATTTGCATACATCGGACAAGGAAGCCACCTTAGAGGTGGTTTCCTTGTTTTCCCAAGTGAAAGCCTCACTCGATTCGTACGAGTAGGAAAAATACGCAGAAACGCGTGACATTTCACGCGTTTCGAATCTGTCTGCCCGTTTCGTGTCGATCGTATGTTCGGCCCGCAGCCGCACACCGGATGCATTTGATGCCGGGGATGTCGGTGCGGCGGCGAAAGGGGGACATATGAGTGAAACAGAAGCTTACGATCGCGTGCTCTCGTGCGTGATGAACCATCCGCTCAATCGCGAGGCGCTGATCGAAATCCTAAGGTATTGCGAACAGGAGCGCGACCAGGCCGATGTCGAGGCGCATATGCAAGCGCCTTCGGCAGCGTATTCGGCTTTGCTCAGCCCGTATCGGCTCATATGTCAGCTCGTGGATGCCGGTGGCATCGTCTGCACCGAGGTCGATGCGGATGGTGAACCGGTGACCGACGACCGACGACCGCAAAGCGGGCCTTTCCGAGGACGAGCTCGACGACCTCGTGCAGGGTTGGCGCTACGAAACCACCGATGCCGGCAATGAAGTAGCTGGCTATTTCGATCCCGCGCGGCGTGTCGAACGGCTTGCCGCCGCCCATCCCGAGGCCGTTGCGGCGTTTCGAACTGTTCTGTTGTTCTGCGATCGCCCGCGCAAACGTGCGGAGCTGGCTGCGTTCATTGAAAAGGAGAAGTTGCTTTCCACATTGCGGGTTGTGCTTCCCGCAGGTTCGACGCTTCGTCCGAGCGTGTTCATGGACAAGCTGGAATCTGCAGGGATGCTCGCCTGGAATGACGGTTGGTCGATAACGGAAGCGGGGGAGGCGGTATCTGCAGCAGGAGTAATCGAAGGGACGAAAGCGGCGGCGTGATAAGAAGGTCGTTTGCCCGCTGCGAGCACATTTCAGACGAGCAGGAGGAATAATGGCTCAAACACACAGCGTTACGCGCAGAGGCTTTTTGAAGGCCGCCGCGCTTGCCGGTGCGGCAGGGGCGCTCGGCACCTCGGGCGCGGGTTTGCTCGAGCAGGCCGATCAAGCGTATGCGCAGTCTTCTAGCGAGACGAAGGTTTACAAGTCGGTGTGCCATGGCTGCATCGCGTCTTGTCCATGTATCCCTCACGCGCTTATCGGCGCCGCCATCTTCCTTACTGTGTTGTTCGGTGCTTTCGCCACGGTCCTGTACGGCCTGTTTCCGGCCGATGGCTTTGCCGAGCTGGGAACCGATGCTCCGCTTATCGTCGTCGGCGGCTCTTTGTTCGGCCTTGCGGGCATCGTGTGGATGACCATTCATTGCTTCACCGGTTCGATGAGCACTGCAAACGGCGGCGTTATGGGTCAGACGCGCGTGCTGTACGCTATGGCGCGCGAGGGCTGGTTCCCGCGTTCGTTCTCGAAACTTGACGAGAATGGCACCCCGACCACAGCGCTGCTCGTCACGGCGGTTTCCATGATCTTGGTCTCGTTCTTGCCCATCGTGACGCCGGACGCTTGGACGCTTGCGGGCTTCCTGGGCGTGTTCGGTTACGGCCTGTGCTACATGTTCGCATGTGGGCTGCTCATCTACCTGCGCGTTAAGCGCCCGGAGCTTGAGAGGCCTTTCCGTTGCCCGCTTGTCCCCGTGATTCCCGCCATCGGCATTGTTCTGTATGCGTTGGCGATCGCGTTCTCGGGTATCCAGGTTATCGTTGTCGGCGTGGTTTGGTGTGCGGCGGGTGTTGCCTATTGCTACCTGGTGGGACGCCGTTCGCGCGCAAAGTATCTGGCGGAACAGGGAAGCGAGACGGTGGTTTCCCCTCGGAATGCGGTGGCGCAGCCTGCTGCCATCGTCTCGGAATAGGTGAAGCATGAAGGTTAACGATCGCTATTGCTCTTTCTATTACGAAGATGACGACGATTGGGGTGAGGTTGAGATCGACCCCGAAACCACGGCGCTGCTCGTCATCGATATGCAGCACGTGTTCATCACCCGTCCTGAGATTGCGGATCCCACGGAGGCGCAGCGCAAGCGTGCCGAGCGGTGGGAACAATTCTATCGGGCGATCGACGAGGTGGTGGTGCCGAACAACGAGCGCATCCTCGCCGCCTTCCGTGAGCGCGGCATGAGCGTGAACTTCGCGCGCATCGCGTGCTTGAAGCGCGACGGATCCGATAGATCGCTTGTCCAGCGAAGCTCGGGTTACAACGATCTTGTTGTCCCGCTCGACGATCCGGTCGGGCAGATCGTGCCGAAGCTTGCGCCGAAGGATGACGAGATCGTGTTCACGAAGACGACCGACAGCGCGGTTGCGGGCACGAACCTGTCGCTTCTGTTCCGCAACATGGGCATCGACACCGTGGTGTGCACGGGCGTGCTGACCGACCAATGCGTGTCGGGAACCGTCCGGTCCCTTGCCGACGAGAGCTTCAAGGTGTGGCTGATCGAGGACGCTTGCCGCGCGTCAACCGAGGAGATTCAGCGCGCCGAGTTGGAGATCCTCAACAACATCTACTGCCACGTGATCAACACTGATGAACTGCTCGCCGCATTGAGCGACGCGTAGGGCGGGGAGCGCTTCTTGTGGCTGCTGATCAACTTGCTAACCGTTTGGCAAGTTGATCAGCAAGCTGAATAATGATCGGCAATGGTCGGTCGATGTTGGTTGCGCACGCGAACAGGGGAACGGAGGGCGAACGGGGGACGGAGGTGTGTTCGCGTTGGCCGTTCGCGCTCCTGAACGCTGCCCCGTGAACGAAACCTCGTCCCCTGTTCACCAGGCGACCGTTCGCGTGAACGTGTCTCCGTCCCTGTTCTCTCTCATGCCTGAGAAGAGACAGGGCGCTCAAAAGGCTGCGTATGCGGTCTTTTTTGCGATGCTCAGACACTCGTGCGAATCGGGGTTTTTTCTTAAAAACCCATCACCATTTTTGGGTTATAGGGGTATTTGACCTGCGGAAACGACATATTATCCCGATTCGCCGCTTGCGAGGAAATCGGCGCTCAGGGGTGTTTTCTTCTTGTGGCGTGCGCTACAATCCCAATCGTTGCGAAAGCAATCTGCTCGTTCGAGCGTATCTGATTTTCCCCATCGGGCATGCGTTATGCCTCGATGCTCTATATGTTTCCCCATTGTTGTGGTTATCGTCGCGAAGTGGCGACGTTGTCCCCTATGCCGTATGCGTCGGGGCGGTTTTATCGTGCGCAGATTGCGCTAGGAAGGGAAGAGGAAATGCTCGTTTCGCAGTTCACGAAAGAACGTTTTGGCACGGCGTCGGCTGTTGCCGCTTCGTTGGAGTGTCGTTTCGGCACCTCCTATGCCGCTTCCGACATCGTTATGGCCAGCGGGGTCGACAGCGCCATCAACGCGTTTATGGGCGCGGTGCTCAAGCCCGAAGACGAAGTGATCGCGTTTGCGCCTTGCGGCCAGACGTATCGCGCGATCGTCGAGGGTCGAGGCGCTTGCCTGGTTGAGGTCCCGCTTGACGAGGAAACGATGCTGCCCGACTTCGTCGCGCTCGAGTGTGCGCTCACCCCGCGCACGAAGTTGGTCATCGTGAGCACGCCGAACGATGCGAGCGCTATGGCATATCCGGAAGCTGTCGCAGACGGCATCGCCGGTGCGCTGTTCCGCGCTCAGCACGCGTTCGGCCATTCGATCATGCTGCTTTCCGATGAGGCGCATCGCGACATGGTGAACGACGAGGTGCAAAACCCGTGGTGGCCTGCTTTCTATTGCAATTCCGCGGTTGCGCGCACGTCCGACGTGTCGGCTTCCGTCGCCGGGGAGCCTGCCGAGTATGTCGCGTTGACGCCGGAGATGGCCGACCGCGGCGATGTCGTTGCCGGCATCCGTCGCGCACTTCGCGAAGCCAATGTCGCGTACGCACCTGCCATGGCGCTGCGCGTGACGGTTCTGCCCTCGGCCGCATCTCCTGTCTCGTTCGCCGCTCGCTTCGCCTCGTAGCGCACAAGGTTGCGCTAGGGGCGGGAAGCCCCTGATAGCGCTAACCGCGGCTTCGAGGGTGTCGGGCTTGCAGCGAATATTGCTATGGCCGTCTCCCTCACCTTTTTGTTCATTACTGGATAGCATCTTTCATTTAGGCTTGCACACGTCAGCATTTTCAGGTTCAGTTAGCTTTTTCAGCATGCGTCAGCTTTGTTAGGTTCCGTTAGCATAGTTAGCAATCGTCAGTTCCAGTGCATTAGCTATAGGGCTGCCAAGAGTGCTTGGCAGCCCTTTCTGTATTGAGCGTTGCTCACTAACGGTTCGTAACAAGCGGAAAGCGAGACAGGACGGCTTTCGCCCGTTCGTCCCGCGCGTTCTCGGTGGAAAAAACTAGGGCGCATCCGACCTCGCGGACACGCCCTTGCAAAACCAAGTGGTTTTTCCAGCAGAGAACAATCATGGCCGCTTAGGCGTTTGCGTGTCAATAAGCTTGAGCAGAAAACGTGGCGCACGAAACCCGACGGCGATCTTCTCGATTGCGGGCTTAGGGGCCCATGTACGCTCCAGCAAAGAAGGCTGCGACATTTTTTCAAGAATGCATTCTCTATCTCGAGTTTGCGGATGCATCTTCTTGCCTCGTGCAAGCGCGCGGTTCTCGGCCTTCGAGTCAGGCTCGCTTGTGAGTTCGTTCCTTTGCGGGAACTACGGGTCGCCCGGCAAGCACGGGCGGGGTGGCGGACGGGCAACGTTACCGAACGCCCATTTGATATACTAATTAACTGTTGGTATACTATATGGCAATGGCCCCGGGAATGACCTCTGATTCAAGTCACCGGGGCTCGATTTGTATCTATAGGAGTTTTCTTGGCTGACGAGCAATGCAACCATCAGACGAAACGCGCCTGCGTCAACGGCACGAATATCCTCCCGTGGGTTGAGAGGTGGCTTTCCCCTGAACGTCTTGCCCCTTACCTCGAAGCTAGCGAGTGCGATGCCGAGAAGGCGCTCGAGCTGTACCGCTGGAACGTTGCGCTCGGGCAGTTCCTCATGCGCGATATCTCGTACTTCGAGGTGGCTCTCCTCAATGCTTACAACGATACGATGGAGGCTCGTTGGGATGGCGAGTGTCACTGGCATGGCGCAACCCCGCCATTCGAAAGCTTTGCGCGCGCATCCACAGGAAAGTTCCGTCGGCAACTGGCTGCAGGTTTCGTAACCACAGTTGGGGACGGTCGGATTCGTTTTGCTTTTAGCGGTAGCAAATATCATTTGTCCACTGTCGCTGGATATGTACACGCCCGCTGTACCTGAACTGCCTGCGCAGTTCAACGCTGCGGCATCGGTGGTCAACCTCACTATCAGCGGGTTCTACCTATTTTTCCCTATAGGGATGTTGCTGTTCGGCCCGGTTTGCGACCGCGTTGGTCGCAAACCGGTGCTTGTCGGCGGGCTTGTGGCATTTTCGGCGGGAAGCGTGGCCTGCGCAGCGATCTGGAGCATCGAAGCGCTTATCCTGTTCCGTTTGATCGAGGCTATGGGTGCGGGCGCGGTGTGTGCGGTTTCAACTGCGATAATCAAGGATTGCTTCAAACCTGAGCCCCGCACCGCCTTGTTTTGGTTCTGCAGGTGATCATGGTCATCGGTCCTGTGGTGGCACCCTGTGGGCCTACCTGCTCACTTCGCGCAAAGCGCATATCAAGGAGCTGGAGAAGTAAAACGGCGGGATTTTTCGATCGCGTATGGATTAGCGCCATTTTGTTGGATGAGGTGCGCGGTTTTGCTGATGGGCATTATCGAGAACGTAACGAAAACGGGCTTGTTTCAGCGCTTTGAGCATGCTATGAAAAGCGACCGCGTTTAATGATTTTGCAAAAAAGGCACGCGCTGGTGACGCTGTTCTGCTATATCAACATGAGTCCCAACACCACTTGCTTGCCCGCTGGCACGCTGGCCAGCGACGCGAAGCTACCGACAACATCGTACCTGTTCGGACCGGAATTCGTCATGAGGGCGCCTTTTGTCAGAGGTTTCCTTAGCTTTGTTGGCCGCTGTCCTTATAGGTGCGGCGTCTATTGCGCGTCCGGGTGCCGTGCTTCGCGAACGCAAGCGGTATAAAATCGATTTCATGAGCAAGCAGTATGCCTCGCTTTTGGCGGTTCAGGAACTCACAAAAATGACCACTGTTGGACAGAAAGTTGAGACCTTGAACGATAAAAGACTTCTCATATGCTTGATTAGCCTGAATCCGTATCACCTATTCCATGAATTCCTTCGTTGAGTACATATTTGGATACTCATTTGCGCCCTGACGGTGACTGGTAAAACGCTCCTTCGGTATCCTCTCAATTTGTCCTAAATTCCTTCAGCTTCTCGGGATATTGCCCAACAGTGGCCACTTTTTCGAAAAGATGAGCATCATATGCTGCGCTCGTCTCCCTTGACGCCTGATCGGCCTGATTCGCAGTTTTTGCACGCCCTATAGCGAAAGGGCCCTTGGGACCGAAGTCGCTAAAGGAAAGGACTGCATATGCGAACGCCAAACCCTTCGCAGTCAAAAGCGCGGGAGGTCAAAGCTGAGAAAACTTTCGCGAGTTCATCGCCGAATCCTGCTTGCTGTTCAAACGTTGAACAGATTTGCTGGAACTCGGGAGGGCGGCACATGAATAACGCACACGAACACGGTGGCTGGACGATTTCCGAGGTTGAGCGCCTGACAGGATTGCCACGGCGCGACATCCAGCGCTGCTGCTACAACGGGAAAGGAGGGCTGGGTATTGTACAACCCCAGAACAGCACATGGGGAAGGAGAACTTATAGCGCACGTGAAGTCGCAACGCTGTTCGTGGTCCGTCTGGAAAAGCAGCAGGGACTGAGTCTCCCCGAAATCGGTGAAAAGCTGCACAAGCGCCCAGCAATTGGAAGCGAGGAAGAACCCGGGCTGCTGGCGGTACACATAGAAAGACTCAAAGAACGACAAGAAGAGGTTGCGGGGCAGCTCCTGGCTGCGCGAGCGTTGCTGATGGCTTCGCAGGGTGAAGAACCGTTGTTGGCTGGCGAGCTTGCCGAGAACGAAATCGATGCGCAGGTGGTTGAAACCCTTCGCAAGGTGGCAGATGAAGAAGCAAGGCAGGACGGTATGTGTGCCGGCTGTGCCGCCCATCGCGGGTGGCTTATTCGCTCTTTTGCGCCACTTGCGGAGAATGTTGATTCTTCTGAAGCATCAGTGTGCGCCGCGCTTGCGCTTGCAGGCGCGATTGACGACATCCATGGACGTTACAACGTGTCGCATGTTGCTGCAAAGACAATTCTGAACTGGGCACTTAATGCACCCGGCATGTCCGTTGTTGTTGATGTATGGCTTGGGCCGGGAGCCTACGAGCTGCTTTTGCGGACGCTTCGTTAGTTCGCGGCTATATGGAATACGACCGAAAGGAACCATTATGAAACAGTCGATCATCGTTGCAGCAAGCGCCGCAATGTTTGCCTTAGCTCTTGCGCTTGCTGGTTGTGCCGCACCTCAAGACCAGCAATCAAACGTCGAGCAGGAAGTTAGCGAGGCCCAGCAGGAAACGGCTGTTCAGCAAAGCGAATCGATTAAGCCTTCTCCCGATAAGCATACGTGGTACATCAAAGACTACCGCGGAATGAACGCGGCATCTGTTGGCTATACCGCTTTAGACGAGTTGCGTCACGACCGGTATGGTAGCGGCACCTTGGGGATCGTCTACGTCAGCGCTGAAGGAGCGTATATTAACCCGACGGACGAAGAGAGTCTGAAGCAGTACGTTGTTTACGACCAAAATCTGAAACCCAATACAGAGATCAAGCTTGAGTTTTTGAAGCAGGAAGATGGGACCGAATACGATAATCTTGTGGCAAGCGAGTCTCAGGAAGAGATAGTGCTTGCGGTAAAGAAAATCGGGGAAGCCGACGGTACGGCACCGTGCATGACCGCAATCGATTCCTCACCAGATAAGTACACGCGTGCGTTGCGGGATTACGTTGGGCGCAATCTTGCTTCGTGCGGATATATCAGTATGGCGGGCTCGCTTGCCGATCATTATGGTAGCGGATACATCACGATGAATGTGCTAGCCAGCGATGGAAGCTATATCGAGCTCGATGACAAGGATTCGTTGGCTGATTATGTGGTAGTTGGGCAAAGCATGCAACCGAACACCATGATTACCATGGAGTTTAGCAAGAAAGCCGACGGCACGGAATACGATAACCTTGTGAGCAGCCAAAGTGTGAAATCGCTAGACCTGAAAGTGGCCAAGCTGAAATCCTGATGCTTGTGCGATTCGAGGAGCGCCTACCAGTTAGCAAGTCTTAGATGCGGGCCGATGCGAAAGCGTCGGCCTGATTTGGCTCGGTTGGCGTGTGCGGAGCCTGTTGGGTATGCGCGGAATTATCGAGGTGGATGCCGGCTAGAAGTCGATCAAGTCGCGTACGTTAACTTCAAGGGCATCGGCGAGGCGGCACAAAAGGTCGAGTCCCACGTTCACAGTGCCGTTCTCGATTTGCCAAATGTGCGTCTGGTTCGAGCCAATCATGAGGGCAAGCTTGCGCTGGGACAGCCCCTGCTGCTCCCGTAACGCCTTGATGCGCGCGCCCATCCGCTTTCTTCGCTCGTCTGTGCTCATAAGCGCATCGTAAAAGCTACAATGTTTAGGGTGACTTGCTATAGCAAGTCAGTAATCAAACGCCCAAACGAACCGCACGGGAAGCGGAGTCGGGCATTGTCTCAGTCGCATAGAAAGGACAGCGATGATAGCGCAAGAAGCAGTCCAACAAGCATTCAATTCATTGAGGGGGCAAGCGGCGAACCTGACGGGTAATGCTGCGCAACTCAATGACCTTGTGAATCAACTGCAGTACTTCTTCGAGCATACGACTAAGGCTCTTGGCGATTGCGCTGATGATTTGCGTACCATGGGAAGCATGGCTACCGATTATGTGAATGGTAGGTACAAAGAAGTTCCCCTGAATACCATCATCGCGATTGTGATTGCGATTTTGTATGTCGTATCACCAATTGACCTTATTCCCGATAAGACACCTGGCATTGGCTATGTTGACGATGCTGCTGTTGTCGCGTTTGCCCTATCTCAAGTTCATGAAGATGTCGACCGCTACCGCGAATGGAAGCAACAGCAATAATAACTTGGTGTTTCTTGCAAAGGAGCAAACGATGGATTACGAGGCAAACAGAAAAGAACTTGCTCATCGGCTTGTGGAAATCGAATTCGTTCCCGTTGACCGTGAAATATCGTTGCAAGACGAGGCCAAAACCGTCTCTTTTCCGATAGGGGACATCGCCGAGTATGGAGGAGCAGCCGCTTCCATTATGCAGGCTCTTCAAGGAATAGCGGAGGCTTCAAAAACCACGGGGCAGCTGTACCAATGCGTGTTCCCGAATGGTGCAGCCGGTGGCGTCTTGGCTAAGGCGAACGATTTCGGTAATCTCGGCGCAATTATGAACGGCAACGCTATCGTTGGCCAAGCTCGGTGGATACCGGTTGGCGGTGTTGCAGCAGGAGCCGGTGTTGCAACGATTGCTCCTGCGATGATTTTTATTACGGCGATGACAGTCCAAATCAACAAGAAGCTTGATCATCTGCAGAAAACCGCCGATGAGATACTAGGCTTTCTCGAGCTTGACAAGCAGGCTCATATGAAAGCGGATCTATCCACTTTGTCGGACATCACAAACGCCTATAAGCTAAATTTAGACAATGAATCATTCATTCATGCAAAGCTTGTTCAGGTGGGAGATATAAAACGAGAGGCGTTGGCAAATATCGACTTCTACAAGGCGCTTTCTCGAAAAAAGGCTGAGGAGCGCGAATTCGTTCACTTCAATTTTGCGCCAAACAAGTTCGATAAGGTTCAAAAATTTTTTGGTAGCTACAGATCGGCGGTTTATCTTTACTCTTACGCATCTTTCTTGGAGATGATGCTTATGGGGGATTATCGGGAAGAGACGATTGGCAAGTTGCTCGATGACCTGAGCGAATGTGATAGTCGTTATCGGGGATTCTTCGATTCTTGCCTTCACCAATTGCAGGAATGTGCGTATACCGCAATCGACAACCAAGCAGTTCGCGGCGTTGCTAATGCCGCAGGCTTTCTGGGAGGCGTCATCGGGAGCATTCCAATAATTCGCCAAGGGCCAGTAGACGATGCTCTTGATGGTGCGAGCAAGTTTTTGAAAAACGTTACGAAAGACTCTGTCGAGAAGATGCTGGACGAGTTTCGCAAGAACGAGTGCACGGATTCAACGCTTTTTGCAGATGAGGCTCGTATGATCGATGGGTATTTCAACAAGCCTGTAGCTCTCATTACCGATGGAGAGCAAATCATAATCGAAAACATGGGCAACGGAGAACGGTAGAAATCAAAGCCAAGCCCGGAAGCGTCAAACCTTCTTTTGCTGATACCGAACATGAGCAAGAAATAAGTTTGTCGGAGAACAAGGATGTGCGAGACCGTCTTAGAGAGCCCAAGCATACGAACTCGAGGTACCCCGCACTGGTACACGCGAGCTTTGAACGTATCGAAGAATCAGCTCATGACCGGTATGCTTAGACCTTGTGTCAGAGGGGGCTGCTCAAGTTGGGTCCGCCATCGCTGAGGGTGTTGGCAATATCGGCAAATTCTTCGGGTCGTTTGGAAAACAATAGGGAAGTAGGTTGTTCATGGGGGCACCGTTTGATGTTTTTGCCTTTGCCAATGACGTCGGCAAAGGAGTTGGTGGTTTGGCTAAAGGTGCTGCAGACGTTGCTGCAGGTGCCGTCGGCGTAGCAGCGAATCTTGTAGAGGGGGCTGCAAGCGAGCTGGCGGGATTTAACGAGCAGTCTAAAGCGCCGGAGCTACCGGAGCCTCGTTATCGAGACGGAATGGTTTCCGAAGATAACAACATTGCCGTTTCGTATGTTCGCGTCCATCGAATCGAACTCGACCACGAGCAAAGGGTGGTAGAGGGACCGGAGAAATACCTCCGTCTCTCCCATAGAGGGCTTGAGCTGATGAACAACGAGCCTGATCTCGACAAAGGATGGCTAGCGAAGCTTGCAGGCGCGTTTGACGACGAGCCTCCGGTGCCGCTGGACCCCGAAGTCCCGATTCGCGTGCGAAATGCATCGGTGTATTCGAAAGAGAAAGACGCTGGACTTGATTGGCTGCGCAACGCGTCGATTGGCGGCATCGTCGGGGCATTAACACCCGGAAAGTTTGTTGTCGCTGTCGGAGGCGCGATTCTTGGTGCTACGCTAACGCCCGGCCCCGAACGACGCTGGTTCTTAGATGTCCTCGATTACGACACGGACAAATGGGTCTTCGAACTCGAGAACGAAGAAGCAGGTAAAAAGGTGATTTCGTTCCTTGATGAGTATTTATCTGCTTGAGCATTGTGCCGCATCGAGTCAGGATTCATTCAGGCCGCAGGTTGGATTGGAGCGCCATATCCCGAGAATTGTTCTCTTGTGATCGTTGGCTCAATCGACGCTAAGTATAATCAAGTTAGCAATCCCAACCTGCTAGGATAGAGATAGGAGTGAAGCTATGCCTTATAAACTGGTGTTTCATTATCCTAATGGAACCATCGAGGAAGAAGACGAATTATACGAAACTGAAGAGCAGGCTGATGAAGCTGGGTTATACGGTTGCTCTTGCTTTAACGAGGGCGGTGAAGTATTACATTTATCGAACCCTGGCGAGTATCCTAATGACAGCATAGAAAGTGGATGCGATTACGAAATTATCGAAGTCGATGATTGAGGACCATCCTATAGAGCGTAGCTTTTGGGGTTTCTGGCAAAGAAACTAGAAGCCCCAATTCAGTATTGCGATACGGGGCTTCTTATCCCAACAACCATTTCCAGGCTGGCATTACGCGAATCACGCCTTCGGGGACGTTGATGTCGGTTTCTTCTTCGAGCGTAACTATGGTTGCGGCGTCTTTTTCGAAGCGTGCCATGGCTTCTTGTAGCGCGGAGACTTCGCTTTGACGCGTAGCCTCGTTTTCCATGTTTAGGGATACTTGTATCAGCTCGTAGGCAATTCCAAACGCCTCATCGCCTTCGATGAAGTCTATTTCCTTGCCGGATTTCAACTTGAGCAACGCAATGGACCCTACACGGGAAGAGGTGCGGCGTCTCATTTCTAGGTACACTGCCGTCTCAAGTGCCCTGGTCAGGCCATCGCTTGTTGCAGGAGCCAGCGCGCACAGCAAACCGGGGTCTTCCGCGTACACCTTGAAGCCGCCCAGGCGGACCTTTTGTGCGGAATGAGTGAACTCGTACACCTGATGAAGCAGATGCGCGTCTTCGAAGGCGTCGATGATGGCCGAAATGGTTGCGCGCCCGGGCGAATAGCCTGCGCTTCTGCTCATGCCGTCTATCTTGCTGATGGAGAAATCGCGTCCGCTTGAAGCAAGCGAGATTCTTGCCAGGTTTCGCGCAAACGCCGCGTTTGAAAAACCGTGGCGCTCAACGACGTCGCGAGCAACTGTGAACTGCGCATAGCTTTGCAGTACGCCGGCGCGTTCATTGTCATCAAGCATTTGAACGCCGGGAAAGCCACCTTGCACGAGATAATCCCGACACGCCCGCTTCAGAAGCGATTGCTGTTCTTTGTCGAACATCCCTTGCCGGTCTTCGAGCACGTGGTGGTAGCGGGCGTATTCGCGAAAACTGAACGGAAGCAGCTCGTAAGCGATCGATCTGCCGCGAAATTCCGTTGCTACATCGGTGGAAAGCATACGGGATGATGACCCCGTTACGTACATGGTGATTTTTTCGGTATCGACGATGCGCCGCGCAGCAATATCCCAATTGGGAACTTCCTGGATTTCGTCGAAGAAGAGGAAAATCCCTTGTGAGCGGCTTGATGGGTGCAGTTCGAAAAAGGTTTCCAGCACTTCGTCGATAGTAGAGGTCGTGAAGGGGCGAAGGCGATCGTCGTCGAAATTGAAGTAGCAGATTTTATCAGTTTTGGCCTGAAACTGTAAAAGTCTGTTACATGTTGGGCAGGCTGCCGGGATATTCGTCCTTGGTAGGTCGCGCTTCGTTTGCCCTTCGAATACGCGTAATCCGCAGGTGGGAATTCCTGACCTGCGGGTTACGCGTTTGTGCGCCTGTGTCGAACGCTGTTGTTGCTAGCTTGCCCGAAGCAGCTAACTTGCGCCCTCTTCCGCCAGCAGCTTACTGTGCGTCGGGCAGGCCGGCGGCTTCCTCGAGCAGCTTGCTGTCGGTGTAGCTCAGCCAGCCGTCGGGCACCACGGCGTCGGTGTGGCACTGCGTGCAGTAGTTCACGCTGGCGCGGTGAGCCTTGTGGCACGTGGTGCACTTCTGCTCGCCATGCTGCGGCGTGTGCGGGTTGATCTTGCCCATCCACGCCGTCTTCTTCTCCAGCTCGTCGCGGGTATAGGGGTGGCAGCTCGAATTCATGCAGAACTCGTCGGAGTTCTCAAGGCCGCGTGCCTCCACCAGCTGCGTGGCCGTGCGCTCGCCAAGCGGGCTGTCGAAGTTGCCGCTGATCCACTCGGTGCCTTCGGTCATCTGCTCGTCAAGCTGCGGCACGTGGCAGTCCATGCAGGTCTTGCCCACCTGGTTGTGCACGGCGGCCAGCATGCTGCTAGCGTCTTCCACCTCGTTGCCCCACTTGTCGGTGGCCGGCTGACCAGGTACGGCCTCGAACGTGGGCAAGTAGGGGTCCATCGGGTCGTGGCAGATGGCGTTGCAGAAGCTCGGCTGCTCGTGCCACACCAAGAAGCCGGCGCCGGCCACCACCAGCACGACCGCGATGCAGCCGAGCGTGATGCCCAGGCGCTTGCGCTTCTCCATCGGGCGTTTGGCCGCCGGCTGCGACGTCCCTTCGCGTTTCGTCTCTTCGGATTTGCTCATCGCTTACTTCCTTTCGAACGCGGTGGGCGCCTATGCGATGCCCAGGACGTTGCGCACGGCGATACGGCCGAACGCGCAGCATTCGCCCAGGTTGCCGCCGCCGTTGTACATGTCGCACCACACGCTGCCGAACTCGCCGGCGCTGTAGAGGTTGGGGATTGCATCGCCGTTAAGGTCGAGAATCTGCGCATGCTCGTTGCGGCGAGGGCCGCCGTCGGTATTGAGCATCGTGGTCGAGCAATGGCAGGCATGGAACGGTGCGCCCTTGATGGGGGTCAGCGTCTTCGCCGGACGGAAGAATGCCGGGTCGCTGCCGGCCTCGCAGTATTCGTTCCACTGCGCCACGGTCTTCACCAGCTCGGCCTTGTTGATGCCCGCCTTGTCGGCCAGCTCCTCGATGGTGTCGGCCGTGTAGCCATAGCCCTCGCTCGACGGTTCGAAGTTCGGGGCCGTGGAGTAGGCCATCATCTTCTTGTAGCCCTCGTCGTCCAAGATGTACCACGTGGTCTTCGGCATGGGCAGGTGCGGCCATTCGCCACCGAACTGCATGTGGCCGTGGCGGCTGCCCACGTTGATGTTCAGCGGGTTCTGGTCGATGACCTCCCAGTCGTGCTCATGGTCGGAATCCCAGTCCATGAAGAAGCGGCGGCCGTTTTCGGCAACGGTGATGCCGAACTGCTTCGGCGTGCGCATGGTCACGTCCTCGCCTTCGATGGGCGAAACGCTCGTCCACATGCCGGCGCAGCTGTTCATGTGCCACATGTCGGCGCCGATGCGAGCGCAGATGTAGTGGCCGTCGCCGGTGTTCATGCGGCCGGCGATGCAGCGTGCGGTGGCGGCGGACAGGTAGTCGGCGCGCATCTGCTTGTTGTTCTCGAAGCCGCCGCAGCACATGATGACGCCCTTGTTCGCCTTCACGTACACGGTCTGGCCCTCGTAGGTGTACACGCCGCCGAGGATGGCCTTGCTCTCGGGGTCCTGGATGAGCGCCGTCAGCGGGGCGTTCAGCTTGTGCGTGATGTTCGGGTCGTCGGCGATGACGGAGTTCACGAACTTGATGACGTGGTCGTACTTCTCGTCGTTGAAGAACAGCACGCCCAGGTTGTAGCCGTGCGGCAGCTCGGCATACTCGGGGTAGCACGTGTCGCCGGTGCCGGGGTGGAAGTGCTCCGTGGCCTTGAAGTAGCCTTCCTTGAAGCCGGGCAGGCTTTCCAGCCACTTGCGGTTCTCGTGGATGCCTTCGGCGAACGCATCGAGCACCGCGTCGGGCGTGTTGTCCATCTCGCCGCGCAGCTCGTAGAGGTACTGGCGGAAGCCTTCGGCGTGCTCGTCGTCGGTCCACAGCACGCGGCCGGCGGAAAACGGGCTGTCGCCGTCGCCGAGCACTAGCGCGCCCTTCTCAAGCAGCAGCGCCTTGGCGCCGTTGCCCTCGGTGGCCACCGTTGCCGCAGCCGCTTGACCTGCCAGGCCGCCGCCCACGATGAGCACGTCGGTTTCCTCGTCCCAATCGATCTCGCCGATCGACTGCGCGAAGTTGTTCTTGTTGGGTTCCTTGCCCTTCGCAGAGCATCCGCCGAGTGCGGCGGCCGCGGCACCAGCGAGCACGGTTGCGCCCGCCGCCTTGATGAAGCCGCGACGCGACTGCGTCAGGTTCAAATCAGCCATCGAATCCATCTTCGTCCCTTTCCGTGAATTCCGATTCCCACGTCTGTGGCTGATAGGAACGATACGCGCCGCGGCGAGGCGTATCGTCACCCGCACCTGGGGTAACGCATGCGTCAAAGCGGGTGAAATAGGGGGTACCCGAAGCGGGTGAGAAGCGCATTTCCGCAGGTGAGTGCTGCTTGCCGGAGATGGGGTGGTGTTTTCGGCAAGCAGTAGAAGCGAAAGTTGCGAAATATAGCGAAGGGCGGGCGTGTCATTCGGGTTCTAGGCTTTTTGACCAACTGCGGCCATTCGTCGGAGCTTCTGAAACGACTTCGGCTACAGAGTGGCAAATTGATTGACGAGATAGTCGGAGAATGCTATTTGCCCCGCATATCTGCATGCTATTATGCCTGCAGCACATTTCAAATACTACAGGAGTGAGGAACATGGAACGCAGCAGCGCGAGATCATCTTGCGGCAAGGTTGCTGGCGGAACGGTCGCAAAGGTCCAGGAACCGCGCGAACGAAAAGCGGATGGGCGAAAGACCGCGGCAGCATCGGACGTTCCCGCAAAGGCGATAGCCGCAGCAGGGAAAACCCCTTCTGCGTCGAACAAGCCACGTTGGGCGTCCATCGGCATCTGCTGCACGCTTGCATGGGCTTTCCTTATCAACGCAGCAGGTGGAGAAGCGCCTACTGGCCAGCTTTCATGGCAAGTATCCTATTTTGCGCTAGCGCTGGCCATGGTGGCTTTCGGCTTCATCGCCCGCAGCAAACCCGCCTTCGTGGAATCCCCGATGGCGGGCTACGTTGCCGCCGCCATCGGCGCACTTGGCGCCGCGGTGCTGTTGTTCTCCAGCGTCACGCCCGCCCTCGATGCGCTTGAATACCCCGCCACCATCGTGTGTTCGTGCGTGCTTGGCTGGCTGTACCTGCAGTGGGGCATGTTTTACGCGCGCGTGAACCTGCGAACGGCCATCGGTTGCCTGTTTATCGGCAACATTGCCGCATCGGTGCTGAAGTGCGCAGCGCATTTCAGCCCGTTTCCGCTCATGTGCGCCATCACCATGGCGCTGCCCGTGACATCGGTGCTGCTGTGCCGCATGTCGCTTATCGATGCGCCGGTGGGTGGCCGCGCCGCCGTGCGGTTCGAGTCGCACAACCTGCGCGGCCTCTGGAAAGTGGCGG
>OKVV01000262.1_pt1 | contig 37547 bp, 44 predicted proteins | sample 1606871 | NCBI WGS metagenome assembly OKVV01 (sample SAMN03281011, study PRJEB24777) | human gut metagenome | isolation source: fecal sample PR176 from 1 month old male Indian infant, caesarean delivered... | place: Singapore | collected 2006-01-13
AATTGTTTTTCTTGATCTAGCATTTCGGCAGTGGTTAATTCTCTGATTTCTTTAACCTTCATTCGATTCACCACCCATTTCCTCACGTTTTACGATCTTTGTTTTCACTGGCAATTTGTGAGAAGCAAGACGTAACGCTTCACGCGCAACTTCTTCGGGAACGCCGGCAATTTCAAACATGATTTTACCACGTTTTACTGGTGATACCCATCCTTCAGGAGCCCCTTTACCAGAACCCATACGTACCCCAATTGCTTTGGCCGTATAAGATTTGTGAGGGAAAATTTTGATCCATACTTTCCCGCCACGTTTCATATAACGAGTCATTGCAATACGGGCAGCTTCGATTTGGCGGTTTGTGATCCAGTGTGATTCAACAGCTTGCAAGCCGTATTCACCGAAAACTACTTCTTTTCCGCCTTTCGCTTCACCGCGCATTTTCCCGCGGAATTCACGACGGTGTTTTACACGTTTAGGTACTAACATGTTTATTTCCCTCCTTTCTCAGTGTTCTTTTTAGTTGGAAGAATTTCTCCACGATAAATCCACACTTTAACTCCTAGTTTTCCGTATGTTGTATCTGCTTCTTCCCATGCGTAGTCGATATCGGCACGCAATGTATGAAGAGGAACTGTTCCTTCAGAGTATCCTTCTGAACGAGCGATATCCGCACCATTCAAACGACCAGATACTTGAGTTTTAATTCCTTTAGCGCCTGAACGCATAGTGCGTTGGATCGCTTGTTTTTGTGCACGACGGAAAGCAACACGGTTTTCTAATTGACGTGCGATTCCTTCTCCGACTAATTTTGCATCTAAATCTGGTTTTTTGATTTCAACGATGTTGATGTGAACTCGTTTACCAGTTAATTTATTTAATTCTTTTCTTAGGCTCTCAACTTCAGATCCGCCTTTACCGATAACCATACCAGGTTTAGCTGTGTGGATTGAAATGTTTACGCGGTTTGCAGCGCGTTCGATTTCAACAGTTGACACAGCGGCATCAGCAAGTTTCGTTGCGATGAACTTACGGATTCTCAAATCTTCGTGTAAAAATTCAGCATACTCTTTTTCGGCATACCATTTAGCATCCCACTCACGGATGATGCCTACACGCATTCCAATAGGATTTACTTTTTGACCCACTGATTATCCCTCCTTATTTTTCTGATACCACAACGGTAATATGACTTGTACGTTTATTGATTGGTGAAGCTGAACCTTTTGCACGTGGACGGAAACGTTTCATTGTTGGTCCCTCGTTAACAAATGCTTCAGAAACTACCAAATTTTCAACATCTAAGTCAAAGTTGTTTTCTGCGTTAGCAACTGCTGACATCATTACTTTTTCAATGATTCCTGCAGATTTGTTTGGTGTGAATTTCAAGATTGAAATTGCTTCTGCTACGCTTTTTCCTCTAATAAGATCGATTACTAAACGTGCTTTACGAGGAGAAGTGCGAACTGTTTTCGCAGTTGCCTTAGCTGATGTAATTTGTTCTGCCATGTTAATATCCTCCCCTCAAAATTAACGTCTTGTTTTCTTATCGTCGGCGGCATGTCCACGATAAGTTCTTGATGGTGCAAATTCACCTAATTTATGTCCTACCATGTCTTCTTGGATGTAAACTGGCACATGTTTGCGTCCGTCATAAACAGCAATAGTAAATCCTACAAAATTAGGAAAAATTGTTGAGCGACGAGACCAAGTTTTAATAACTTTTTTCTTTTCAACACCTTGTTGTGCTTCGATCTTCTTCATCAAATGATCATCAGCGAAAGGTCCTTTTTTCAAACTACGACCCATGGTGTACCTCCTCTCAAAATATGCGACACATAGTCAATGATTTTATTTAGTCTTACGACGACGTACAATAAGCTTGTCTGAAGCAGCTTTCTTGTTACGAGTTTTGTAACCCAATGCAGGTTGTCCCCATGGAGATACTGGAGCCTTACGTCCGACTGGAGCTTTACCTTCACCACCACCGTGTGGGTGATCGTTAGGGTTCATTACGCTACCACGTACAGTTGGGCGTTTACGCATCCAACGAGAACGTCCAGCTTTACCGATGTTAATCAATTCATGTTGTTCGTTACCCACAGAACCGATAGTAGCACGGCAAGTAGCTAAGATCATACGAACTTCGCCAGAGTTTAAACGTACTAATACGTATTTTCCTTCTTTACCAAGTACTTGAGCACTTGTACCAGCTGAACGGATCAATTGTCCGCCTTTACCAGGTTTCATTTCAATATTGTGGATTACAGTACCGACTGGAATATTTTCTAGTGGTAATGCATTCCCGATTTTAATATCTGCATCTGCTCCAGATACGATTGTCATGCCAACTTCTAAGCCTTTAGGGGCTAAGATGTATGCTTTCACTCCGTCTGAATAATGAACTAATGCAATGTTTGCTGAGCGGTTTGGATCGTATTCGATCGTTTGAACTGTAGCAACCACGTTATCTTTGTTACGTTTAAAGTCGATAACACGATATTGACGTTTATGTCCGCCACCTTGATGACGTACAGTGATGCGACCGTTGTTGTTACGACCGGCGTTGTTTTTCAATGGTTGTAATAACGTCTTTTCAGGCGTTGAAGTAGTGATTTCAGCGAAATCAGAACTTGTCATATTACGACGACCATTTGAGGTAGGTTTGTACTTTTTAATCGCCACGTCTAGTTTCCCTCCTATTTACTAGTGATTTTTTAACGCTTATTCAGCGTCAAAAATTTGGATTTCTTTTGAATCTTCAGTTAAAGTCACAACAGCTTTGCGACGTTTTTTAGTGAAGCCTTGGTATTTACCCATACGTTTTGCTTTTGGTTTAGCATTCATAATGTTTACATTTTTAACTTTCACGTCGAAAGCAGCTTCAACTGCTTGTTTGACTAAAGTTTTGTTTGCGCGAGTGTCAACTTCAAAAGTGTATTTCTTTTCATCCATGTCTAACATAGATTTTTCAGTGATCACTGGGCGTTTAATTACGTCTAGTAAGTTCATTATGCAAGCACCTCCTCAATTTGAGTAAGAGCAGTTTGCGTTGCTAAGATTTTGTCATTAGCGACTACATCTAATACAGTAACGTTGTCTGAAGTAGTAACAGTTACGTTTGATAAGTTACGAGCAGCTAAGCCTGCAACTTCGTTTTCTGTTTCCAATACAACCAATACTTTAGAATCAATAGACAAGCTAGTTAAAACTTGTTTAAATTCTTTTGTTTTAGGTGCGTCAAAGCTTAAAGCATCAACAGCAACCAAGTTATTTTCAGCAACTTTTTCTGATAAAACAGATTTAATTGCTAAGCGACGAACTTTTTTAGGAAGTTTGTAGCTGTATGAACGTGGTGTAGGTCCGAAAACAACGCCACCCCCACGCCATTGTGGTGAACGGATAGAACCTTGACGAGCACGTCCAGTTCCTTTTTGACGCCATGGCTTGCGACCACCGCCACGAACTGCGCTACGATTTTTCACAGCGTGTGTTCCTTGTCTCAATGAAGCGCGTTGCATAACGATTGCATCGTAAACAACACTTTCATTTGGTTCAATTCCGAAGATTTCTTCATTTAAAGTGATGTCACCATTTTGAGTTCCATCTTGTTTGAATAATGCTACAGTTGGCATTCCTTAGTTCCTCCTTTCCTCTAACTAATTATTTAGCTTTCACAGCTGATTTGATAGTAATTAAAGATTTTTTAGCTCCAGGAACATTTCCTTTTACTAAGATAACATTGCGGTCAGCGTCAACACGTACAATTTCAAGATTTTGAATCGTTACGCGGTTACCACCCATACGACCAGCAAGTTTTTTATTTTTAAATACGCGGTTTGGTGCAACAGGACCCATAGATCCAGGACGACGATGGTAACGAGAACCGTGTGCCATTGGGCCGCGGCTTTGTCCGTGACGTTTGATAACGCCTTGGAATCCTTTACCCTTAGTCGTTCCGGTAACATCAATGATGTCTCCAGCTTGGAAAGTATCAACTTTCACTTCTTTACCTACTTCATAGTCTCCTAGCTCAACATCTTTGAATTCTCGAATGAAGCGCTTAGGAGCCGTGTTTGCTTTTGCAACATGACCTTTCGCAGGTTTGTTAGACAAAACTTCACGCATATCTTGGTAACCTAATTGAACAGCTTCGTAGCCATCGTTTTCCATTGTTTTTACTTGTAAAACAATGTTTGGAGTAGCTTCGATAACAGTAACTGGAATAAGTTCGCCAGATTCAGTGAAGATTTGAGTCATTCCCACTTTTTTCCCTAAGATTCCTTTGGTCATGATTACACCTCCATCTTAATTATTATAGTTTGATTTCAATATTTACACCGCTTGGCAAGTCTAGCTTCATTAAAGCATCAACTGTTTTTGGTGTTGGATTCACAATGTCGATTAGACGTTTGTGTGTACGCATTTCGAATTGTTCGCGTGAATCTTTGTATTTGTGTGTCGCACGGATGATCGTGTACAAGCTGCGTTCAGTTGGCAATGGAATTGGACCAGATACGCCAGCTCCAGTTCTTTTTGCAGTTTCTACGATTTTATCCGCTGATTGATCTAAAATACGATGTTCATACGCTTTTAAACGGATACGAATTTTTTGTTTTGCCATTGTTTTCCCTCCTTCGCCTATTTTGAAAAGTAGACATAGCTCCACGAAAATTTCCGTCACGCTCGTCCATGGCAAAGCGTCCGGGCGTGTCGCAACCTCTCGTTTCGTAGCCGGCAGTTTTTTCTTTGCTGCCAGTGTGACTTACGCATATACGTAAACAGCACCTTTATGATTATATTATGGATAAACGCTGATTGCAAGCTTTTTTTAATGAAAAGAAACGATTCTTTTGCGTTTTTTTCAGAAAACTTTCTTTTCTCTTGAAAACAACAAAAACCTTGCCTAATGACTTGCTCTAAGCAAAAGCTTTTCCAACAACCATAGCTACTAACGCAAAAGCGCCCCTTCCGGAATAATTCTCCAGAAAAAGCGCTTCAAACCACTAATCATCTCGATTTACTACTAGTTGATTAATCCTTTAGTCACACGTTGGATTGCTGCTTTTAACGGAAAATAAGCAATAGCGACAATCAAAATCGTGGCCACTACATTGATGACTGTTGCCGGCAATTTGATGACCGCTGCCGACCAAGCTCCTGACCAGCTGCTGCCAAGATACCAAAGCATAACAGTATTTTTGATTTGCGTCATAGCAAGTTTCGCCAAGCCAGTAACAGACCCAATAACCACTAACTGCCATATTGCTTGCGGACGTTTTTTAAATAAGAGAAACGCACCATATGCAAAAGCCCCCACAATAAAACTTTCCAAAATAAAATAAGGGGCCTCTGTCGCATACCCATTCAGCAAATCAAAAATCGCAAAGCCTAGTCCCCCAGCAAGGGAGCCTTTCACATAACCTAATAATAAAACTGCTAATAAAAGAACGGCATTCCCCAAGTGCACAAAGGCGCCGGTGGGCAATGGGATCTTGATCATCGTACCAATGACTGTCAACGCTGTAAACAATGCCACAAAGACAATACTTCGAATTCTGTGATCATTCATGTGGTATCATCCTTTCTTCCGCATGATTATAAGCACCGTGCCAGACGTGACCGACATAAGGATTGATCAGAACCCCTTGTCGAATCGCCGCAACGACGAAGTCTTTGGCCAAGCGAATGCTTTCTAGTAACGGCAGCCCTTTTGCTAATCCAGCAGTAATGGCTGCAGAAAACGTACAGCCTGCACCATGGTTGAAATCAGTATCGATCCTCCGGCTTTCTAGAGTAGTAAAAGAGTGTCCATCATAAACTAAGTCAATTGCCTGCGCTCCTGGCAACCGATGACCTCCTTTGACGACGACACACTTCGCGCCTAAATGATAAATCCTTTTCGCAGCTTCTTTCATAGCAACAAGGTCTTTTAAGTCCCCCATCCCCGATAAAATTCCAGCTTCAATCAAGTTAGGTGTCACCACATCCGCCAAAGGCAGCAAGTATTCGATCAATGCATCCACACTCTTTGGCTGCAAAATATGTGCGGTCCCTTTACAAGCAATAACAGGATCGATCACCACCTGTTTCACTTGTTGTTGCTGGATCATCTTGGCAGCCTGCGCAATATTGGCTTCATTCCCCAACATCCCTGTCTTAACGGCATCCATTGGTTCCCCCGTGAAAGCCGAAATCAATTGTTTTTCGACCAAAGAAGTGTCCATAGCTGTCACTTCGTGGGTCCATCCCATTGACGGATCCATGGTGACGATCGAGGCAATCGAAGCAAAACCAAAAACACCATACTCTTGAAAGGTCTTTAAATCAGCTTCAATTCCTGCGCCGCCTGTTGAATCGGACCCGGCGATCGTTAATACTTTCTTCATTATTATCGACTCCTTTTATTCAGTATAACCAATGGTCCCCTTGACGAAAACAGCCAATTGGCTTATTTTTATACCATCCAATAAAAAAGGAGGGCTCTAATGACCGATTGGCAAATCGATAAACAGAAGAAGCAACCACTCTATCAGCAAATCGTCACTTACTTTATCGAGGCCATCCAAAATGGCGATTACACACCTGGTGAACAGTTGCCCGCCGAACGAAAACTAGCCACTCAATTCGGGGTCAACCGTTCAACGATCGTCAAGGCACTGGATGAGCTTCGGAGTTTAGGATGGATCACGCGCAAACGAGGCAGCGGCACACAAGTCTCTGAAGGTCGATGGGGCAACCGTCAGACCCCTCTGTCTTATCTCCGCTCGTCTCTATCTAGTCCCTACTTACAGCAAGACCCCTTTGTTGAAGAGATTCAGCGATTGCGCACAAAAGACCAAATTCTCGACCTTTATACAGGTGATCTGCCACAAGAACTGCTTCCTGATTTCCAATTTCCTGCCTTTACTTGGGAGATGATCCGCAACGAAAGCCTGCAAAGCACCCCAGCCGGCTATCCACCATTGCAAGAAGTCTTGATGCGGCACTTGACGGAAGATTTCGGAATCCCCTTATCTGGACAAAAACTCGTGATCACTTCTGGCTCCACGCAAGGTATCACACTGCTTATGCAAGTTTTGTTGACTTCAGGTGATAGTATTCTTACGGAAGATCCTTCCTTTTTGTTTTCATTGCCCTTATTTACAACAATGAATGTCCGCGTTCTCGGAATCAAACAGGACGAAGAAGGGATGCGACCGAAAGACTTAGAACAAGCATTGAAAGAGCAGAAAATCAAATTTGTTTATTTAAATCCGACATTCCAAAATCCCACCGGTCGTACCATGAGCCTTGGCCGCCGCAAAGAAATTATCGCTATTTGCCAGAGGTATCAAGTACCGATCATAGAAGATGATATCTTTAGTGAGTTAGCCTTTACGCCGCAACCCGAAAAATTTAAGGCACTAGCACCAGATTCGGTCATTTATCTCGGATCTTTATCAAAACTCTTTGGGTCTTCTATCAAAATCGGCTGGTTATTAGCTCCTGAAGCATTGGCGGATCAATTTGCTCAAGCTAAAAAAAGGATGTCTATCGAGACAACGATTTTTCCTCAACTGTTAGCTAATCTTGCTCTCCGTTCCATGGAGTACCCTCAACAACAACAGGACTTGCTAAAAAAGATGGCTCAAAAGCAACATGCCTTGATTCAGCGACTGGACGCTTTTTCTGAGGATTGGGCATTCCAACAGACCACTGGGGGACTATACCTCTGGCTGCAATGGCAACACGCCCCACTGAAACGGAGAGACTGGACACTTTTCTTAAAAAATGATTGTCTAGTTGCCCCAGCCTTTCTCTTCAGCAATGATACAAACGGATTTCGTCTGAACTATACACGACTTTCGGAAAATCAACTAGACTTGTTTTGTCAGCAATTCAGAAAAATCACAACACAATTAAAGGAGCATCTGTATGAATGAAACAATTGATCTATTAACCAACCACCGCACTTATCGCCAATTCGATAGCAACTATCAATTATCAAAGGAGCAGTTAGAAGCAATTTTATCTGCTGCACGACAAGCACCTAGCTGGATGAACGGGCAAGCTTATTCCATTCTCGTGATCGATGATCGTTCACTTCGACAACAGCTGGTTACTTGGAATCCAGGTAATCCTCATATCGCTGAAAGTTCTATCTTTTTACTTTTCTTGGCTGATTTAAACCGCACCAAGAAAGTTGCTGAGAAAAAACAAACACCTTATCTGGTTGATGAAGGTCTACAACCATTGTTGATCGCAACAACCGATGCTAGTATCGCTTTACAGTCAGCTGCCATTGCTGCGGAATCTCTTGGTCTAGGAACAGTTATTTCCGGCAGTGTCCGCAAAGACAGCAAAGCGATCGCCGAATTGCTCGAACTGCCAGAATACGTTTACCCTGTGGCTGGATTAAGTATTGGCAAACCAATTGTAGATATGGCTCTCAAGCCTCGCTTGCCTCAAGAGGCGGTAATCCATTACAACAAATACCAGGATTATTCCTATCAAGCGATCGAAGACTATGACCAAATCATGACCGCCTTCGGTGAAGCGAGAGAAACAATGCCTTGGTCCGAAAAATTCGCCAATTTCTACGGCCGTGTCCCTGACCAAGGCTTTGATCAGTTTCTAAAAGATCAAAAATTGATCAAATAAAAATTTTCAAGCAAAAAAAAGCAGAAGCGCTAGCGCTTCTGCTTTTTGCATTTATCAAGTCAATTAAGCTTTGATTTCAGTTACAACGCCTGAACCAACAGTACGTCCGCCTTCACGAATTGAGAAACGAGTTCCGTCTTCGATAGCGATTGGGTGGATCAATTCAACGTCGATTGTTACGTTATCGCCAGGCATAACCATTTCAGTTCCTTCTGGTAATTCAACAACACCAGTTACGTCAGTTGTACGGAAGTAGAACTGAGGACGGTAGTTAGTGAAGAATGGAGTGTGACGTCCACCTTCTTCTTTTGTCAAAACATAAACTTCAGCTTTGAATTTTGTATGAGGTGTGATTGTACCAGCTTTAGCCAATACTTGTCCACGTTGGATGTCTTCACGAGCAACCCCACGTAGCAATGCACCAATGTTATCCCCTGCTTCAGCATAGTCTAACAATTTACGGAACATTTCAACACCTGTTACAGTTGTTTTAGCAGTTTCGTCAGCAATACCAACGATTTCTACTTCATCACCAACGCGAACTTGTCCACGTTCAACACGGCCTGTAGCAACAGTACCACGTCCAGTGATTGAGAATACGTCTTCGACTGGCATCATGAATGGTTTGTCAGTATCACGTTCTGGAGTTGGAACGTATTCGTCAACTGCAGCCATCAATTCCATGATTTTTTCTTCGTATGAAGGATCTCCTTCAAGAGCTTTCAAAGCAGAACCGGCGATTACAGGAACATCGTCGCCTGGGAAGTCATATTCAGACAATAGGTCACGAACTTCCATTTCAACTAATTCTAGCAATTCTTCGTCATCAACCATATCCATTTTGTTCAAGAAAACAACGATGTATGGTACGCCAACGTTACGTGATAACAAGATGTGTTCACGAGTTTGAGGCATAGGACCGTCAGCAGCAGATACTACTAAGATCGCACCGTCCATTTGCGCAGCACCAGTGATCATGTTTTTAACATAGTCCGCGTGTCCTGGGCAGTCTACGTGAGCGTAGTGGCGAGCTTCAGTTTCATACTCAACGTGAGCAGTTGAGATAGTGATTCCGCGTTCGCGTTCTTCTGGAGCACCATCGATTTGGTCGTAAGCAGAAGCTTGTGCCAAACCTTTTTTAGATAATACAGTTGTGATAGCAGCTGTAAGTGTAGTTTTACCATGGTCAACGTGTCCGATCGTACCAATGTTTACGTGGGGTTTAGAACGGTCAAATTTTTCTTTTGCCATTTTAAAATGTTCCTCCTAAAAATACAGTTTATTTTTTATATTTGATAGGTAGAGGGCGCGAAGCCCCCCATCCCTTATCATCGATAATATTGTACACGAAACTTCATAAAAAATATAGCTTTTTACTGAATTTCGCATTTGTGCATCAATTATTCAGCTTTGCCGCCGTTTTTCTTGATGATTTCTTCTTGAACAGACTTAGGTACATCTTCATAGTGATCAAATGTCATCATGAAAGTACCGCGTCCTTGAGTAGATGAACGAAGTGTTGTTGCATATCCGAACATTTCAGCCAATGGAACAATCGCGTTAACGATTTGTGAGTTACCATGCGCTTCCATACCTTCAACACGTCCACGACGAGCAGTTACGTGTCCCATAACATCACCTAAGTAATCTTCAGGAACAGTGATAACAACTTTCATCATTGGTTCAAGAATCACTGGATTAGCTTTCTTCGCTGCAGCACGTAAAGCCATTGAAGCTGCCACACGGAAGGCTGTTTCACTTGAATCGACATCATGGTATGAACCATCGTAAAGCTTGGCTTTGATGTCAACCAATGGATAACCAGCTAGAACACCGTTAGCCATTGAGTCTTCAAGTCCTTTTTCAACTGCTGGGATGTATTCACGTGGAACCACACCACCGACAATTGCGTTTTCGAATTCGAAGCCTTTACCTTCTTCGTTTGGTGTAAATTCGATCCATACGTGACCGTATTGACCTTTACCACCAGACTGACGTACAAATTTACCTTCGGCTTGCGTAGAAGCACGGAATGTTTCGCGGTAAGAAACTTGAGGCGCACCAACGTTTGCTTCAACTTTAAATTCGCGACGCATACGGTCAACAAGGACGTCCAAGTGAAGTTCACCCATCCCTGCGATAACAGTTTCGCCAGTTTCAGCGTTTGTTTCTACACGGAATGAAGGATCTTCTTCAGCAAGTTTTTGTAAAGCCACACCCATTTTATCTTGGTCAGCTTTTGATTTAGGTTCAACAGCTACTTCGATAACTGGTTCTGGGAATTCGATTGATTCAAGGATAACTGGTGATTTTTCGTCACACAATGTATCCCCTGTTGTTGTATCTTTCAAACCAACAGCTGCAGCGATATCGCCTGAATAAACTGTTTGGATTTCTGCACGAGTGTTCGCGTGCATTTGCAGGATACGACCGATACGTTCGCGTTTGTCTTTTGAAGCATTCAAGACATATGATCCAGAGTTCAAGACACCTGAATACACACGGAAGAATGTCAAACGACCTACGAATGGGTCAGTCATTACTTTAAATGCTAGTGAAGCAAAAGGCGCTTCATCGTCAGCAGGACGATCAGTTTCTTCGTCAGTTTTAGGATTGATCCCTTTGATCGCAGGAACATCAAGTGGTGAAGGAAGGTAGTCGATGACTGCATCCAACATCAATTGAACCCCTTTGTTTTTGAAGGCTGAACCACAAAGAACTGGGAAAAATTCAACAGTCAATGTCGCTTGACGGATACCAGCTTTCAATTCTTCTTCAGTGATTTCTTCACCTTCCAAGAATTTCATCATTAGCTCTTCGTCAGTATCTGCAACAGCTTCAACTAATTTTTCGCGCCATTCTTCAGCTAATTCTTTGTACTCTTCAGGAATTTCAGTTTCTTGAATCTCTGTTCCTAAATCGTTTGTATAGATCTCAGCTTTCATTTTTACTAGATCGATGATACCAGTAAAGTCATCTTCCGCACCAATTGGTAATTGGATTGGATGAGCATTTGCTTGCAAGCGATCATGTAAAGTAGATACAGAGTATAAGAAGTCTGCACCGATTTTATCCATTTTGTTACAGAATACGATACGTGGTACGCGGTAATCTGTCGCTTGACGCCAAACTGTTTCAGTTTGTGGTTCTACACCAGATTGTGAGTCCAATACTGTTACAGCACCGTCAAGAACCCGTAGTGAACGTTGTACTTCAATTGTGAAGTCCACGTGTCCAGGAGTGTCGATGATATTTACGCGGTTTTCTTTCCATTGCGCAGTTGTCGCAGCAGAAGTGATCGTGATCCCACGTTCTTGTTCTTGTTCCATCCAGTCCATTTGAGAAGCACCTTCATGTGTTTCCCCAATTTTATGGATTTTACCTGTGTAATAAAGGATACGTTCAGTTGTCGTTGTTTTACCAGCGTCAACGTGGGCCATGATCCCGATATTACGAGTTTTTTCTAGCGAAAATTCTCTTGCCATTCTAGGTTGTTCCCCTCTCATTCTTACTTAAACCTAAGCTAAGGTTGTCTCAGTACCTTCCAATAAAAAGCAGTGAGGATCTTACCAACGATAGTGAGCAAATGCGCGGTTGGCTTCCGCCATTTTGTGTGTGTCTTCGCGTTTCTTCACAGAAGCACCAGTGTTGTTTGCTGCATCCATGATTTCTTTCGCAAGACGTTCTTCCATTGTGTGTTCGCCACGCAAACGAGCGTAGTTTACCACCCAACGAAGACCTAGAGTTGTACGACGTTCTGGACGAACTTCAACTGGGACTTGGTAGTTAGAACCACCGACACGGCGAGCTTTAACTTCCAATACAGGCATAATGTTCTTCATTGCTTGTTCGAAAACTTCCAATGGATCATTTCCTGTAGATTCTTTGATAATGCCAAAAGCATTGTAGATAATATTTGCAGCAACACCGCGTTTACCATCAACCATTACACGGTTGATCAAACGAGTTACTAATTTTGAGTTATAAATAGGATCTGGTAAAACATCACGTTTTGCAACAGGACCTTTACGAGGCATCCGTAACTCCTCCTTCCGAAATATCAGTTCTGATTAAATAGTTTCATTTGTAGTTTGAATCAAAATTAAGCTTTAGGACGTTTTGTTCCATATTTAGAACGAGATTGTTTACGATCGTTAACACCGGCAGTATCCAATGCACCACGAACGATATGGTAACGTACCCCTGGTAAGTCTTTTACACGTCCACCGCGTAGCAATACCACACTGTGTTCTTGCAAGTTGTGACCGATACCTGGAATATAAGCTGTCACTTCAATCAAGTTTGACAAACGAACACGCGCATATTTACGTAGAGCTGAGTTCGGTTTTTTCGGTGTCATAGTTCCCACACGAGTAGCTACCCCACGCTTTTGAGGTGAGTTAACATTCGTTTGAGCTTTTTTGAAACTGTTGTATCCTTTGTTCAATGCTGGTGAATTTGATTTTTCAACCTTGGATTTACGAGGTTTACGTACTAATTGATTAATTGTAGGCATCCCTAGTTTTCCTCCTTCCTTGATTCGCTTTATAGTTCCACACATCCAGGTGGTTCTTTTTTTGCGATAAAAAATAATGCATTCTCTGCATTCTTATCAAATATGCTTTGATAAACAGTCAGCACGTCTCCAACGAGAGACCTGTAGATAAAGCACCTTTGATAGAATACCATGATAAAAAGACTCTGTCAACCATCTCTCCAATGATTTTTTATGAAAGGAGCAACTGCCAAAATTTTATAAAAAAAACTCTCCCTTGCGCCTCCTTTTTACTTCTTCTTACTATATAATAAAGATGAAAATAGTATTTTATTAGAGGTGGGTCAATAATGAATCTAAAAGAGATGGTCGGTATTGAAGCGGCCAGCTATGTCACTGACGGTATGGTCGTCGGTTTAGGAACTGGTTCAACTGCGTATTACATGATCGAAGAATTGGGGCGCAGAGTGAAAGAAGAAAACTTGTCGATCGTTGGTGTACCAACATCCTGGGCATCAAAAAAACAAGCAGAATCGTTAGGGATCCCGGTCAAAACGATCGATGAAGTGGCAAGTGTCGATTTAACGATCGATGGTGCAGATGAGATCAGCGGAGACTATCATGGAATCAAAGGTGGCGGTGCCGCACTGCTTTTTGAAAAAATCGTCGCAACCTACTCTAAAAAAGTTCTTTGGATTGTTGATAAATCAAAGATCGTTGAAAAATTAGGCGCATTCCCATTACCTGTAGAAGTGATTCCCTATGGCAGTCAGCAATTGATGCGATTGTTTACAGAAAAAAACTATCACCCTGTCCTTCGCCTAGCCGAAGATGGCACCCCGCTAAAAACTGATTGCGGTCATTACATCATTGATCTTCATCTACAAACCATCAATGAACCAGTTGCATTGGCTCATGAACTAGATCAAACCGTCGGTGTTGTAGAGCACGGGCTCTTCTTGGATATGGTCCATACGATCATCATTGGACAAGAAGATGGACCTGAGACCCGCAGCGTTCGCTGATGCCTCTAGCAACAAAAGGAGCAAGTGCTCCTTTTGTTCGAGGTTCTACGTATTTTTCTTCATTTTTCTAGAGTTAAATTCATTTTTGTGCAAGTTTTCTCTATCATTTATGCCTCATTTATGCTACATTCAAATAAAAAAGAATAGGAAGGAGCGGCTATGAAAGTCATCGGTTATGCTCGCACAACAATTATTGATAAAGAATCAAGTGAACAATTAAACAAACTAAAAGAATTTGGTTGTACAGAATTGTTCCACGAAACCTATGCCTACGAAGAAAACTGTGATAACCACTCATTAGAATCTGTGATTGCTCGTATGCAGTCTGGGGAAACGCTGGTTGTTTCTGAACTTCATCGTTTAGGTAAAACAACCCGGCAATTAACTGAATTGACAGATCTTCTAAGAAAAAGAAACCTTCACCTAGTTTCTCTAGCAGAAAACATCGATACGAGAGAACCCATGGGGGCGATTTATTTCAATTTAATGGAAGGTTTGGCAGCGATGGAACAAGCCTTAATCAAAGAACGGACATTAGTCGGATTGAACAATGCCCGAAAGAACGGCAAAATTGGCGGACGTCCAAAAATCGATCCAAAAACCATCAAAAAAATTCGCCAGCTTTATTACGATAAAAAAGAGACGATTCAATTCATCTCCACAAAATGCGGTGTTTCTGTCGGAACCTGCTATAAATACATAAAACTTTCAGAAGAAGAATTGGATAAAGTATACAGTCATTAATCACTTGTCTGAATCCGGTGCTTCATCTTTTTTTCTGTGCGCCGATCCTGTCAGACAAAATGATTCAGAAATAAAAAAGAACGTCTTGAAGAAAGACGTTTTTTTCTGTTTCTTTTTTTAAGAAACAAGGTTTTACGCTAAATACGTAGAAATTCTTTGCGAAAAAGTGTACAATAAACAGGGAATTGAAAATTTCAGAAAAATATCTAATATCTAAAAGGAGAGTTTTACATGCCAAAATTAGTATTTTCTCGTCACGGACTAAGCGAATGGAATAAATTGAACCAATTTACTGGTTGGGCCGATGTAGATTTAGCGCCAGAAGGTGTCGAAGAAGCAATCGAGGGCGGACGTAAAATCAAAGAAGCCGGCATCGAATTCGATGTTGCCTACACATCTGTATTAACTCGTGCCATCAAAACTTGTAACTACATTTTAGAATATTCTGATCAACTATGGGTGCCAACAATCAAATCTTGGCGTTTGAACGAACGTCACTACGGTAAACTACAAGGATTGAACAAAAAAGAAACTGCTGAAAAATACGGAGACGAACAAGTTCACATCTGGCGTCGTTCCTACGATGTATTGCCTCCATTGATGGATGCATCTGATGAAGGTTCTGCAGCAAACGATCGTCGTTATGCAATGCTTGATCCTCGCGACGTACCTGGCGGCGAAAACTTGAAAGTAACGCTAGAACGTGCATTACCTTTCTGGCAAGATGAAATCGCACCTGCATTGAAAGACAACAAAACTGTTTTAGTTGCCGCTCACGGAAACTCTCTACGTGCGTTAGCAAAACACATCGAAGGTATCTCTGATGAAGACATCATGGATCTTGAAATTCCAACAGGTCAACCACTTGTTTATGAATTGAACGATGATCTAACAGTTGCGAAAAAATATTACTTATAATCATTAACAGCCAAGGCTGTGCTGCAAGTCAGAGCAAGAGTATTCTTCCTGACTGACGGCACAGTCTTTTTTTGATTGGTTTCCTGAGAAATATTCGTTATAATTGAAACCGCATACGAAAGGAGCTTGGAATGATGACCACACTCTGTAAAAATGATACGCTACTATTTCTTGGAGATAGCATCACCGACTGCTGCCGTGATCGACTCGATGCTACGGATCTGGGAAAAGGATTTCCCGCCTTTGTGGCAGCCCATCTAGCTGCAGAATACCCAGATGCAAACTTGTCATTTGTTAACCGCGGCATTAGCGGGAATAAAATTCGCGATATCTTAAATCGCATCGAGGAAGACTGCATTGATTTAAAGCCAGATCTCCTGATTTTCTTGATCGGTATCAATGATACCTGGCGCAATATTGGCACCTCCTCTTTCGGCACACCCGAAGCAACTGCGACATTTGCTAGTGATTATCGGCAATTTTTGCAGCAAGTGACCGAAAGTGGGATCAAGAAAATCCTGCTTTTAGAGCCATTTGTTCTTCCTTATCCAGCAGATCGCAAACAATGGCGGAAGGATTTGGATCCCAAGATCCATTCCATTCGTGAACTAGCTGCTGAATTTGGTTGTGACTACCTTCCTTTAGACGGCTTATTCGCTGAACGTACTGTCAAAAAACATTCATCTTATTATACTGGGGAAGATGGTGTCCATCCAACAATCGCCGGACATGGTGTGATCGCACAAGAGATCTTGCGCCGTATCCATTATTCAAGATAATTCTTTGATAGAAGTACGCAGACAAATAATCGGTAGGATACCAATTACCCTACCGATTATTTGTCTATTCTGTCAGGATTTCTTCATTTAGAGATACTCTGAAGGGGTCAAAGCCTCTTGATAAATGGCAATGACATCAGATTCTGTCAACGGTACGTAGGCATTTGTCGCAATTGAACTAAATGCTACTGCTTGTTTGGCCATTTCTTCAAAATGACGATCATCTTCGATCCCCACTTCTGGTAAAGTCATTGGGATCCCACAAGCAAGGAAGAAATCGTATAACTTTTGAATCCCCATCCGAGCTGCCATTTCTGGGACCGCTTCTTCTACTTGGAATACTTCACGGGCAAAGCGAGCCAACTTAGGTGCTGTTGTCTCATTCAACACATGAAGCATCCAGCGGGGCGTCAAGATGGCTAAGCCGATCCCATGAGTAATATCATAAAAAGCACTCAACTCATGTTCCATTGGATGGCACGACCACGCACCGGCTTTCCCACTACCTGTCAACCCATTTAACGCCAATGTACTTGCCCACATCAAGTTTGCCCGAGCATCATAGTCATCTGGGGTATCCAAAGCAATCGGCAAGTTTGTGATTACCGCTTTCAACAGCCCTTCTGCGATGCCGTCTTGTACATCCGTATTCTCTGTTGTACTAAAGTAGTTTTCGATCAGATGACTCATAATATCTGCAGAACCAGCCGCTGTTTGATAGCGATTGACGCTAAAGGTCCAGGTGGGATCTAAGAAAGAAACCTTCGGCAAGAAATTAGGACCGTGGACCCCTAATTTTTGTTTCGCTGTAAGGTTCGTGATAACTGCTCCCCGATTCATTTCACTACCAGTTGCAGCTAATGTCAAAACCGTAACTAATGGCAATGCTGGCCCTTGGTAGCTGCGTTTAGTCACTAAAGTCCAAGGATCTTCCTCACTGCAAGCAGCACCTGCGATCACTTTGCTGCAATCAATCACGGAGCCGCCTCCGACTGCAAGAATCACATCAATTTTTTCAGTGCGGCAGAGTTCTGCCCCTTTTGCTACTGTTTCAATCCGAGGGTTTGGTTCAACTCCTGCTAATTCTGTTACTTGATTGTCATTGTTTTGCAATTGCGCCATGACTTGATCATAAAGTCCGCTTTTTTTGATACTGCCGCCGCCATAGACCAATAGGACATTTTTTCCGAAAGTATTCAATACTTCCGGCAACTCATTTAACCGATCTTTCCCAAAACGTATATCCGTTGTCACCTGAAAAGTAAAATTATTCATGCTCCAACCTCCTTTTCTTTAATTAAACCATTTTCGTCCAAAAGTGCAACTATTCCAACTAGCTAGAAAGATTCAATCAATCATTTAACAAAAAATCACTTTCTGACTGGCTCCCATTGTCTAAGGAGTCAATCAGAAAGCGATACAGGAATAAAAAATTTTTTGTAGGCTGTAGGATAAGAAAAAGGATTAGGAGATAGCTGTTTCTAAGCCAACTTTGATCATATCATTGAATGTTGTTTGTCTCTCTTCCGCTGTTGTTTCTTCTCCAGTGATGATATGATCACTGACTGTGCAGATCGCTAAGGTCTGTACGTGGAATTTTGCTCCTAAATAGTAAAGCGCAGCGGCCTCCATCTCAACACCTAATACACCAAGATCAGCCAATTCCACTGTTTCTGCCATATCATCTTTATAGAAAGTATCTTCCGATAAAATGTTCCCAACGTGGGTGGTAAAGCCGGATGCAATCGCTGTATCATACGCTTTACGCAACAAGTCGAAATCTGCGATTGGCGGAAAATGAAAACTTTGAAAGTTCTTTGCTACCATGGAAGAACTTGTCGCTGCAGCTTGGGCGATCACTAAGTCCCGAACATGAACATCTTTAGAAATCGCGCCACAAGTGCCGACACGAATCAATTTTTTTACGCCATAAGAATTGATCAATTCATGGGCATAAATGGTCGCAGAAGGCATCCCCATACCAGTTCCTTGTACTGATACTCGCTCACCTTTGTAGACACCGGTATAACCGAGCATCCCTCGGACATTGTTATAACAGATCGGGTCTTCTAAAAATGTTTCTGCAATGTATTTTGCGCGTAGAGGATCGCCAGGTAATAAAATCTTATCAGCAATCTCGCCAGCTTTTGCTTCAATATGAACGCTCATCTTTTCGCTCCTTTTCTACTTCTCTTTTATGCTCTTTTTTTAGGGTTTGCTTGTTTTACAGATTCGCTAAAGTTTCTTTGATCAGCGCTTTAAATTCGGCTTTGACCCGTTCTGTTGTCTCTACGACTTCTTCATGGTTCAGGCTTGCTTGCATACCAGCAGCTAGATTGGTGATACATGAAACGCCCAACACTTTCAAGCCACTATGAACAGCTACGATTACCTCAGGAACCGTCGACATACCCACAGCATCTGCACCAATCGTACGAGCAAATCGAATTTCAGCAGGTGTTTCATAAGTCGGCCCAGAAAAGCCCATGTAAACTCCTTCTTTTAAGTGGAGACCTTTTGTTTCTGCAATTTGTTTTGCTGTTTCCCGGTAGCTTGGATGATAAGCCTGGCTCATATCAGGGAATCGTGGTCCCATTTCTTCTTCGTTAGCCCCAATCAATGGATTGTCCCCCATGAAATTGATTTGATCCGTGATCAACATCAAATCACCAGGTTGGAAACTTTCATTCACTCCGCCGCATGCGTTCGTCACAACAAGTGAATGTGCTTCAAGGGCCGCCATTACTCGAACAGGGTAAGTAACTGTCTGCATGGAATGTCCTTCATAGTAATGGAAACGACCTTGCATCGCCAATACTTTTTTTCCAGATAATGTACCATAAACTAGTTGTCCGGCATGCCCGACGACTGTTGAAACTGGAAAATGAGGGATATCGTTATAAGGCAGCACAATTGGATTTTCAATCTCATCTGCTAATTCACCTAATCCTGAACCTAAGATCAAACCAAAATCAATAGATCCTACCCCTTTTTCCTTGATGAATGTCGTTGTTTCCTGCAATTTCTCATGTAATGTTGTCATTTCTCCACCTCTAATTTAAATGATTTAAGAAGCTTTCCCCATTTTCTGTTGCCGGTACTGCAAAGTTTTCTGCAATTGTTGCTGAAATATCGGCATAATGGCCTTGGGGTAGTTGGCCTTGTCCTTTAAATTGTTTGCTGTAAACCAATAATGGTACATATTCTCTTGTATGATCAGTCCCAGTAAAGGTTGGATCATTTCCGTGATCGGCTGTGATCATTAATAAATCATCGTCAGCCATGGCATCCAGAATCTCTGGGATTCTTAAATCGAAATCTTCAATGGCATGAGCATAACCGACAACATCCCGGCGATGGCCGTAAAGCGCATCGAAATCAACTAAATTAGTAAAACTTAGGCCGGTAAAGTCTTGCTTCATCACATTCAATAGCTGATCCACACCATCCATATTGCTCTTTGTTCTTACTGAATCAGTGATTCCTTGACCATTGAAGATGTCATTGATCTTTCCGACAGCGATGACGTCTTTGCCAGCATCTTTCAACGAATCCAACACTGTGTGTCCAAAAGGATCCAGTGCATAGTCATGCCGGTTGCTTGTCCGGGTGAAGTTTCCTGGTTCACCAACATAAGGGCGAGCAATGATGCGGCCGATCATATATGGTTCATCTTTGGTAATATCACGCACATATTGGCAAATGCGGTACAATTCTTCCAACGGAATGATTTCTTCATGAGCTGCAATTTGCAAGACTGGATCGGCAGACGTATAAACGATCAAATCGCCTGTTTTCATTTGGTGTTCACCGTAATCATCAATGACTGCTGTACCGGAATAAGGTTTGTTGCAGACGATTTTACGTCCAGAAAATTCTTCGATTTGTTGCAGCAATTCTTGAGGAAATCCGTCAGGAAACACACGAAACGGTTTTTGAATATTCAAACCCATGATTTCCCAGTGTCCAGTCATGGTATCTTTTCCGACAGAGATTTCTTCTAGTTTCGTTGCATAGCCGTCATGGTCTGCTACATTTTTGACACCATCCAGCGGTCGGATCGTACCAAGACCTAACTGTTCCAAATGAGGAATCGTCAATCCAGCTTCTTTGGCGATATGTCCTAATGTATCAGAACCAACGTCACCAAATTTTTCTGCATCGGGCGCTTCACCGATACCTACAGAATCCATTACGATCAAATGTACACGTTTAAACATTCTTTTCCCTACTTTCTTTTATTGTTATTCTTTTCTTATCATACTAGAAATAAGAAAGATTTGCCTTTAAGGATGTTTGAGATATTGGGTTTCTTGCTGCTACACAAAAAAAAGGGCAGGGCACAGCAACACAAACATGTCCCATAGCCCCACCCTTTCATACAGAAAAAATTATTTAGATTTGATGTAGTTCTTACCGTTAGCTTTAGGTCCTGCCGCTTTCCCAAGGAACAGCACTAGAACAATAATTGTTAACGCATATGGTGCTGCTTGTAGATAAACCGCTGGAATGGAGGAAATGATTGGCAATTGTCCGCCAACGATACTGATGTTTTGCGCAAAGCCGAAGAAAATTGCAGCGCCCATCGCACCTAACGGATTCCATTTACCAAAGATCATTGCTGCCATTGAGATAAACCCTTGACCGGCAATCGTTGTTACAGCAAAACGTCCAGCGATTGATTGGGCAAATAACGCGCCACCCATTCCGCCTAGGAAACCGGAGATCAACACGCCAGAATAGCGCATCACATAGACATTGATTCCTAAGGTATCTGCTGCCTGAGGGTGTTCACCCACGGAACGTAGCCGTAAGCCAAATCGTGTTTTAAAGATGACAAACCAAGCAATCACAGAAATCAAGATCGCAAAGTAAGCAGGTAAAAACGTTTGGTTAAAGAAGACTGGACCAATCACAGGAATATCACGCAACACAGGAAAATTGAAATACCCTAATGTTTGTTGAATATTGTCTGTTTGCCCTTTGTTGTAGATGGCTTTAACTAAGAAGACAGCCAGCGCTGGCGCCATCAAATTCATTACGGTACCACTGATAATGTGATCTGCTCTAAAGTTGATGGTGGCTACAGCATGCAGCAGTGAGAAGGCCATTCCTACTAACCCGCCGACTAGCATTCCTAACCAAGGTGTCCATGCACCAAATTGTGACGCAAATTCAATATTGAAAACGATCGAACTGAAGGCACCCATCACCATGATTCCTTCAAGACCTACGTTAACGATCCCGCTTCGCTCTGAGAAAACGCCGCCCAGTGCAGTCAGGATCAATGGTGCAGCATAAATCAACGTTTGTGTGACGATCGAAGAAATTAAACTGATATTCATTAGATGGTTCCTCCTTCCTGATCTTGATTATTTGGCTTTGCTTCAATTTCTTGGACAACAGCGACTTCCTTTTTGCCATCAAAGATTTTAGCTAATACAAAACGAATCACGTAGCTGATCGCAACGAAGAAGATGATGATCGCAATGTCGACATCAACAAGTTCTGAAGGAATCCCTGCAAACTGCATTCCTTGTCCGCCCAGTTTAAGAACACTGAACAGCAATGCAGAAAGTAAAATCCCAATCGAAGACCCGCTGCCTAATAATGAGACTGCCATCCCATCAAAACCAATACTCAATGACGAACCTTGAACGAAGAAGTTTTCAAAAGTTCCCAAACCTTGAACGACGCCACCTAATCCAGCTAATGTTCCAGAGATGATCATTGAAATAATGATTGTCCGTTTGCTGCTCATCCCAGCATACTCAGATGCGGTTGGATTCAAACCAACTGCTCGAATCTCATAACCTAACGTTGTTTTCTTCATCATGAACCAAATCAACACGAGGAAGATCAGTGCCATGAAAATACCAATGTTTAACCGGGAATTGTTGGTCAAATTTGCTAAGAAAGGTGTTTGTAAAGAGGCATTGTCGCCTACCATTTTGGTCACACCTTTTGTTGTGATCATGGATTCATTCATGACGTTATTGACGATATGATTTCCTGTATACAATAAAATATAATTCATCATAATAGTTACGATAACTTCACTCGTACCAAAGAAGGCACGTAAGATACCTGGAATAGCTGCAGCAATTGCACCACAGGCTGCCCCTACAAGAATAGCGGTAGGCAACACGATGATTCGAGGAGCATCTGGCATAGACAATGCGACCCAGATACTTGCTACCCATCCTGCTAATGCTTGTCCAGAAAGACCGATATTAAAGAATCCTGCAGAATTCGCTACTGCGAATCCCAAAGCTGTAAAAATCAGTGGACCAGCTGTAACGAAAATCTCACCAATATTTCTAGCATTCAATCCGCCGTTTTGACCATTGATAAATACGGTACGGAACATTTGAAGATACCCATCGATTGGGCTGTAGCCAAATGCCGCCATGATGATTCCACCAAGGATAAAACCAAGCAGAACAGCAATGATCGGCACAAGCAGGTTCCGAATTTTTTCTTTGCGGTTATTCAACAGAACCACCTACTTCCTCCATTTGTAGCTCGCGTCGGGCTTCTTCTAATGAATAACCCGCCATTAGTAATCCGAGTTCTTTTTCTGATGTCTCTTTCGGATCAACGACGCCAACAATCTCACCAGCATGGATAACGGCGATTCGGTCTGATACGTTCAAAATCTCATCTAATTCGAAGCTGACTAACAAGACAGCTTTGAATTTGTCCCGCTGTTCGATCAAACGTTTATGGATAAACTCAATTGCGCCTACGTCTAAGCCCCGTGTTGGGTTCGCTACGATCAAAAGATCCGGATCACGGCTGATTTCCCGTGCAATAATCGCCTTTTGCTGATTCCCGCCAGAGAGGGCACGAGCAGGAACAATCTCATTGACTGTACGGACATCAAACTCTTGGATCAATCCACGGGCAAATTCATTCATTTCCCCGTAGTCCAGCACGCCATAATTGCTCAGCGGTTTTTGATAATACGTTTGTAAAGCAATGTTTTCTGAAAGCATCATGTCTAGAACCAATCCATATTTATGACGGTCTTCCGGCACATGCCCGACACCTGCCTCCGTTACTTTACGAGGTTTGAAATTTGTAATGTCGTCACCATTCAATAAGACTTTGCCGCTTTCGGATTTTCTTAATCCTGTGATTGCCTGTAGCAATTCCGACTGTCCGTTGCCATCGATTCCGGCAATCCCCAGACCTTCCCCAGCCCGCACTTCCAAACTTAAGCCTTTAACAGCCTCTAGGCCGCGATTTTCTTTTACAACTAAGTTTTCGATAGACAGGACGACTTCTTTTGGTTCTGCAGGTTTTTTCGGTGTTTTGAAGGAAACAGAACGACCAACCATCATATCTGCCAATTGCTGTGACGTTACGTCTTTGACATTGACTGTACCTATTCCTTTGCCTCGGCGAATCACTGTACAACGGTCCGCTACTGCTTTGATTTCATCCAACTTATGAGTAATCAAAATGATGGATTTTCCTTCCCGAACAAGTCCTCTCATAATGACAATCAATTCTTCGATTTCTTGTGGTGTCAGTACTGCAGTTGGTTCATCAAAAATCAGTACATCTGCACCCCGGTATAATGTTTTTAGAATCTCCACACGCTGTTCCATCCCGACTGAGATGTCTCGCACATAAGCATCTGGGTCAACCGATAAGCCATATTGCTCAGAAACCCGTTTGATTTCTTTGCGGGCTTTTTTACGGTCCAACACACCCAATTTATTTGGTTCGCTTCCTAAAATGATATTTTCCGTGACAGTAAACGCGTCAACCAGCATAAAATGCTGATGGACCATACCAATGCCAAGTTTATTAGCTGCTGTAGGGCTAGTAATATTCACTTTCTCCCCATTCATCAAGATATCGCCTGATGTCGGTTCTAACAAACCTGACAGCATATTCATCAAGGTCGACTTGCCAGCTCCGTTTTCCCCAAGCAATGCGTGGATTTCTCCCGGCCTTACTTGTAAGTTGACATCGTCATTGGCTTTGAAGGTTCCAAACTCTTTGGTGATATGGCGCATTTCTACAACATATTTTTCTTCAGCCAAGTTTCTCACATCCTTACTTTCTAATTCGCTCTCACACTCAGTGACACAACAATTTTTAATACAAATAAATGCTATTGCTTAGGATGGTTATTATCCTCATGAAAACTCAACAGCTTTCATCAAGACATTAACCACTAAAGATGTATTAGCAAGACGAGCATCTGAACGATAGCGAATCGCTCAACTCTACTATCGTTCAGAATTTCTTGTCTTTTTTTTTCATTGTTTAAAAAAACTTGCTTATTTTTCTGGTTTTTCTGGCACTTCAACTTTGCCATCGATCACATCTTGTTTTGCTGTTTCGATCGCTGCTTTTGCATCATCTGATAAGAAACCTTCAGTGATATCTACACCGCCGTCTTTCAAACCATAAACGATGTGTTCGCCGCCAGGGAAGTTATCTTCTAATGCACGTGTTGAAATATCTTGTACGGCTGCGCCTACACCTTTAAGTGTTGAAGCCAATGTGAAGTTGTCTTCTTTGCCGTCTTTTGTTTTGTATGCACCTTCGTCTTGTTGGTCGCTATCTACACCGATAACCCAAACTTTTTTGTCTGCAAGGTCAGCTTCGTTCAATTGTTCATTGATTGCTTTTGCTTCTTGGAAGACACCAGCACCAGTACCACCTGAAGCATGGAAGATTACGTCAACGCCGCCTTGGTACATTGAAGCTGCTAGGGCTTTCCCTTTTGCAGGGTCACCAAATGATGCTGCATATTGAGAATCAATTTTAATCTCTTTGCCTAATGCTTTAGAAGCATCTTCGACACCTTTGATAAAACCAGCTTCAAAACGGTCGATTACGACACCTTCTTCACCGCCGATAAAGCCAACTTTGTTTGTTTTTGTTGTATAAGCTGCTGCAAAACCAGCTAAGTAAGCTGCTTCGTTGTCTTTGAAGGTTGCAGAAACAACATTGTCTTTGCCTTCGATGACATCATCGATAATCCCAAATTGAGTATCAGGGTTTTGTGCTGCAGCTGCTTCAATTGAATCTTTCAATAGGTAACCGACACCAAAAATCGTTTTGAATCCGTTTTGGACAGCACCATTTACGTTTGTTGTATATTCTGAAGCTTCATTTGATTGAACGTAGTCATATCCACCAACACCGCGAGCGATGTTATGTTCTTTCCCCCAAGCTTCCAAACCTTCCCAAGCAGATTGGTTGAATGAACGGTCATCTACACCACCGATATCGGTAACGATTGCTACACTGTGTGCTGCATCTGTTTTGCCGTCTGCAGAACCGCCGCCTGTTGAATCAGTCGAACCTGACTTTCCTCCATTGCCACATGCACCAAGTAGTGTCAACCCAGCCACTGCAACAATTCCTAAACTAAATAATTTTGCTTTTTTCATTGCTGTAAAGCCCCCTATAAAATAGTTTTTATTTTTCAACAGCCGCTTCGACTGAATGAACATGGTTTATAGATCTTTGTTCGTAAAATAATATGGCAGCAACCCTTCGACAGTTGTCTCTTTGATTATACCATCGTCTCCCACAAGAGTGACTGGCATATCCGGCTGACAGAACTCAACCATTACTTGGCGGCAGGCGCCACAAGGTGAGATAGGCTCTGGCGTATTACCAGCAACAACTAAGTGTTGAAAGTCTTTTTCGCCTTCTGAAATTGCTTTGAAAAATGCGGTGCGTTCCGCGCAATTCGTTAAGCCAAACGAAGCATTTTCGATATTGATGCCTTGATAGATGGTTCCTTTTTTGGTGACCAAGCAGGCCCCAACTGGAAATTTAGAATAAGGAACGTAAGCTTTGTCTAATGCGGCAACTGCCGTTTCGATCCACTCTTTTTTCGCTTTTGTCATGATGAACCTCACTTTATTGAATTAGTAGCCAGCCCCCGTTGACCCTGTAACGATTGCTACACTTGCACTGGTTCCTAAACGATTTGCTCCTGCTTCGACCATTGCTGCTGCTTCTGCTTCGTTATGGATGCCGCCAGATGCTTTCACACCCATTTCAGGGCCCACTGTTTCACGCATCAGTTTGACATCAGCAACAACCGCTCCGCCAGTAGAGAATCCTGTCGATGTTTTGACAAAATCAGCTCCTGCTGCTTTCGCTAATTCACAGGCCTTTACGATTTCTTCATTGTCTAAAAGTGCTGTTTCAATAATGACTTTCACTAATGCTTTGTCTTTAGCTGCTGCAACAACCGCTTCGATATCCGCTTGAACTTTTTTGAACTGTTTTGATTTCAAGGCACCAATATTAATGACCATATCCACTTCATCGGCACCATTCTTGATGGCATCTGCCGTTTCATAAGCTTTGACTTCTGATGTATTGGCACCTAAAGGAAAGCCGATCACGGTACAAACAGCCGTCGGTTCACCTTTTAATTCTTCTGCTGCCAAAGCTACCCAAGTAGGATTGATACAGACAGAATAAAAGTGATAGGTTTTTGCCTCTTCAATGATGCGCAAGACATCTTCTTTTGTTGCATCTGCCTTTAAAATAGTGTGGTCGATCATGCGATTTAATTCCATTCCACTCGCTCCTTATTCTGTAATGATTTCATGGATCAACGGTGGCTCACCGCCGCTTTCTCCGATTTCAATATTTTGATAGATCAATTCGATGACATCATCGATGGCTTCTGTGTTGCTGTAGATCGTTAACAGTGCTTCACCTTGCTCAACAGACTCTCCCACTTTTTTATGCAGTTTGATTCCTACTGCGTGATCGATGTCTTCTTCTTTGGTTTTGCGGCCGGCACCTAACATCATAGCTGCGATGCCTAGTTCATTGGCAACGATCTTAGTTACGACGCCAGAAGTTTTTGCTGGTAATGCTCTTTGATAATTGGCAGTCAAGATTTGGCTTGGATCATCGATCACTGAATCATCGCCACCTTGATTACGGATCATTTCACGAAATTTAGCCAACGCTTTACCAGAGTGCAGTGCCTCTTCCAATAATGCGCGTGCTTCTTCCAACGATTCTGCTTTTTGGGCTAAAACAACCATTTGGCTGCCTAATGCATAGCACATTTCTTCTAAATCAGCTGGACCGTTTCCTTGCAATGTTTCAATAGCTTCCACTACTTCCAAACTATTTCCAATGGCTTCGCCTAATGGCTGTGACATATCTGAGATCACAGCCATTGTCTGACGGTTCGCTAATTTGCCAATCCGAACCATCGTTTGTGCTAAGCGTTTGGCATCCTCAATTTTCTTCATGAAAGCACCGTCACCAGTCGTCACATCTAACACGATGGCATCCGCACCTGCTGCGATTTTCTTACTCATGATCGAGCTAGCGATCAATGGAATCGAGCTTACGGTCGCTGTGACATCCCGCAACGCATATAATTTTTTGTCTGCAGGGGCCAAATCCCCCGACTGACCGATAACCGCCACTTTGCTTTCGTTTACGAGGCGAATAAACTCTTCTTCTGCAATCTCAATCTGAAACCCGGGAATTGATTCTAATTTATCCAGCGTACCGCCTGTGTAACCAAGTCCACGACCAGACATCTTGGCAACTGGCACACCAACACTTGCTACTAGTGGTGCTAGAATCAACGTGGTAGTATCACCGACACCCCCTGTTGAATGTTTATCTACTTTGATGCCTTCGATTGAAGAAAGATCAATGACTTCACCAGAATTTGCCATAGCTAAAGTTAGGTTTGTGATTTCTTCATCGGACATATCCACATAAAAAATAGCCATCAACAAAGCACTCATCTGATAATCTGGAATACTTCCTTCAGTATACGCAGTTACAATGTAGTCGATCTCTTCCTTTGTCAATGACTTACCGTCACGCTTTTTTTCAATTAAATCCACCATTCGCATCAAAATGACCCTCGCTTCCTCTGACATTATACAATATTTTTCTTGTAGGTAAACCACTTTAGTAAAACGGTTTACTATATAAAACAAAACTATGAAAACACTTACAATTGGAAATATACCGCACTATTTCGCAATTGTCAATGCCTTCACGCTCTCACGAAGAATTAATTTTGTATCAAAAATCTTATTTGGAATTCTTCGAGAAGGAAACTCGATGGCGTCTACCAAAAATTTCGCTGCCGTAAAGCCAATCTCAAAGGTTGGCTGCATCACCGTGGTCAATGGTGGTGTGATGTATTCCGTTAGCTTCAATGCGTCAAAACCAATCACAGAAATATCCTCGGGCACTTTTTTCCCTGCTTCATAGATTGCTTGATAACAGCCGATCGCCATAGCATCATTCCCACAAAAAATAGCCGTAAGCTCGCGGTATTTCAATAATTTCTTGCAGGCATCGTATCCGCCGGTCACTGTTAACTCAGCCGACTCCACGTAACGCCCTTTAAACGGGATCTGATGATCTTTCAACGCATGACGATAACCATTGAAGCGTTCTTCCAATTGATAATAACCAGTACTTTCTTTTAGCATACCGATGTTTTGATGGCCATTATTGATCAGATAGCTGACTGCTTGATAAGCGCCTTCGTATTCTTTCACAATCAAACGGCCATTGTCTCTTTGATTGATTCCCCGATCGACGAGAATAATTGGTCGGTCATCAAAAAAACCGCTCTTCAATGAATACTCGTCAGGCAGCTGATGCGGTGTTGCCAAAAGAATACCATCCACTGATCGATGAGACAGCTCTCTCAAATATTGTATTTCTTTTTCTTGGCTATGTCGGGAGTTACACAATACCAGCATATACCCCAATGGATTGAAATAACTTTCTGCTCCTTCAATGATTTTAGAAAAGAAAAAATCCGTAACGTCAGGGACAATCATACCGATCGTTTTTGAGTGGCGATTGATTAGATTCGAAGCAAAAAAATCTGGCTTATAATGGTGCTTATTAACGATATCCAGTACCCGTTTGCGGGTTTCTTCACTGAAACGGCTACCTTTATTGTTCAGAATTTGCGAAACAGTAGTTACAGATACCCCTGCCATTTCAGCAATCTGCTTGATTGTCAGTTTCATTTACTTCTCACCTCTTTCTTGCCTAAAGTGTAGCAAATTTTTTCTAAAAAAAATAGCACCCCTTGCTTTCTTCCAAAATTTTCTTTTTACAAGGGTTAAAAAACAGCTCCATTCCTTAAAAAAATCGACAAAAGAAAACAAAAAATAAAAGACCAGCGATTCTAGGCAGCTCCTAGCAAATGATCGTGGTCTTTAAAAAACAGGTAAACCTATTGTGAACGTGAAAAACGTCTGCTTTGCGCGCTTATTCTTTGTAGCTTTGAATAATATAATACCCTTTGTCTTTTTTGATGATTTCGGCATTACCAAAGGTTTGTTGCATTTTCTTTTGGGCACTGGGGGCACCTTGTTTCTTTTGAATCACGATCGTTAATGTGCCGCCCGTTTTCAATAGCGGCAGAGCCCCTGTCAAGATCTCATGAACAACCTCTTTGCCTGCCCGAATAGGTGGATTGCTAAGAATTGCTGCGTATTCGCCTTGATGCAAGGTTTCGTAAATGTTTGAGGCATGAATGTCGGCATTCTCGATGCCATTTCGTTTCGCATTGCCTTGGGCAAGATCAACCGCCCGCTGGTTGATATCGATCATTTCCACTGGACGCTGGGATGCATAAGCCAATGACAACCCGATCGGTCCATAGCCACACCCCACATCCAAAATCGTTCCCTCTGGTAAATCCGCCCATTCAAAGGCATCAATCAGTACGCGAGAGCCATAATCGACGGTCTCCCGGGAAAATACCCCACTATCTGTCACAAACTGAAATTTCTTTCCTTTTAACTCAAAAGACCATTGTTCAAAATCATGTGCTGTTTCCGGATTTTCTGTATAATAGTGATTTCCCATCTTTGTTCACCCTTTTTTCTTTTAACTAGCGATAGTTCTCGCTTTATCTGTTTGACAATCAAAAGCATTTCATTTGCTGACTCTTTTCCATGATACCGAAATTCCTGCAGAAGTAAACTCCCGATAATCGTTTCCTCAATGAATCTTAGATAATTTTCGTTTCTTTGCCAACGATTTTTCCTGGTTTTTTTATAAGTTCCTGCCATTTCTATGGTAAAATATTTCCGAGCAGCAACCAGATACAGAAAATCAGCCTTTTCTGAAGGCCAAGTACCGGTCTGCAAAGATAGACAGGTTCTATATGAAGGAGTCGAACATGCAAGAAACCATGAATTTTTATCAAATTCCTCGGGAGCAATGGCAAGGCTTTTACACCAATGGCATGATGCCTTTCACTCAAGAAGAATTAGACAATATCAAAAGTTTGAATGACCGCATCTCGGTCCAAGATGTCGAAGATGTTTACGTGCCACTGTGCCATCTGATCCACCTTTATATGAAAGAATTTGAATCTCTCACGTTAAGTAAAGGACTTTTCTTGCATCGTTATGTCAAAATGCCGCCATTCATTATTGGCATTGCCGGCAGTGTCGCTGTTGGTAAAAGCACAACGGCGCGTTTGGTTCAAAACCTGTTGAGCCGGCTTTTCCCTCGGCGCACCGTGCAACTGATTACTACTGATGGCTTTTTGTACCCAAACGAGGTTCTAGAAGCACGAGGGATCTTGGATCGAAAAGGATTCCCTGAAAGTTATGACATGGAAGCATTGATCAATTTTTTGAACGCGGTGAAGTCTGGAGAATCTGAAATCAAGATCCCCGTTTACTCTCATGAAGTTTATAATATTATTCCGGATACGTTTGAAATCATCAATCAGCCAGATATTTTGATCGTTGAAGGAATCAATACATTACAGCTGCCCGCAAACCAGCAGATTTATGTCAGTGATTTCTTCGACTTTTCGATTTTCGTGGATGCGCAGCCCGATCTGATCGAAAAGTGGTATTTAGAGCGTTTTGAATCTCTTTTGGATACGGCTTTTCAAAAACCAAACAATTATTACTATCAGTATGCGATTGGCGACCGCGGTGAAGCAATCAAAATGGCAAAAGAAGTATGGAAAAATGTGAATTTAAAGAATTTACACGAGTATATCTTGCCTACACGCAGCAGAGCCGATATAATTCTCCATAAAACAAAGCACCATTCAATCGATGAAGTATTCTTGCGAAAATATTGACTGCTTCATTATTCACCCTTATGCTGTTGAAAAGGAATCTTCCTTTTTTCAATAAAACTAAAAGAATAGAGGTAATTTATTGTGACAAACGTTGACAACATGCCAAACGTTGAAAAAATTATCGTACTCGATTACGGTAGTCAGTACAATCAACTGATCACCCGACGTATTCGTGAGTTCGGTGTTTTCTCAGAGTTATTGAGCCACCGCATTACTGCTGAAGAAGTAAAGGCAATGAATCCTAAAGGGATCATCCTTTCTGGCGGTCCAAACAGTGTGTATGATGAGAAGGCATTTGGTATTGATGAAAAGATTTTTGATTTGGGGATCCCCGTGTTAGGAATCTGTTACGGTATGCAGTTGATTACTTATAAATTAGGCGGAAAAGTTGAACCAGCCAAAAACCGCGAATACGGTAAAGCAGAATTGGAAGTCACTTCTGCCGATGCTGCTCTTTTCCAAAATACACCTGTGAAACAAACAGTTTGGATGAGTCATGGCGATTTAGTTACCCAAGCGCCAGCAGGTTTTGACGTCGTTGCCACCAGCAAAGACTGTCCAATTGCTTCTATCCAACATGCAGAGCGCAAAATGTATGGTATCCAATTCCATGCCGAAGTCCGTCATTCCGAATATGGCAATGATTTGTTGCGTCACTTTGCAATCGATGTTTGCCAATGTACAGGCGACTGGACAATGGACAACTTCATTGATATGGAGATCGCTAAGATCCGCGAACAAGTGGGTGATAAGAAAGTCTTATTAGGTCTATCCGGCGGTGTTGATTCTTCTGTCGTTGGTGTTCTCTTACAAAAAGCGATTGGTGATCAATTAACGTGTATCTTTGTTGATCATGGTCTATTGCGTAAAGGAGAAGCCGAACAAGTCATGGAAAGTCTTGGCGGAAAATTCGGCTTGAATATTATCAAAGTTGATGCCAAAGAGCGTTTCCTATCCAAATTGGCTGGTGTTTCTGATCCAGAAGAAAAACGCAAGATCATTGGGAATGAATTCGTTTATGTCTTTGATGACGAAGCAACCAAGCTGGCCGGTGAAGAAGGCGTGTCTTTCCTTGCACAAGGGACCCTTTATACCGATGTGATCGAATCAGGAACAGAAACAGCACAAACGATCAAATCTCACCACAACGTAGGCGGTCTGCCTGAAGATATGCAATTCAAATTGATCGAACCATTGAACACATTGTTCAAAGACGAAGTTCGTGAATTAGGAACCCAATTAGGCATGCCCGACAGCATCGTATGGCGTCAACCATTCCCAGGACCAGGTCTAGGTATCCGTGTTCTTGGCGAATTGACTGAAGAAAAATTAGAGATCGTCCGTGATTCAGATGCCATCTTGCGAGAAGAAATCGCCAATGCTGGATTGGATCGCGACATTTGGCAATACTTCACTGTCCTACCAGGTATCCGCTCTGTAGGTGTAATGGGTGATGGCCGTACGTACGATTACACTGTTGGCATCCGTGCAGTCACTTCCATCGATGGCATGACCGCTGACTTTGCCCGCATCCCATGGGAAGTCTTACAAAAAATCAGCGTCCGTATCGTGAACGAAGTCGCACACGTCAATCGAATCGTGTATGATATTACGAGTAAGCCACCTGCAACTGTGGAGTGGGAATAAGAGAAAAGAGCTTAGAATCCTTTATTTATAGGGAGTCTAGGCTCTATTTTTTGAAGTTATGCAACCATTTTGCAACCATTAGCTTTTATTCTTCTTCTGAGTTAGAATCATTAAAATCATTTTTCATTTTTCTACATAATTTAAGCCCCTTAACTTTTCTTTGTGTAAGTTCTAAAGAATCATAACTTTCTCTACATCCGAAATTATTTTGCTCATATTTACCAACTTCATTTAAGGCTAACTGAAAAGCTTTACATAATGTTTCATATAAATCATTTCCATCAGCATAAACAGACATAACTTGCATATTCAATTCTTTAAACTCATCTGGTATATTTTCGCCAAATCTTTCAATTTTTATAGACACTTGATTTTCCCGCATACAAAAACCTCCTAATTATATTCTAAAGATATTTTCTATTCAAAAAGATTTCTTTATCATCAATAGACATTGACCATTTTTAAAATCTAATATAACGCCATATAACTTAGTAGTACTAAGATTTTTTTTCAAATATTTCGTTCAACTTGTTAATCACTTCATCACTTTGCCAATCCAGTTTAATTGGTATAAGTGCGCCATTATCATAAAGTAAAATTTCTCCACTACCAGTTTCTTTGAAAAATGGTCTTTCTTTGATTGGGATAACTGTAAATGTATCAATTCCCACAAGTTCAAATTGTCTTTTACGGACGGTTGTGATTTTCGTTTGCGGTGTATGCCCTACAATTTGTTTTTGATACTTTGGATTTGGCAAAAAGCTTAATTCATGGTCAAAATCAGCCCATAATGGACTACCTAAAAAGTATTTCCCACCTCTTGCTTTGCCGACATGATCTTCTAAATCATCTAAATTGTCGATTAAATTTTCAGTTATTTTTTCAAAATGCCAATCTTCTAAATCAAAGTCTTGGGTGTAACCAGCATGACTAATCAAATAATCATCTAACTGAAAAGCAATTTGCAGATTTAACTTCAACAGCTTTCGACCAACTGAAAGAAATCCATCTGCACTTTGCAGTGAATACCTTCTAGGTGTCACCGTCAAATAAGACACGTCATGATTTCCTAAAAGATTTATCACTTCGACACCGAAAACTTTCATCTTTGATTTCCATATGAACAAATAATCTAATTCATTCATGTAAAGATCAACGTTTTTTTCTTGCTCGTATGCGTCTGTATAATCTCCTAGCAAAATCACTTGTTTAATGCCTAATTCTTTAACTTTCTGCTCAACCATTGGCAAGATTATTTGTGCTGTTAAGTGTAAATCGCCCACTAAAAGTGTTCTCATTTTGAATCACTCTCCCTCTAACTCTAATATTTTAAACGCCTTTTGATATTTCTTAACTCTTTCAAAGTCTTTTTCAGTTGGGGTAGTAATTCTTGAAAGATTCATATTATCTTTTAAGTCTGCAAGTTTTACCATGGTGGCTAGTTTATTTTTCTTAATTTCTACAATATAGTCAAAATAGGGTTGATAACGTTCCTGTGTCAAAACCTGTACTGCCGAAACAATCGTGTCTGAAAAACCTAACTCTTTCAGTTTTTCAATAGTAATATCCGTGTCTTCAACAGTATCATGAAGATAGGCAACAACCTTAGCATTTTTATCTGTTAGTGAATTTGCCACTCGTTGAACATGAAAAAAGTAAGGTTCACCACCTTTGTCAGTTTGACCAGCGTGAGCTTTTTTCGCTACCTCGATAGCCATATTTTTAAATTTATCATATTCTGTCATGTTGGCAATCCTGACTTTCTTTTAAAATTTTGGTCTGAATGTCATTGAGGAAATTTATTTCTTGCTGAGAATAATCTTTCTCAAATCCGACAATTGAAAAATGGGTAACATTCTTGAGTAAAGCTGAAACGACACAATCAAAAGAATGTGCATGGTCTCGCCGTACATCTCCGGCTATTAAGGTATTAAAACTATAATGTAACCCGTCCTCAATAAATTCCGATAAAACATAATACATATCGCCAAATTCAACACGATTACCTGTATCAACAGCCCAAACACCAGATTTAGAATCATATTTCGGTATTTTTTGCCCTTTAAATTTGTCTGAATCAAAAATAGTATTTTCCATATTGATACACCTCGTCATTCTTTATGCTTCACATACTGATTGCCTGTAAGTTTCCGTTGCGCATTTTCCTTAGGCATTTCAATAGTATTCGTTAATTTTTTAGCGACTTCTTTGTTAGCGTTCTGGTATAAATGTCCGTAAGTTCCCAAAGTTGTTTGAATATCTTCATGACCTAAGCGATCACGAACGACCAACGCATTTTCACCCATTGAAATCAGCAATGAGGCATGAGAATGTCTAAGGGCATGAGCCTTGATTCTATGAATGCCAGCTAATTTCGAATGCTGGGTGATAACGTGGTAAGTAGCACTCTTATTTGTTGGCAGTCCATTGTAAGACAACACGTATTTTGACGGCACATTTTTTGTTTGAACGGCTTTCCAGTCTTTCAATAGTCTTATTGTATCATCATCTAAGGCGATAACTCGATTACTAGCCTTTGTTTTTGGTTCAGTTACATAAAATTCGTTCGCATTTTTATAATACATAGATTTGTTTACATGTAACGTTTGATTTTCAAAGTCAATATCATTATCCCATTCTAGCGCTTGTGCCTCTCCAAAACGCAAACCAGTCATAAAGAGCAACCAAATCAGCATAAAAGCAAAATGTTCATGATAGTCCGATAGGTCAAATGTTGCAATTACCTTTTCACATTCTTCTTTTGTCCAAAAATCCACTCTTTTCTTCACCTTTTTCACGTTGCCAACTTGTTTAGCAACATTCTTATTTACTAACCCCAAAGTAACAGCTAAATCTAACGACATTTGAAACAGTCCATAAATATTACGGATATCTCTTGCAGAATGATGTTCGCTTTTTCTGAATTGGTCATGATAGCCTCCTTGATTGCAGAAAAAACGAGACCGAAATTTCAGCCCCGCTAATTGTTTATTCATATAAATTCTTTATTATCTTTTTTGTTCGTTTTTCAATTAAATTGGATATTAAAGGTAAGTTTTGAATAAACAACTTGTAGTTTTTTTCTCTTATAAGTCCTTTCTCCGCAGTTGATATTTTGTCAAATAGTTCATCATTTTCATAAAAATCTTCAATTAAGAATTTCTCTTTCCATTGCTCAAAATTATCAACATGATATGCGTTTTTATAGTCATTGAAATTGTCTTCAAGATATTCGAGAGATTGAACGAAACTTTCGTGAAATTTAAACGCTTTTGTTTTACCAAAATGTTTAGGTACAATAAGAAAATTTCCTAAAGTATGTGTAAGGTTAATGTATCGTTGAATTTCTTCATGTGAAATAATTTCGATATATTGACTTATTGTCGTTGGCTCGATCATCCATTCGATTCTATATTCTTTGGCATCCATGTCAGACATTTTGTCATAGTCAATATGTCTATCAATACAATACTCTTTAAAATGTTGTGTGCTGAAGCAAAGAACGTGTCTGGTTCAAGATAGTCATGGTCAACATTTCCATCATACCATTTGAGAAATTTATAGATTTCTTTCATGTTGTCAGAACTATCAATATCTGGAACAACTTCTTTAGGATAACGTCTGTAAAGGTAAAAACGAGTGTATGGATTGATAACAATTTGTAATTCGGGAAACTGAGTTAATAAACTATCTCCACTTTTATATAGCATGTATTTGTCTCCTTTTTTTAGGAAAAGGCTTAATTGCCTTTTCGTTTTATCGTAATTTCAACTTCTTCAACTTGTTGTTTTTCTTGCACCAACTGCTCCACAATACTATGATAAATTATCATTGCGTCTTGCTCCAGTCCAAATACATCGTAAATCTCGCAAAGTTCTATCATGTTGTTTGCTATAGCAAATTCATTGCATTGTTTCAAAAGTTCAACTGTCTTTTCTTCGGTTTCATCATTAACGGAGTTATCTTCACTTAGAAGATAGCTAAAAATATAACTTCCTAATGTGTCGTAAAGTTTCATTGCGAATGGCGATTTCTTCATTGCATTGAGTGTAAAAATATTTACGGACATAACTTAAACCTCCAGTTTTAATAGGCATTAGTAGCGAGCAACTATTCAATTTTCAAGGAACAACAGAGTAAGGAGTTTTATTTTCTCCTTTAATCCTCCTTATCTGATTCCATAATAC
>OKVV01000266.1_pt1 | contig 37439 bp, 41 predicted proteins | sample 1606871 | NCBI WGS metagenome assembly OKVV01 (sample SAMN03281011, study PRJEB24777) | human gut metagenome | isolation source: fecal sample PR176 from 1 month old male Indian infant, caesarean delivered... | place: Singapore | collected 2006-01-13
TAACAGTTAATCTTATCATACAAAAAAGGAGTGGATTTCTCCACTCCATAAAAGTCTAACTTTTTGGGGTCACTACATTTCGAGTACTTTTTGTTTTGCTGAGAGCACCATTAACTGACAGCTGCAATGCTCTCTTTAGCTGTGACTAGTTAGAAAGAATTAATCTGCCCGCAAAGCGATCGCAGCATCTTTTTTTGCTGCCATCCGTGCTGGGATATGGCCGCCGATCATGGTTAGGATCGTGCTGACCAGAATTAAGATCAATCCATGGACTGGATTCAGTTGTGCAACATTTTCCAGATCAGTCATATTGTATAAGACCGCGTTGATTGGGAAAGTAGCTAACCAAGCAATCAAGACACCTAATGCACCAGAAGCAATCCCAAGGATACATGTTTCAGCATCGAAGACACGAGTGATATCTTTTTTACGCGCACCTAAAGCTTTTAGGACGCCGATTTCTTTCGTACGTTCCAAAACTGAAGTATAGGTGATGATACCGATCATAATCATGCTCGTCACTAATGAGATAGCGGCAAAAGCAATCAGAACATAAGTGATGGCATCCATCAAGCCGCCGGTCAATTGCGTCATGGTTCCAGCTAAATCAGAATAAACGATTTGATCTTTACGATCTTTGCCTTTGTTGTAAGCATCAAGATAGTCCAAGATTTTTTCTTTGGAACTAAAATCATTTGGATAGATCATAATACTGTTTGGCAAGTCGCTGCCACCTAAGTAATCGATTAGAGAATCGCGCGTGCTAGCATCGATTTTTTCGTTGGTCATAACATTGATATCACTGTCTTTTTGGGCTTTGACGATTGCCGAGTTTTTGTTTTCTTTGATAACTTCTTGGGCTAATGCATCGCTATAAGCGATCCCGGTAGAAAGCAAATTCATCGTAGATTTTTCTTTGATACGTAAAATCCCGCTGATTTTTAATTCTTTATTTGCACTGTTGTCATAAACAGCTGTTAAATCTTGATTTGGGATAAAGTTCCCAGTTGGCAATTCAGTATAAAAGGCATCGTTAAGTGCCAACTTGACTGTTGTTCCTACGATATCATCGAAAGACACTTTATCGCCGTCTTTGATATCAAATCCTAAGTTGATCAATGCGTTGACGTTCGTCACGTTGTTCTCGTCAACGATCAGTACAACGTCATTTGCTGATGCAGGATATTCTCCCTGCAGCAAATCATAGTTGTCTTTCAGGAAGTTGCCGTTTTCCTCAGATAGTTGTTCTGGGAAGGTTGAAACGCCGATTCCCGTCGAAGCACTCATTGCGGACATCATGGCATTTGTCTGCTCGTTATCAGCTGAAGCATTTGAAAAGCTGACTTGTTCTACTTTATCATCGACCTTACGCAGTAAGTTCAACGAAGTCGAACGAGTGTAGCCAATGTTGTTGCTTAACTCAGGATCAATTTTATTGAGATAGTCAAGAAAGTCCTGATCAATATTATTGATATGGGTTGCCCGGTCAGCGTCACTCAGTTTTGCGGTCACTTCTTTAGTGGACGGGAAATTCTCTTCTTTAGTACGAGTACTGATTGCAGAAGGGTCTTGTTCCGTCGTTACTTTAGAGATCGTGATCGGGAAACGGGCCAATGTTTCAGACTGTGTATTATCGATTTGCTTTTGGAATCCGGTCGATAAAGACAAGACGATGGCAATGCCGATGATCCCAATGCTTGAAGCAAATGCCGTTAAGAAAGTTCTGCCTTTTTTTGTCCGGATATTATTGAAAGAAAGACGCAATGCAGTGAGGAAACTCATCTTCGTGTGCTTTAATTCAAATTGATCTTTCTTTTGTTCTTCAATATGCGGGTTAGAATCTTTTAAGATTCGACCATCCTTGAACTCAATGATTCGATCTGCATACTGATTCGCTAGTTCCGGGTTATGGGTAACCATGATTACGAGCTTTTCATTGGAAAGCTCTTGGATCAGCTTCATGATTTGGACGCTAGTCTCTGAATCCAACGCACCCGTCGGTTCATCACAAAGCAGAATATCTGGGTCGTTGGCTAATGCTCGGGCAATCGCTACCCGCTGCATTTGCCCACCAGAAAGTTGATTTGGCTTTTTGTGCATATGGTCCGCAAGACCAACCCGTGTCAGCGCATCTTCGGCTTTCGCTCGTTTGACTTCTTTTGAAACACCGCTTAGTGTCATTCCTAGCTCAACGTTATCAATAATCCCCAAATGACTGATTAAATTGTAACTTTGGAACACAAAACCGATCGAATTGTTCCGATAGGCATCCCAATCACGGTCCTTGAAAGATTTGGTCGATTTTCCATTAATGACCATGTCTCCAGAGTCGTAGTTGTCTAATCCACCGATCACATTTAGCATGGTGGTTTTTCCAGAGCCGCTTGGTCCCAAAATGGCTACAAACTCTTGTTTTCGGAAAGCAACCGAGACACCGTCCAATGCTTTGGTGGTACTTGATCCTACTTTATAATACTTCTTGATATCTTTTAATTCTAGCATGCTGTCACTCTTTTCTTGCCATTTTCATGTTTTTTTCATCCTGTTTAAAAGCTATCATAACAGTTAACAAAAATCAACAATCGTTATTGTTTTGCAGAAGTTCTTATACTAAACTATAGAGAAGAAAAGAGGGAGAAAATGACAAAAGCGATAGAGAAGTTTGATATATCAGTATTTGCAGAAGTTTTCTCACTACTGGGAAACCTTTTGTTTGAAGAAGTTGGGTTTGAAGATTTAAAATTGACAAAGATGGAAATACTTGAATTGGTTATCATCGCAGCTAATGAAGGGATGACGATGTCGGAATTAGCAAGACAAATCGGCACATCGAAGGTCCAGATTAGTCGTTCGATTGCTGGATTGGAAAAAGCTGGGTTTGTCATTCGCAAAACCAATGAAACGAATCGGCGCAGCGTCAATGTCTTTATGTGTGAAGCGGGAAGAGAATTGTTTAGTCGCAAAAAACAACAAATTGAGGATCGCTTGAATGAGAAGGTTTCGGCAATGCGCCCTTCGGATTTTACAGAGCTTTATCAGGCGCTGACTACAGTGATTGGTTTGTTGCGGAAGTATGACATTTTAAAAGAACACGCTTGCTCGAACAATTCTAAACCAAGTAAATGATCCCCAATTTATAGCAATGCAAACGATTGCTTCGTTTGTGTTATTTGATGTTTCTATTATATTTCTCGCCCTTTTGTAAAAAGAAGAGGATAAAGCAATCGATTGCATATTTTGCTTGTATTCTCTTCTTGTGTGTGGGAAAATAGAGGCAACAAATAATTAAAGGAGTCTGCTATGAATACTACTGCTATTTATCATCGTCCAGAAAGTGAATTTGCTTATTTATTTGAAAAAGACAAAATGCACATTCGGCTGCGCACAGCTCGTCAAGATGTGCGTCACGTGCAATTATTATGCGGGGATCCGTATACCTTATACAAAGAAGCTTGGTACCAACGAAGGATCGAAATGGATAAAATCTTGTCTACGGACTTGCATGATTATTGGCAAGTGACTGTAAGTGCAGAATTTCGCCGATTGTCTTACGGCTTCTCAATTGAAAGTTTTGACGGTCTCCATGTTTTTTATGGGGATCATGGGGTCTATCCTTTTGAAGAGCAATACTTAGAAATGAACAACAATTATTTCCGGATGCCTTACTTTCAAGAAGCGGATCGGTTCAAAGTGCCGGAATGGGTCAAAGAAACCGTCTGGTATCAAATTTTTCCGGAGCGCTTTGCCAATGGCGATCCATCGAATGATCCTGAAGGCACATTGCCCTGGGGGTCCAAAAATCCTGATCGGCAAGATTTTTTTGGTGGAGATTTACAAGGTGTGATCGACCATCTGGATTATCTCGTTTCGCTAGGGATCAATGGGATATATTTCTGTCCGATTTTTGAAGCCTACTCCAACCACAAATACGATACCATCGACTATTTAGCGATTGATCCGGCATTTGGGGATAACGAGACCTTTAAACGGTTGGTGGAGGAATGTCATAAACGAGGAATCAAGGTCATGCTTGACGCAGTTTTCAATCACATAGGAGATACTTCCCACCAATGGCTCGATGTCATTAAGAATGGTGCAGATTCTCCCTTTGCCGATTGGTTCCATATCAATGAATTCCCTGTCAATTATAAAGAAGGCGAAGATTTTGAAGATGCTTATGATATCACGTATGATGTGTTTGCATTTACCCCGCATATGCCGAAGCTGAATACAGAGAATCCGGATGTTCAAGACTATCTCCTGAAAATTGCTCGTTACTGGATCGAAGAATTTGATATCGATGCTTGGCGCTTGGATGTAGCCAATGAGGTGAGCCATAATTTCTGGAAGAAATTTCGTCAGGTCTGTGATGAAGCCAAAGACGATTTTTATATTTTAGGAGAGATATGGCATTCTTCTCAAAGATGGCTCCAAGGGGACGAATTCCATGCAGTCATGAACTATGCTTTTACAGATGCAATCATTGAATACTTCGTCAAAGGCGAAATATCAATGACAAAGATGGTCTCGGAACTAAATAATCAATTGATGCTTTATCGGGACCAGACAAATCAAGTCCAATTCAATATTTTGGATTCTCACGATACGCCGCGTCTATTGACATTGGCACGAGGCGATAAGGACCTGATGCGGCAGGTGATGGCTTTTACCTACTTGCAGCAAGGGGTTCCCTGCCTGTATTATGGCGATGAAATCGGCTTGACCGGGGATATGGATCCGGATTGCCGGAAATGTATGGTTTGGGAAGAAGAAAAACAAGACCGCGATTTGTTGCGCTTCACAACTGATTTGATTCATTTGCGCAAGAGTCATCAAAAAATCCTTTCAGAGGGCTCTTTGAATTGGAACGTGATTTCTGAAGAAGAAGGATTGATCATTTTTGAGCGGGAATTAGGTGCGCAACGAATCATTGGAATCTTTAATACCGGGGAAGACCAACTCACATTGTCTTGCCCAGAGGAAATTTTATTAGATCAGTTTATGCAGATCGAAGATGAGACAATGATCATTGATAATAAAGGATTTGTCATTGCAAAAATCAACAATGAAATCAGCAATAATTAAAAAATAAAATGAGGCAAGATCTGTTAAAACAGGTCTTGCCTCATTTAGGCTGATTGGGTTTTATTTCCCCATGCACGTTGGAAAGAATCTTCCCCAAAATTCTTTCTACTAATATTATAGCCTATAACCCGTAGATGTGACAAATAATAACAGTCGAAAAATAACCCTTTTTTGAAAAAAAGCGAAAGAAGAGGGAATTTTCAGATTTTTTCTTTTTCTTTCTGAGAATGCTTATGTAAGGTCTTTTCTTTTTGCTTAAATATGATAAACTAGTAAAAATGTATTTTTATTCGAGGAGTGATCAAATGGATAGAGGGTACCGGGTAGCTGTTGTTGGTGCGACTGGCGCAGTTGGAACAAAAATGATTGAGATGTTAGAAAAGACTACATTGCCGATCAAGGAATTGATTCTATTGGCTTCAAAGCGATCAGCTGGGAAAACCTGTGTCTTCAAAGGAGCCACTTTGGTCATTCAAGAATTAACTACGACCTCATTTATTGGAGTAGATTTGGCTTTATTTAGTGCTGGCGGCAGTATCTCCAAGCAATTTGCCCCAGAAGCGGTTAAAAGCGGTGCGGTCGTAATCGACAATACGAGCTACTTCCGAATGGATCCGAATGTCCCTTTAGTGGTTCCCGAAGTAAATGCTCATGCTTTAGCAAAACACCAAGGGATTATCGCAAACCCAAATTGTTCAACGATTCAGATGATGGTGGCATTAGAACCGATTCGGCAACACGCAGGTTTATCGCGGATCATTGTTTCGACGTATCAAGCTGTTTCAGGTGCCGGTGCTAAGGCAATGGCAGAATTGACACGGGAATCTCAAGCTTACTTGTCAGGAACACCAGCTGATCAGTTGGCACCAGAGATCATGCCAGCGGGCGGTGACAAGAAACACTATCCCATCGCATTCAATGCCTTGCCGCAGATCGATGTTTTTGCGGAAGATGATTACACCTATGAAGAGTGGAAAATGATTAATGAAACCAAAAAGATCATGGAAGACTCAGCGATCCAAGTAGCGGCTACTTGTGTTCGGATCCCAGTCTTTAGCGGGCACTCAGAATCTATTTATATCGAAACAAAACAACCTGCGGAATTGACTGCAGTCAAAGAGTGGATCAAAGCAGCTCCCGGAGCAGTTCTGCAAGACGATCCAAGTCAGCAGATTTATCCACAAGCACTGACGAGTGTCGGTAAGACAGAGACCTTCGTCGGTCGGATTCGAAAAGATTTAGATGTAGCGAATGGTCTGCACCTTTGGGTGGTAGCGGACAACTTGCTGAAAGGTGCTGCCTGGAACTCTATCCAAATCGCAGAATCGCTGCATGAACAGTCTCTAGTTCGAGTGTAAATCATAAGTTTTTCAGAAAAGTGTAGCGAATGCCACGCTTTTCTTTTTTTTGTTGTATAATGAAAGAGACGGCTTAGGCTAGGGAAATAAATAGTGTAAAAAAATCAAGAGGTGAATAGATTGGAAACTATCAAAATCATTCCTCTCGGTGGTGTACGTGAAAACGGAAAAAATATGTACATTGCTGAAGTTGGAGAGGATATATTTGTTCTGGATTGCGGTGTCCGTTATCCAGAAAACGAGTTATTGGGAATCGATACGGTCATTCCTGATTTCACGTATCTAGAAGAAAACGCAGATCGCGTAGCGGGGGTCTTTTTGACTCATGGACATGCCGACGCCATTGGGGCGCTGCCCTATTTCTTGGAGAATGTTCCAGTTCCGGTGTTTGGAACAGAGCTAACGATCGAATTGGCAAAATTGACCGTAGCAAAAAACGAAGCAACAAAGAAATTCAAAGATTTCCATATCATTGATGAACATTCAGAAATCGATTTTGGTCATGCAACCATCAGCTTTTTCCGGACAACGCATTCGATTCCTGATTCTGTCGGAATCAGCGTCAAAACCAGCGCTGGAAATATCGTCTATACAGGGGATTTCAAATTTGATCAAACAGCTATCCCAATGTATCAAACGGATTTCGGACGTTTGGCAGAGATCGGTAAAGAAGGCGTTCTGGCATTGCTGAGCACCTCAACAAATGCAGAAAACCCAGCACCGATTGCTTCTGAATTGACGATTCAAGATGAAGTGTTTGACAACATTCGCTATTGGGAAGGTCGGATCATTGTGGCAAGTGTAGCCAGCAATCTGCAGAGGGTTCAACAAGTGCTGGATGCAGCATATCGTTCCGGACGAAAAGTAGTTTTGACTGGTCAGGACTTTGGACGGATCATCCGCACTGCGATGAAGTTGGGTAAACTAAAATTACCAGCAGAGGATTTGCTGATCACCCAAAAAGAAATGAAAAAGTATGCCAATGAGCAATTGCTTATTCTAGAGACTGGCCGTATGGGTGAACCGATCAAAGCATTGCAGAAAATGGCGAACGGAACACATCGTACATTACGGATTCAAGAAGGGGATCTCGTTTATATTACGACGACGCCTACGACAGCTATGGAAACGGTCGTTGCCAAAACGGAAGATATCATTTACCGAGCGGGTGGAACCGTGAAGCAAATTTCAGATAATTTTCGTGTTTCCGGTCATGCGAATCCGAATGATCTGCAATTGATGCTGAATTTAATGAAGCCAACGTATTTCCTACCAATCCAAGGAGAATATCGTCAGTTGGCAGCACATGTGGACTTGGCTCATGAAGTGGGCATTCCGTTGAAGAATATTTTCATTACCGCACGCGGGGATGTTTTAGAATACAAAAAAGGCGAAATGCATTCAGCTGGTGCTGTACCAGCTGAGAATGTCATGATCGATGGGATCGGTGTCGGTGATATCGGCAATATTGTTTTACGCGATCGTAAAGTCTTATCTGAAGACGGTATTTTCGTCGCAGTCGTAACGATCAACCGTCGCGAAAAGAAAATCATTGCAGCACCGCAAATCACTTCCCGCGGCTTTGTTTATGTCAAAGCAAGTCGTGATTTGATTCGGGAAAGTGGTGAGATCATTGCAGAGATCGTTGAAAAACATTTGCATGATGAAGAGTTTGAATGGAGTAAATTGAAACAAGACATTCGAGATCGCTTAAGCCGCTTCTTGTTTGAACAGACAAAACGCCGACCAGTGATCTTGCCTGTGATCATGGAATCCAGTCAAAGAAATCGATCACGCAAATAAAACATCCAGAAAACTAGGACGCCAGCTACAAACGTCCTAGTTTTTGCTTTGATTTTTGTGGTGTCTCTTTAGATACATAGCGCAGAAATACGAGAACATTGTCCGATCGATAATATCTAGGTCTTCATTGACAGGGTGTTGTCTAAAGCAAGTGTTCCAATAACCAAACATTGAAATTGCTCCTGTTTTCCGGTGCGGATTGGTGGGGTCTCTCAAGGCGTGTCAGTTATTTTTGTTAGTCTGGCTAATTTGACTTGTCCGAATGCTGGAGTGATGTCTGGATAAAAAACAATTCCACGAAGAAACTCGTGTTAAAAGAAAATTGATTGGATCGAAAGGATGGTTTTGAGTGAAAAGTTATCAAGAAGATACGCTTGTCCAGCAGAGAAAATGGTGGATCTTGATTGCTGTTGCGATGTTCACGTTTATGTCTACATTAGACGGCAGCATCGTGAATATTGCGTTGCCGACGATATCGGCAAATATGTCCGTACCCATGAACCAAGCGGAATGGGTCGTGTCGGTTTATTTGATGGTGGTTTGTGCTTGTTTGTTGCTATTTGGTAAGATTGGCGATAGTTGGGGGAAAATCAAGGTCTTTCGTCTCGGCATGTTGATTTTTACCATCGGTTCTTTATTGTGCGGGTTCAACCATTCGTTGGCTTTTTTGCTCTTTGCACGAGTCGTCCAAGCGATCGGTGCAAGTATGACGATGGCAACAAATACTGGAATCATTACGGAAGTATTTCCTATTAGTGAGCGAGGACGGGCACTGGGGATGATCGGCGCTTTCGTGTCGCTAGGATCAATTGCTGGTCCAGGACTAGGCGGGATCATATTGTCTCATTTTTCATGGCCTTATATTTTTTGGATCAATGTTCCTGTCGGAATTCTGACTATGATTGCCGGGGAGAAAATTTTACCCAAAGATATCACCATGAGCCGCAACTCCATCGATAAAAGTGGATTTGGTCTATTCTCTGTGGCGATCTTGACCTTTTTCGGTGGAATTTTCATCGGTCAGGAGCAAGGCTTCTTGACATGGTTGCCATTAGTATTGATTTTCGTTGCAATCATTGCTTTTATTGCTTTTATTCAAGTAGAAAAACGGGTGGCGATGCCGCTGATTACTTTCAGCATTTTCCGAAATAAAATTTTTACGTTAAGTTTGTTTACGGCACTTCTGATCTTTTCTGCTAATTTTTTTGTTAATGTCGTGATTCCATTTTATCTGCAAAATGCCCGTGGGTTGACTCCAAGTGTAGCCGGGATGTTGATGATGGTCTTTCCTTTGATGATGGTTATCGGATCGCCTATCAGCGGTTATTTGACAGACCAAGTCGGTCCAGAAATCTTGGTGTTGATTGGCTTGGCCTTACTATCGATTACCCAACTGATGTACATGTTTATGAACCAGCATACACCTATTTGGTATTATGTGGTGGCTACAGCAATCATGGGATTAGGAAATTCCTTGTTCCAATCGCCGAATAATACCATGGTCATGAGCAGCGTGACCAAAGAAAATTTGGGAGTGGCCGGTAGCTTGAACTCTTTTGCTCGTAATCTAGGCATGGTGCTAGGGATTGCAATGTCCACAACGATTCTATATTCTGCGATGAGCAGTGCCTATGGTCAGCATGTGACGACATATATCAATGGACGACCAGATATCTTCAATTATGGAATGAAAGTTACTTTCTTCGGTGCGTTTCTTTTATGTGCTGTGGCCCTATTGATGACTATGTGGCGTATCAAAAAACAAGGTGGCTTCCAGAAACATTCTCTGTAAGCTGCGAACCTAAAAAAACTGTTCTAGTTCTTTTTTCTGAAGACTAGAACAGTTTTTTTGTGATTTCTTGACTAAGAGAAGAATAACGTCATGAATGAAATGGATACACCGAATTGATTGTTTGGAATTTTGTATTAGTCTGTTATAATAGAAAATATTAGTCTGTATTACTTATGAATAGGAAAGGGGTAATTGTTGTGAAGATTACTTTTCATGGACACGCGGTTCTTTCGATCGAGTTGGAAGATGGACAAAAGTTGTTGTTTGACCCTTTTATAAATGGAAACGCTATGACTGATCTGGATGCAGAGACAGTTGATCCAGACTGGCTGCTGATCACTCATGGGCACAGCGACCATGTAGGAGATATGGTGGCGATTGCCAAACGTACAGAAGCACCTATTATCAGTGTAGTGGAAGTTTGTCAGTATGCAACAAGTAAGGGAGTAACGAAGACTCACGGTATGAATATCGGCGGCTCATATACTTTTCCCTTTGGCAAGGTACGGTTCGTTCAAGCTCAGCACAGTTCCGGTCTGGAAGAAGACGGCAAGATGATCTATATGGGAAACCCAGCGGGAATCATTTTAGAAGCGGAAGGCAAAACAATATATCACGCGGGGGATACAGCCCTCTTTGGTGATATGGCACTGATTGGCGAACAATTTGTGATCGATGTGGCTTTCTTGCCGATTGGTGATAACTTCACTATGGGACCTAAAGATGCAGCCGCAGCTGCCCACTTATTGAAAGCAAAAAAAGTTGTACCAGTTCACTACAACACATTCCCACTGATCAAACAAGATCCCGCCGCTTTTATCGACTTGCTGCCTGAGGGAGTAGGCACCGTTTTGGCTGTGGGAGAATCGATTGATTGTTGACCGTCTGATTGACGGATTTTATTAACTAGGAGAAAATTATGGCGACGAAACATGACTTGATTTTAGCGCATATCGAAAGTTTGCCGGTAGGAGACCGTATTTCAGTACGGGGAATCGCAAAGGATTTAGGTGTCAGTGAAGGAACCGCCTATCGGGCAATCAAAGATGCAGAAAATATCGGTCTGGTCTCTACCATTCAACGGGTAGGAACCATTAGGATCGAGCGTAAGTTAAAAAAACATATTGAAAAATTGACCTTTGGAGAAGTCGTACAAATCATTGAAGGAGAGGTTCTAGGAGGCGCAGCCGGTCTAGATAAGGACTTGAATAAGTTTGTTATCGGTGCGATGAAAGAATCAGCAATGGAACGATATATCACCCCGGGATCGCTCGTGATCGTAGGGAATCGAAATGAAGTTCACCAATTAGCATTAGAAGATGGTGCTGCTGTCTTGATCACTGGTGGGTTTGAAACATCAGAAGAAAACTGTCGTTTGGCCGATAAGCTGGAACTGCCAATATTGCAGACGACTTATGATACGTTTACCGTTGCAACGATGATCAACCGGGCATTGAGTGACCAGCTGATCAAAAAAGATATTATGCTCGTTAGCGATATCTATATGCCGCTGGAAAAAACAAAGTATCTGCATACGTTTGACACTGTCAAAGACTATAAACGTCTTTCAGAAGAAACCAATCATTCTCGCTATCCGGTAGTTAACAAGAACATGCGCGTGGTTGGGATCATTACGGCAAAAGATGTTTTGGAAAAACCCGATACGCAAATCATTGAACGAATCATGACTCGTGAACCGCGAGTCGTGAAAAAAGAGATGAGTGTTGCTTCTGCCAGTCATCAAATGATTTGGGATGGCTTGGAAGTGATGCCAGTAGTAGCAGATGACTTATCTTTGATCGGAATCGTGACTCGGCAAGACATTATGAAGGCGATGCAACTAGTCCAAAGACAGACCCAGATTTCCGATACGATCTCTGATCAGATTTCTGGTCAGATCCAAATCATTGAACAAGATTTTGAAGGCAATAAATTGGCACAGCCAAACTTTCGTTTCGCTGTGACTCCACAAATGGTCAATGAAGTAGGAACGATTTCTTTTGGTGTGCTCAGTGAAGTGATCGCCAATGCTGCCAAACGAACGATGCAAGTCAATCAGCGGCGAAACAGCTGGATCGAACAAGTGAATCTACACTATTTCCGCTTGATCCAATTAGAAAGTGAGATCATTATTCAGCCCAAAATTTTGGAGCTGGGGCGCCGATCTGCTAAGATCGATATTGAAGTCTATATCGAAAATTCCATGGTAGCTAAAGCAATTGTCGTCTGCCAAGTAATGGAGCGCCCTTAATTCGAACAGCAGTCATCAGATAAATGCTTAGAAAATGGAGATATGCAATGAACGTACAAGAGGAAATATTGACAGCAATTAAGGAATATCAGACAATTATTATTCACCGCCATCAGCGACCTGATCCGGATGCACTAGGGTCACAAGTTGGATTGGCAGAAATTTTACGAGCTAGTTTTCCTGAAAAAGCGATCTATCAAGTGGGAGGGCCTGTTGAAGGGCTAGACTACTTAGCAGAAATGCAGGAGATTTCGGATGAAGTCTACAAAAATGCCTTAGTGATCGTGACCGATACCGCCAATTCACCAAGAGTCAGTGATCAGCGCTATGCCAATGGTGCAAAATTGATCAAAATCGATCACCATCCTAATGACGAACCTTATGGAGATTTGGTCTGGGTGGATACTACTGCTAGCAGCTGCAGTGAAATGATTACGGCATTCTGGAAAATGTTCGCTGAAGAACTTACTATGTCGCAAGAAGCTGCGCGCCTGCTTTATGCCGGAATCGTAGGGGATACGGGTCGTTTCCTGTACCCAGCAACGACCTCCGCGACATTGCGTTACGCAGCTGATTTGTTGGATTATGGTTTTGATGCACCAAAAATCAATCGTGAGATTGATCAGGTTTCGAGAGCAGTGGCTCGTCTTTCCGGCTATGTCTTTGAAAATTTAGAAGTTGATTCACTAGGAGCTGGCAAAGTGATTCTGACAAATGAGATTCAGCAGCGTTTTGGCGTTGTTGATTCAGAAACATCTGCTATCGTGTCCTTACCAGGGAAGATTGAAGATGTCTTAGCATGGGCAATTTTTGTTGAGCAGCCAGAAGGCTATTATCGGGTCCGGATGCGTTCGAAAGGACCTGTGATCAATGAGATCGCCAAACGTCATCATGGTGGCGGACATCCGCTTGCCAGCGGAGCGAATGCAGCGGATCTGGAAGAAGTGGCAGCCATCTATCAAGAAATCCAGACCGCAGTTTCAGCTTTTCGAGAACAAGCATAGACTTTATTCGTCGTGATCAGTGTTCTTTTGCAGAAGAAAAAACCAACAGCGAGGAATCTTAGGACTTGCTAGGGGAATGATCGGTGAGTTTTTGATTGTAGTAAATAACTGTAGTAAAAAATTACGCAAATAAAAAAAGCGTATGACTCGCGGGTCATACGCTTTTTTGCAAGTTGCAACAGGCGAGATCAGCCCCGCAAGTCGTCAAGAAACTCGGTTTTACTAGCCGTCTTTTCATCTTTCATCTTGATGACTTTAGCCGGGGAACCAGCAACTACAGCCCCTGCCGGTACATCTTCTGTGACTACAGATCCAGCAGCAACCACAGCACCTTCACCGACACGAACACCTTCAAGGACTACGGCATTGGCGCCGATCAACACATGATCTTCGATAATCACTGGGCTAGCTGAAGGTGGCTCTAAGACACCAGCTAAAACAGCCCCAGCTCCGATATGGGCTTTTTTACCGACAGTAGCCCGGGCGCCTAAAATCGCCCCCATATCGATCATTGTTTCTTCGCCGACAACGGCACCAATATTGATGACCGCTCCCATCATGATGACCGCATTCTTCTCAATGATTGCTTGATCACGAATGAAAGCCCCTGGTTCGATCCGAGCATCGACTGTTGTTAAGTCCAACAGAGGGATCGCAGAATTCCGACGGTCATTTTCTAAATAGAAATCAGTGATTTTATCTTGATTGGCCGTTAGAAAATCAGCTACTTCTTGACTGTCTCCAACAATAAAGTAAAAGGAGCCAGCCCCAAAAATTTTCAGTGTCTCGGAAGAACAGGTAGATAGATCACCATTCAAATAGACTTTGACTGGGGTCTGCTTATTGGCTTCTTTGATGTATTTGGCTAATTGATAAGGATCAGAAAATTGTAATTCAGTCATACGTTACCACCTTTACTTGTCAAGTAGATTTTCCATGTCATATAGTCCAGCAGGTTGTTTTGCAAGATATTCGGCAGCCTTCAACGCACCATTGGCAAAAATATCCCGTGATAATGCGGTATGTTTCAGCTCAATGATCTCGTCTGCTCCTGCATAGATCACCGTGTGTTCGCCCGGGATCGTGCCACCGCGAACAGCGTGAATACCTAATTGTTTTCGATCATTGGTCAGATCGTTGCCAGAACGGCCATAAAGATATTCTTTTGGTTCTTGACAACTTTCATTGATGCTGTCTGCCAGTAACAATGCAGTTCCGCTTGGCGCATCGATTTTTTGATTGTGATGTTTTTCAATGATTTCAATATCGAAATCTGCTTCCAATGGTGGGGTGATCGCTTTTAGGGCTTTGATCAATACATTGATCCCCACGGACATATTCGCAGAATAAAAAACAGGAATCTTTTGAGCAGCGGCGACCATTTTTTCTTGGGTTGCTTGACTTAAACCAGTCGTAGCCACAACGATGGGCAGTTGGTTGGCAACACAGAAGTCAAGGAGGCCTGCTACATTGCTATGATGTGAAAAATCGATCACCAAATCAACAGGTTCTTTGACTGCTTCTGGTGCAGAATAGATTGGAAAGTCGCCAGTTGCTTCCGTGTGACGGTCTAATCCAGCACTGATCACAAATTCAGCATGTCCAGCAATCATGTGCTGCAAAACTTTTCCCATTCGACCATTGGCACCGCTCAATAAAATATGTCTCACTTGATTGCCTCCTTATAAAAGCCCATAAGCGGACATTTCTTTTTTTAGACGGTTGATTGTTTCTTTCTCAGGCGGTCCTAATGGCAACCGATAGTGCAAGTCAGACTTTCCTAATAAGGAAACTGCCGCTTTGATGGGCACTGGATTGACTTCACTAAAAATCGCATCGATCAAAGGTTTTTGTCGTAACTGCTCCTGAATCGCTGCTTGAATATTTCCAGAAAGAAAATCTGCCACCAAAGTCGCTGTTTGTTTAGGGGCAATATTACCGATCGTCGAAATCACACCAGAACCGCCTAATGCTAAGATTGGTGTGACTTGATCATCATTGCCGGAATAGAGAGAAAATTCATCATCCACTAGTTGCGCGATAGACGCAATTTGTGAGATATCTCCACTGGCCTCTTTGATTCCTTTGACATTCGGAATCTCTTTTAATTCAGCAACCATGTCGTAAGTCAAGTTCATTCCTGTTCTTGATGCGACCGAATATAAGATGACAGGCAGTTCAACGCTTTGACAAATTGCCTTGTAATGAGTAACCAAACTCTTTTTTGTTGCTTTGTTGTAATAAGGGGTTACAACCAATAATGCGTCGGCACCGACACGCTCTGCTTCTTGGGAAAGATGGATCCCATGTTGCGTATTGTTTGAACCAGTGCCACCGATCACAGGAATGCGGCCCGCAGCCTGCTTGACAACCGCCTCGATAACAGCAATGTGTTCTTCATCGTTCAATGTTGAGGCTTCACCGGTCGTTCCACAAGCGATCAATGCATCGCTACCTTGCTGGATATGCCACTCAACCAGTGACTTCAACTTGTCGAAATCCACCGAACCATCATGAAACATCGGGGTGATCAATGCAACGCCAGAACCTTTAAAAATCGTCAAACTACTCCACATCCTTTCAACCTTTTTATTCTTTCTCTAATTGTACTAAAAATCAAAAAATTTTGATTATTTATACTATAGATTATTCGAATTATATACTATAATATTATCCAATATCAATGGAAATGTGGATATCCATACATTTTCAGCCGATATTGCTGATCAAATGAAAGAAAGGTGCCCACGAATGCAATTATCTCAAGCAGTAATGAAATTAACCGAAGACGTGGTTCGTTTTCGACGGGAACTACATAAGATTCCCGAGTTAGGATTAGAAGAATTCAAAACGAAGGAATATTTGCTTAAACAGTTGCAGTCTTTCGGGATCAAAGAAATTTATCCGGTTCTGGATACCGGATTGATCGCTTTTTTTCGCAGTGAAAAACCAGGGAAGACGTTAGCATTCCGCACGGATATCGATGCATTGCCTATCAAGGAAGAAACGAATGCTCCTTTTGCCTCGCAACATCTCGGCAAAATGCATGCTTGTGGACATGATGGACATATGGCGACGCTTTTAGGTTTTGCAAAGTACTTATCCGATTACCCGGAAGCTGTTCGCGGGACCATTGTGTTGATTTTTCAGCCAGCAGAAGAAGGCCCTGGTGGTGCGCAGCTAATGATTGATGAAGGAATCTTAACCGATTTTGCGATTGATCAGATTATCGGTCTGCATGTTTTTCCAGACTATCCTGAAGGTGTGATTGCTTGCCGCAAGGGACCAATGATGGCTCGAAATGGCGAGATCACGATTCGAGTCCTGGGAGAAAGTGCTCACGGGGCCCAACCTCATCAAGGCAGCGATGCGATCTTAGCGGCAGCTGCGGTCATTCAAGGTCTCCATGCAATCGTTTCTCGCAACATTAGTCCATTGTCTTCGGCCGTCATTACATTCGGCAAGATTCGCGGAGGAGATGCAGAAAATATTATTCCCGGAGAAGTCGTGTTGAACGGAACGATGCGGGCTTTTGAAGATGGGGTCTATGAAACATTGACGCAACGAGTAAAATTGGCGGCTGAAGAGATTGCTAAAGGGTATGGCTGTTCAGCAGAAGTTTCTTTCGAACACTTGTATCGGGTGGTAGACAATGATCCAGACATGGTAGATGCTGTTCGGGATGTTGCTGGCGACAGTTATATCGAGACACCGCCGTACATGTTAGCGGAAGATTTCTCCATGTACCAAAAAGAGATCCCTGGTGTCTTTTTCTTTGTCGGGACTCGGGATGAAGAAAAAGGGTATACCTATCCGCTGCACAGCAGCAAGATGAATTTTGATGAGAAAGTCTTATTAGGAGGCATTGAGTGCTACCTGCGATTGATTGAAAGATTGAATCAGAGTCAGGTACTAAGAGAGGAGCGCAGTAATGATCAAAGAGATTAAAGACAATCACCTGTTTTGGGATGGATGCGACACAGTGGCATTAGCAAAAGAATTTGGCACACCCTTGTACGTTTTTTCGGTGACCGAGATTCGCACTCAATGTCGTGCTATTCGCGAGGAATTTCTGTCTCGCTATGAAAACACCCGAGCTGCCTATGCTTCGAAAGCCTTCAATACACTAGCCATGCTGCGGTTGATTGATGAGGAAGGCCTGTCTTTGGATGTTGTTAGTGGCGGTGAACTATACACAGCCATCCAAGCAGGATTTCCAGCGGAACAAATCGAATTCAATGGCAACAATAAATCTATTGATGAATTGGCATTAGCGATCGATTATGGTGTAGGTCGGATCATTGTCGATGGCAGTCAGGAGATCGGTTTGATTCGAGCGCTATGTCAAGAGAAACAGCGGAAAGCAAAAGTGATGTTCCGAATCACACCAGAAGTGAATGTCCAGACCCATGCGTTTATTTCAACTGGACAGAAAGATTCGAAATTTGGGATCCCATTGGATGAAGAGATTTTATTTCCTTTGATTGAAGAAGTGATTGACGCACCGGAAATCGATTTTTATGGGTTGCATTTCCACATCGGAAGTCAATTGTCTGACAATCATTCCCATATTGCTGCGACAGAGGCTGCGCTAGCATTAGTTCTAGAAATCCATCATCGATTTGACTATACTGTTAAAGAGTTGAATGTTGGCGGCGGATTTGGTGTCCGCTATACGGAAAAGGATATTCGTCAACCCTATTCTTACTTTTTGGACCCGGTGATGGCGACGATTGAAACGTTTTGCCAAGCGCATCAGCTCCAACGTCCGACTGTGGTGATCGAGCCTGGGCGTAGTATTGTAGCGGAAGCAGGTATCAGTCTGCATACTATTGGTACGATCAAGACATTGCCACAGATTCGAACCTATGCCAGTATTGATGGCGGCATGACAGATAACATTCGTCCCGGTCTTTATCAAGCTGAATATACGGGGATTCTAGCCAATCGGGCAGCAGAAGCTGCCACAGAGACAGTTACGATTTCTGGCAAGGCTTGTGAAAGCACGGATATCTTAGTCAAAGATCTGCAATTACCCAAAGTAGAGACGGGAGATCTTTTTGCGACTTTTGCGACGGGAGCATATGGTTATTCAATGGCTAGCAATTACAATAAACTTGCGATTCCAGCGGTAGTTTTTGTTGAAAAGGGGCACGCGGAATTGGTGGTTGAACGTCAGACTTTCCAGCAGTTGATTCAAAATGAACGTATCCCTTCGTTTTTGATGAAAGAATAAAAAAAAGCAGGTGAAATCATGGAAATCGTTTATACCAAGATGCAAGGTGCCGGAAATGATTTTATTGTGATCGACAATCGTCGCTATAATTTTTCTTCGAAACAGTTGGCTAAGTTAGCGGCTCAAGTTTGTCAGCGGAAATTTTCAATCGGCGCAGATGCGTTGATGGCTGTCGATCATCCCGAAGGAACGGGAGATTTCCGCATGCGTTTTTATAATGCGGATGGTACGGAAGCGGAAATGTGTGGCAATGGTGCACGCTGTATCGCTCGCTATGCTTATGAAAATAAGGTTGCTTCAGAAGCAATGGTGATCGAGACCGTTGCAGGACCTGTTCCTGCTTGGCGATTGGATCGGCAACAGTACAAAGTGACGTTAAATCCCCCCACCGTTGCGAAGTTTGACCAACCTTTCGCTGACAGAGAGGTTCCTGTCGTTGATTATATCGAGTTAGGTGATCCAGGAATCCCTCATGCGGTGGTGAAGTATCCCGGTCTGCAAGAAACATCCCTCGATGCATTGACAGATTTAGCACAACGGATTCGCTATTGGTCAGCATTTCCTAAAGGCGCCAATGTGAATTTCTACGATGCCGATTCAGCTGGGGAGCTCGTTGTCCGCACCTATGAACGGGGAGTCGAGGGCTTTACGTATGCTTGTGGGACCGGCTCTGGGGCAACTGCTTATGCGGTGGCGCGACGCCGGGAACAAACGCAAGCCAATCTTGTGCTGCATGTTTTAGGCGGAGAGCTGCGAGTCGAAGTTGCATCAGAAGAGCTCCAACTGATTGGGGATGCGATTTTTGTTTCTGAAGGGCGTATTTTAGACGAAAATCTATTTTTAGACTGAGGGTGGTCTTGCGACGGAATTATCCTGTTCATAGAATCATTTAGGCGACAGTTCTTATGGAAGCCTTATTCTTAGAAGCCATCTTTAGCTAGAACTGAGAAGATCATCAAATGCAATCGATAGAACTTAGTTTGTTCTATCGATTGTATTTTTTTGTGCAGGATATTGCAGGATAGTCAGAAATTTTGTATGCTACAGTTATATTTATTTTTTCACGATCGTGCTCGATCGTTGAATAAACACAGAATACATCACTATGAGGAGTAAGAATATGTCTCAAATTCCAAATTGTCCAGTTTGTCAATCCGCCTATGCATATGAGGATCGCGGCTTGTTTGTCTGCCCTGAATGTGGCAATGAATGGCAGGAAACAGAAGAAACTGCTGCTGTCGTCAAAGATGCCAACGGAAATGTTCTTCAGGATGGCGATGCCGTGACGGTCATCAAAGATTTGAAAGTCAAAGGTGCTTCTGGTGCCATCAAACAAGGAACCAAAGTCAAAAACATTCGTCTGGTAGAAGGGGATCACAATATCGACTGTAAAGTCGATGGTTTCGGTGCCATGAAATTGAAGGCAGAATTTGTAAAAAAACTTTAAAAACAGAATCTTCCATACCTCTTCATAATATTTTCATCCATTTAATGGTAAAATAAGGTCAAAGACGAAAGGGAGGGATTTCATCGTGTATGGAATCGGTGGATACGGTTTTGGTTGGTTTTATGATCCAACATTCATTTTAGTCATTATCGGGATGGTGATCTCGATGGCGGCTTCAGCATACGTTAAAAGCACGTTTAGCAAATACGATAAAATAAGCAGTAGAAACAATATCACCGGGACCAAGGCGGCTCAGTATATTTTGGAAAGCCAAGGCATCAACAATGTCGGCGTCCAAGCTATCGCAGGAGATTTGACTGATAATTATAATTCCGGCAACAAGATGCTAAGTCTATCTCAAGCAACTGCACAATCAACTTCTGTGGCAGCAATCGGAGTGGCAGCCCATGAATGCGGGCATGCTGTGCAAGATGCTAAAGGGTATCTCCCATTGCGTATCCGGCATGCGATCGTCCCAGTAGCTAATATTGGTTCCGCGGTGTCGATCCCGTTGATTTTGATCGGGGTTCTTTTGAGAGGGTCCTTCCTAATCAATCTGGGGATATTAGCATTCTCGTTAGCATTTATTTTCCAATTGGTGACGTTGCCAGTCGAATTTGATGCTTCAAGACGAGCGTTACGGATTTTAGCCGATGGCGGTCTCTTAACGGAAGAAGAAGTACCGCAGGCCCGTAAAGTATTGTTTGCTGCAGCCTTGACTTATGTGGCAGCTGCAGTTGCGACATTGCTGCAATTACTACGTTTGATTATTTTATTCGGCAATAACAATCGCCGCGACTAATGAAAAGAAGGAGACTTGAGAATGCTCAAGTTTCCTTTTTTTGAAATTGTCGTTATAATAAAAAGAAAAAGGTGGGGAATAAATGAAAAAAGAAACATGGCTGCGGTCGCTTTTTGCGTTGATCGGGGTAGCTATCATCGGTTTTGGCGCCTCCTTGCTTCGCGTAGGTGGCGTCGGGCTGGATCCGTATACAGCTGCCAATATTGGAACAGGTGAACGGTTAGGTCTTTCATTAGGTGTTTATCAATTAATGATCAATCTCGTTTTGTTGATCTTGATTTTCTTTTTTGGTCGTCGGCATATTGGGATCGGCACAGTGATCAATATGGTCTTGACGGGCTTTTTTATTGATTTTTATACGAAAATCTTTGAACTTTTCGCAGTTTCTCCGGAAGGTTGGCTGCAAAAAGGGCTCTTTTTAGTGATCGGTATTCTGTTCTTTACCTTTGGTGCTTCCTTCTATATGTCAGCAAAAGTGGGAAGTGCGCCTTATGATGCGATCGCACCGACGATCGTTGATCGAACGAAAGCGAATTATCGGGTCGTCAGAGTGATCCAAGATGTGGCTTTTGCGACACTCGGCTGGATCACAGGTGGACCGATCGGGATTGGGACATTTATCAGTGCCTTTCTAGTTGGTCCGCTGATCAAGTTCTGGGATGATTACGCCTCAGTGCCGTTCATCGAAAAGACCATCAAGAAATCTTTATTTAAATGAGCGCGGACCTATCGAAACAACAATGATAAGTAGCAGATGATAGATACCAGCAGTACAAAAAAACACTGTAGATATGCTATTGATCGATTTCAACGATACCTACAGCAATAACGAAAGACTGTGACAAAATCAGCAGTGAATGGGCAATGGATAGCGTAAATCGTTTTCGAACGAACGATCCTTTGCTGACCTATTTTAGGTTTGATTTCCTTCTGTTGATTTTTGTCACATTTTTTTTCAAAATTGCCTGACGCTACTTGCACAATCGCTGAGCACTCGCTATGATAAGAGAGCTTAGGAGGGATCATCTTGAAATTACCAGCAGCATTCATTACCAAATATCAGCAGTTACTAGGAGCCGAAGCGGCGGCCTTTTTTACTGCTTTAGAAACAGGGCATCCAGTAAAAGGATTTCGCTTGAATCCGTTGAAGCCACAAGCCGTCTCGATGCTGGAAATGTTTGGACCGGATAAAAGTCCAGCACCATACGCAATGAACGCCTATATTGGAGAAGTCAAAGGGAAATCACTGCTTCATCAAGCGGGGTATGTCTACAGTCAGGAACCAAGCGCGATGATCGTTGCGACGATCGCAGATGCACAACCAGGAGAAAAAGTGCTCGATCTTTGTGCAGCGCCTGGAGGGAAAACCACGCAATTAGCAAGTCAGATGCAAGGCAAAGGTTTATTGGTTTCCAATGAGATTTTTACTAAACGCGCAAAAATCTTATCGGAAAACGTTGAACGATGGGGGATCAGTAATGTGGTGGTGACGAACCATGCGCCGCAAGAACTGACGCCGCATTTTCCACAATTTTTTGACAAAATCGTGGTGGATGCTCCTTGCTCAGGAGAAGGAATGTTCCGCAAAGATCCTGTGGCCATCACGGAATGGCAAGCTGATTCGCCACTGCAGTGCGCTCAGCGCCAGAAGGAGATTTTGGCTGAAGCGGTTGCGATGTTAAAGCCTGGCGGACAGTTGATCTACTCTACTTGCACGTTTGCACCTGAAGAAAATGAAGCCATCATTGAATGGCTGGTCTCAGCATATCCTTTTTCCATTGAACCGATTGAATTGGAAAATGTGTCTCATGGACGCCACGATTGGGCACCGATGAACGACATTGAAAAGACGATTCGGTTATGGCCTCACAAAAATCAAGGGGAAGGTCATTTTGCCGCAAAGCTGACCTATCTTGGATCGGAGAACATAGCCAAACCAAAGAAAACCAAAAAAACCAAAAAAGCTTCTGGGATTGATTCTGTCACGCGATCACTTTGGCAATCTTTCCAAGAAAACTATCCATTTTTAAAAGAGACTGCTGCCGATATCCAGCTTTTTGGGGATCATCTGTGGTTAGTACCTAGTGAATTACCATCACTAAAAGGGGTTCGCGTATTACGTCCAGGGCTTCACGTAGGGACTGTGAAAAAGAATCGTATCGAACCGAGTTTTGCATTGGCAATGGCGATCAAAGAAAATGATGAAGCACCTTTCTTGTCAATTGAGTTAGCTCAGTGGCAGAAGTACGTGGCTGGTGAAACGATTACGGTGCCTGGAAATGAAGGCTGGGTCGTCTTGAAGGTGGCTGAGGTCCCGATTGGCTTCGGCAAACAAGTGCAAGGTGTGGTGAAAAACTTCTTCCCGAAAGGATTGCGGTTCACTCTGGAATAAACGAAATAGTATTTTTATTTGATCGGTCGTGCTATCATAGAAGTAGCAAATAAAGGGAGCTGATCGATATGAAAACATCAACAAAAGTAACGATTGGATTAAGTATTGCGGCAATTGCTGGCATCTCAACAGCAGTCGTTGTCTCAGACAAAGTCGTGAACAAAGTACGCTTCGCTTGCAACCGTCACAAAGTGAAAAAGTTTGTTGACGACAAATTTAATGGCAACGAAAAATTATTAGGTGTCGTCGATGATTTGACGGATAAAGATTTAGATGCATTGCTCGGCGTCATGAAGAAAGTCAAAGACAGCCGTCATAAAGTCTCGGTTTATGGAGATAACGTCAAAGATGCAACAGAGAATGTCAAAGACAAGTTGACTAGCTTTATTGATGCAGTCTTTTAAGCTAATATCTCCTTGGAGAAAATGCTGTTAGAAGCGGCCAGAAGATCGTTGAAAGAACCTGCCAGTGGTTGTCCTGCCATAGCAGTTGTTTGACTAGGCTTCATTTGGCGCTTCTTTTTTGTTCAGAGAAAAGGAAAATAGGAATTGGGAGCCATAGCAACTGGAACAGGTACGGCTACTGAATGACTGCGTTAAAAAATTGCCAGAGCTTTTCTATAGAGTCAGTGTCAGCTTTCCATGTTTATCCCAATTGAGAATTGAAAGGAATCATTTTGAAGAAAGAAAGTACCCTCACACAAAGTGAAAAAGAATATTTTATGCGTGAAGCACTGAAAGAAGCGCAAAAAGCGGAAGCAATCGCCGAAGTCCCCATCGGGGCAGTTGTCGTCTTAGAGGGGCAAATTATTGGCCGAGGACACAACTTGCGGGAAAAACAGCAAGAGGCAACAGCTCATGCCGAAATGTTTGCCATCCAACAAGCCTGCCAAGCCATCGAAAGCTGGCGCTTAGAACAAGCGCAGCTATTTGTTACATTGGAGCCTTGTCCTATGTGTAGTGGTGCAATGATGCTGGCTCGTGTCGAAGAAGTTTACTTTGGCGCCTACGATCCAAAAGGCGGTGCTGCCGGTTCTTTGCTGAATCTGTTGGAAGATGAGCGTTTCAACCATTGGTCCTACGTAGAAGGCGGGATCTTGGAAGAAGCGTGCGGGCAAGTGCTAAAAGATTTTTTTCGGGCATTGCGCCAAAAGAAAAAACAAAAAAAGTCTGGTAATCTATAGAAAAATACGTTATACTAAATTTTGCCGAAAGGCTAGGACAATGGAGGTCTTGTGAAGCGTGTCAGATCCGGAAGGAAGCAGCACTAAGCAGGAGTCTCCATGTGTCTGATTGAATCCCTATTAGATAGCCTTTTGGAAGACCTATTTTGAATAGATAACAGGTCAAGGGGCAAAAAAGGGGCAGAATTGAAAATTTAATATTTTAAACCATAACCTAGTGATTAGAATCCTAGGTTATTTAATTTTTCTACAATATCGGTTTTTTGTTTTTCAGTGACATGAGTATAAATTTTCAGCGTAGTTTTTTCATCGTCATGTCCGACTCTTTGCATGATAGCTTTTATAGGTATATTTAATTCAGAAAGCAAAGAAATGTGGCTATGCCTAAAAATGTGAGAATGCAGCTTTTTGTTTATTTTTTTATCCCCAAGCTTCTCATTATTATAATCTAGAGCGGCATTGAATGTATTCACTTGGATTGGTAATCCCGTTTTGCCTATAAAAATGTAGCTGTCGTTGTCATAATGATCATACTTCAATTTATTTTCTAAAATAACTTCATCCAAAATTTCAATAACTCGATTAGATATTCCTATTGTTCTATAAGATGCATCAGTTTTTGGCAATTCTTTTGTTGCATTCTTATAGCCTTTTGAGTAATCTAATGTGCCGTGAATATCTAGGAGCTTCTCTTCTTTCCTATAATTCTTAACTTGTAAACTTATTGCTTCACCAATTCTAACACCTGTTAAGTACATAAACTCTACTAGATTTCCTATTCTTTTAGATTGATGAGACGAATAGTATGCTGTTAATAATCGATTAACTTCTTCTTTTTCAAGGTACAAATCTTGGACTCTAGAGAACGTTTCAAGCGTTCTAGGTGGTTTAGGTATAATTACCTTCCTCAATGGATTATCTCTTACATACTGCATATTTACAGCGTAATCGAAAGCCATATTTAAGACTGATTTGTATTTTGATTTTTGAACGTGTGAAAAGGTCAGTGAGTTTATAAACTTTTGAAAAAATTGACTATCTGTATTTCTTATTTTTGCTTTCAAATTAAGATTATCATTCTTCTTAAAAGACTTCATAATGTTTGTATAATTACGAATAGTATTTGATCGTACAGTTTGAGAATGAAAATCCCACCATTCATCCAGAAGCTCTTGCAATGTGTGATCAGATTTTTTTTCTGCAGTTAGTATCCTGTCGATTTTTTCGTTTAATTCTTTTTGTGCTTGCTTTTTGGCTACATTTGATTTGCTAGTTAATGTGATAGATACTTTTTTTAATTCTTCAGTGTAAGGATCTTTATATCTTTCGATATATTTATATTTACCTTTAGCTAATTCCTCTATCCACATATTCATCATCTCCTATTTATGATAAAATAGGCACAACAAAATAAGCTATGCCTTATTTGGCAAAAATGCATTCTAACTTTGGACGGTGGGAATGCATTTTTTTTATAAGTCAAAACTCACTTGTAATGCTTTGCCAATAATTCTTGCTGGTGTATCAGGTGTAATAATAATTGGTGCAAAAGCACTATTATCTGCTGTCAGAATAACCAAACCATTTTGATGTTTTACTCTTTTTAAAGTCATTTCATCGTCTCCATTCACAATTACTGCAGCTATTTCCCCGTCTTCCACAACTGGTTGTTTTTTTATCAATACGTAACTGTTTTCTCGAATTGTTGGAGCCATAGAGTCACCTTTTGTTTTTAAATAGAACACTTCTCCATTAGGTAAATTGTCTTTAGGGACGCGTCTATAACCATCGAAGTTTTCAACAGCCAAAATAGGCTCTCCACAAGTAATAGTTCCTAATATAGGAACATCCACGAACTCATTTACTTTAAAATTGTTTGTGGATAATGCTTCATTATCCATTAGTAAGTCAGTTTTTTGAATATGAAAATAATCAGCTAGTTTTTGTATAGATCCTGAACGAGGCATTTTTTTCCCATTCTCCCAGTCCGATATAGTTGATTGTGATACACCAATTTCATTCGCTAACTCGACCATACTTATGTTTTTTAATTGTCTATATCGTTCTAAATTTTTTCCGAAAACAACCTTTAAATCTTCCGTCATGTCAAAAATCTCCTTCTATAATATATTTGAAAAAAAGTATATCACTTAAAGCGATTTTTGTATAGTGTAAAGCGATATATATATCATTTTTTGTATGTTTTTTATCGCTTTTTGCGTTGACTTATCGCTTAAAGCGATATATGATTGAAGCACAGAAAGGGGGAAATGACATGCCTAAAGAACAGATGATGACATTAGCAGCACTTAGGAAAAGAATGAGAATGTCGCAATCAGAAGTAGCAGAAGAGGTTGGGGTTTCCAGAGAAACAATAATGCGTTGGGAGAAGAACTCTTCTGATATGCCAGCAAAATATATGTTTATATTTGCTGAGCTTTATAAGTATCCAATAAATGGTATTTTTTTTGGCGATAGTATCGCTTTTAGCGATAGTTTGAAGTGAAGGAGGTCTAGTAAATGGGTATTACTAAAGTAAATGTGATAAGGATTACTCAAAAATTTGCAAACAAAGAGCAAGCAATGGAATATTTCGGATTTGCCAAGAAAAGTACAGCAACTTTTCAAAGATATTTAGCGGAATTCAAGCAGCATAAAGATTTCGGATCTGGCTATATCAATCCAACTGGGGGTTATGTATTGATTGATATTGATAAATTTGAACAGTTCTTGAGATGGAAAGACGCGAATAAATTTCGAGGTGATAGTTGATGAAGTATTCACTAGACCAAGAGTTATTCATTAACAATCTCATAAAAGAAAAGATTCAAGATTTACACCAACTCTTGCATGATAAGAAAAATGTGATAAGTGATCGACAGCAAGAAAATGCTAGAAGAGAACTTAAGCAATATCAAGAGCTACTTTATCAAAATAGATTGAATAGGCAAATAGAAGTGAGGTGAGAGAAATGGAAGAAATCAAAGGAATAGAAAAAAATGAGAGTGAAGATTTGTTAGAAATGTATGAATCTGCCTTTTCGGGATCCGAACAACAGCTATCTTTAGCAGCTGTAGGGACCTTTAATCGATTGATTGATCAATTCGAAAAAGAGGAAATCCGCACAATTGCAGAAATCCTCAAAGCTTTAGCTACAGCCCCAACTGTTTTACAGCGTTAATTTTATCTTTAACCGAAGGTTGTTTTTTCTTCCGCTCGTCATTTACTTGTCTAATTTTTGAATCGGCAAGCGAATAAGCTGCTTCATATAATTCAAATTTCTCTTGGATTGTCAAATTTGGATTAGAGGAAGAAACAACAGCTAAAGCAAACTCTTTTGCATCAACAAACAAATAATCATCTCCTTTTGATTATTTCAGCCGACCACTGACTGATAAGGAGATTATACAACAGGTAGGAGTGATTTTATGAAAAGTTTACGAAGATCAGCATTTATCATCACAGTATTTTTCCTGGGAGTATGGTTTAGTAGTCGACAATTACCAGATTGGGCACTCATTGCATTGCCGGTGTCAATTATGTGGTGGCTGATCAAGTATGACGAGATAGCTTATAGAAGACGGTTAAGGAGGTGATAACAATGAAGTATTGGACTACAAAGGAATTAGCCTATGTTCAAAAGAACGCCTTAATGGCAGAAACAAACGAAGTGATTAATGCGGAACAGATGGCAATGAAATCAGGGAGGTCAGTTTCATCAGTTACGAAAAAAATCTCTCATATGCGAAAAGACGGAAAATTTCCGAAAGTTAAAAAGGAACTTGCTTTTGATAGTGATGGCAGACCATGGACTGTTGCGGAAGAAAAACGATTGATTGCAATGTACAAGCAAGGATCCTCGTATGAGGAAATCGGAGAAGCGCTAGGGCGATCAAAAGGATCTTGTTCAAACAAATCCGCAAAACTTAGAGCTTTAGGAAGAGTTAAATCTCAAAAATTAAGTTGTTGGCCAGACAATGACGTACGAATTTTATTAGATGCCATCGAATTTGACGAAAATGGTTATGTATCAAACTACGAAGAATTAGCAAAAGTGACTGGTAAGCAATATTCACAAGTGGTTCAGAAAGTAAGTCGTCTGAGAAAAGAGGGCAGGATCCCTACCAATGTAAAATCCGGAACTACCAGTTTGAAATCAAAACAATCAATGCAAAAATTTAATGATGCTCGATTTGCCCAATACGTGAAGAAGGAGGAAGATTTCATGCAAATAGAACAACCAGTGGAATCAAGGAGCAGGTCTGCTGGCTCGCTCAATATTGAGTCTAAAGAAGAACGTGTAATTCATACAGTTGTGATCTTTGCGGGCGTAGAAACACATACGTACTTTTCAGCAGATGGAACCAAAATTGGAGAGATACAAAAAGAGGCTACCTCGTCCGCCAACGAAGTAAGCCAAAAGTAAAATCTATTCTAAGGAGAGTGTAGCATGTCTGGTCCTGAAAAGAAAGTTGAGAACCAAGTGAAAAAATATTTGGATTCGATCGGAGCGTATTATCTGAAAGTTCATGGATCCATGTATCAGCCTTCTGGAACACCTGACATTCTAGCATGTGTTAACGGATGTTTCATTGGTATAGAAGTCAAGAGACCTAACGGGGGCGTAGTAAGCGAATTGCAAAAGAGTAAGTTAAGAAAAATTAGTGCAGCTGGAGGTGTAGCGATTGTTGCAAGAAGTGTGGAAGATGTATCCACAATGCTCAAACAAAGAAATGTTATATGACTTTCAAAAAGAAGTGATTGATTCAATTGATCCAAATTATTTATTAGCGATGGACACTGGAACTGGTAAAACAATTACAGCCATTCATCAATACCTAAAATATAGCAAAGGAGAACCTATTTTAATTGTTGCGCCACCTCAAAAACTAAAAGAAGGTGGATGGCGTCGCGATATTCAAGCAGTCTGTGACTTTTATAAAATTGAGATCCAATTTTCAGAAATGAGTTACGGAAAATTAGCAGAGATGTACAAGCTGTACAAAGGTTGGTTTGTCATTTTTGATGAAGCACACTATGTCAAAAACCCTACCAGTCAGCGTGGTAAAGCTGCTGCTAAATTGGCTAAGCAATCAAGTCACTTTGTACTTTTGACAGCAACGCCTGCAAGTAATGGATGGGAAGATACTTACAATTACTTCATCATGTTTGGTTACTTCAAATCGAAAAAAGAAATGAATGATCGATATGCAAAATGGGGAACCATGTTCCTGGGCAATCGTAGGATCCCAAAAATCGAAGGCTGGGTAAATGAAGATCAGCTTCACGATAAATACAATAGCTTCACAATTTCTATTTCTAAAGATGAGGCGTTGGATCTACCACCATTAATTTTTGAAGATGTGAATTTTATCCGTAGTCAAGATTATCAAAAAGTTTCTAAAGAGCGTGTGCTGGATGGAGAAGACTTTGATACACCATCGAAGTTGGCTCATGGTCTTCGATACCATGCTAATAAGAAAGACAAGCTTGAATATGCTCAAATGATTTGTGAGGGGACGGAAAGCAACATTATCATTTTTTACTACTACCAAAAAGAAGTTGATGCACTGAAAGAAAAAATCAAAAACAAACAATTTTTCGAAGTTAGCGGAAAGGCGTCTCATTTACCTTCTAAAGAGACTTGGAAAGAATTGAAGAATAGTGTGACGTTTGTTCAGTACATGGCAGGAAGCGCCGGAATTGAGCTGCAGTATGCAAATACAGTCATTTTCTATACGCCGACCTATTCCTACCAAGATTATTCTCAAGCTTTAGGGCGTGCTTACCGTAATGGTCAAGAAAAGAAAGTAACTGTTTATCGTTTCATCACACAGCAAACAATTGAACAAGCCGTTTATCAGGCTTTGGAAAATAAACAAGATTTTTCAGAAGAGTTGTACATGAATACAAGAATGGGGAGTGAGTAAGACATGGATCTTTCAACAGTTGAAACACAAGTGATTCTACAAGAATTGGCCAAAAGAGAGGAAGTTCAAACCTATGGCATTGGTCAATATCAAAACCATCAAGTTTCTATCGAATCTAAATTCAATGGAAAACGAGAAAAAATTGAACTTCCTGAACATGGCCAAGTGTTAATTATTTCATTGCCAAACTAAATCGCCGTTTTCTAAGTGGGCTAATCCTTCATCTAATGCATAGAAGATAAAGGCATTTTTGGCAATTGTTATAGCTGCTTCTGAAGCATTATTTGAATAAAGATAATTAGTCAAGCTATCCATAGAGTTTACATTGGTAGGAAATGCTTTGTTTGTAGATACATCTTTGGCTAGATCACCAATCGCATGATCTACATTTTCAAATTGCTTCAACCATTTTTTAAAGCTCATAGTATTCACCTCTTTCACATAAGAGTATATCACAGCAAAACAGGAGGGAAATTATGTTTGGACTACAAAAAAATGATCCTAATGTAACTGAAAAAAGAACTCAGTACGTTGGTGGATCAGATGTCCCAGCAATACTGGGATTATCCAAATACAAAACTCAATATGAGTTGGCACGAGAAAAAGCAGGCATTGTTCAGCCTGAATTCATCTCAAATCCGTACATTCAATTTGGTAATAAGATGGAACCATTTATCAGAGAGTATATCAACACTGTGAACAGCTTGAACTTTATCACCGAAACATTTGTTGACAAGGAAAATATGATTCGGTCAAACGTCGATGGTATTGATCTTGAAAACCAAATTTTATTGGAAATCAAAACTCATGGGGCAAATCCAACAGAAAAGGTATATGAAGCGCAAATGCAACTTTATTTTCATCAAACAGGTTGTTCATACGGATGGTTGGCTATGTATCATCGTCCTTCAGATTTTGATCTTGAATTTGATAGAGAAAATTTGGTGATCAAAGAAATTGAACGTGATACTGGCTATATTGAAAAAATACTCGATGCCATTGAAACTTTTTGGATCCGTGTTGAATATCTGAAAGAAAAGCCAGATATGACTGAATCTGAATATTACTCAATTGGAAATGATGTCGATAAACTGGTTGCTCGTGTCGAACGATTTGAACTTGAGATGCTCGAGTTCGAAAAGAAAACGAAAGTTCTAAAAGAACAACAAAAAGAATATCGCGAGCTGTTGTATCAGAAGATGGAAGAAAATGACATTAAAAAAATCGACACAGGCGATATTGTCATCACCAGAGTTCTTCCTACTACTCGATTATCTGTTGATAGCACCAGATTGAAAAAGGAAAAGCCAGATATCTATGATCAATATCTGAAAAAAGCAAACGTAAAAGGCTCTATCAGAATTAAAGTGAGTAATACTGATGCGTAGCGTTTCGATAAAAAAAGCTGCTGATTATGTAATGGCTAAGTTAGTTGAAAAAGGTGTTGTAATTCAGCGCTATGAAGCCTACTCAACAAATTCAATTTATTTTAAGTTTGATTGTGGATTGTCAAACTCTATAAGGTTTGGAGATCACAAGGGGAAGAAAAATCTCAATTATATGTTTTTAGTTGATGTGAATTATGGTGGCGGCGTAAATAAAATGAAGCGAAATTTTACACAATACCGATATTCAGCTAAGCAATCTGAACTTGATAAATTAATTATGCATATTTTGGAACATCGTGAAAAAAGAATTATTCAATATGGCGGTTCTGCATTATATAGGGAACAAATGAAACGTCAATATTTAAAGAATAAGGACCAGAAAGGTTTCTGGTCACAAGCAGTATTTATTTCTAAAAAAACAGAAAAGGAAGTGGCAAAATGATCAGACCATTACAAAAAACAACAAAATTTTATGCAACTAGCAGGGAAGAAGCCGAGAAAGAAATTTCTACAATGATTGAAAAATCAAAAGGATCAGTGATAAAGCAGAATATCGTTTCAAAAAACCATAAAGATTTTGGTGATTATTATGAAGCCCAGGTCACTGAAGAGTTTGCTCGAAGCAAAGAAATAGTTGAAGGAGGATTTCTAGCATGAGTATTTTACCACCAAACAAACCACAAGTACCTAAAGATACACCGCGCAACTATTTTATCTGGGGACCGACCATGGGCGGCAAATCGTTTCTGGCATCACAATTCCCAAATCCAGTAATCTTTAACACCGATGGTAATGCAGAAGCAAACACTGTCCCTTCTGTTCAATTGAGAAACATCAAAGATACCAACGGTAAGATTAAACGGTCAGTAATCGATCAATTGGACAAGCTGATCACCGCTTTACAAACCGAAAAACACACCTATGAAACGGTAGTTCTGGATGTCATCGATGACATTGTGGTCATGATTGAACAATACATTTGTGATAAAGAGGATGTAGAAACTTTGGGGGATATCCCTTACGGAAAAGGATATGCTGCTTTCACCAATATCTTTCAATCACTCATCATTGAATTGAAGTCTTTGCCAATGAACGTGATCTACATTTCTAGAAATGCAACAAAAATGGAAGGTCAAACAGAAATTGATATTCCATCATTAAAAGAAAAACATCAAAATATTGTAAATGGTAACTGTGATCTATCGATTCAGTGCAAGAAAGTTGGTAAGAATTATATTCGAGTTGCTAAAGCACGCCGGAAAGATTACATGCGAGATCAAGTAGATGATAAAAAAATTCTAGCTTTATTAGATTCCATTACCGGAGTATTTGGGCGATCACCTAAAACGTCAAAAAAGATTCAGGATGAAATTGTAAAAAAAATTGAAGAACAAGAAGATGTTTTGAAAGTTCCGGATGATACGCCCAGTGATGAAACAACTGAAAAAACTGCAGAACCAAAAAAAGCTGAGCGAAAACCAAAAGCATCAGCTCCGGTTAATAAAGCGACATCTGCAGTTAAACCAGCAACTGACTCTCCATCACAACGTAGAATCAAACCACAAATCTAAAACAAAAACGAAAAGAGGAAATTAACATGGGATTAAAAGATTTAGCAAATGAAATTTTAGCAGGATTCGACCCAAAAACAGACGATCCAAACGCAGGCGGCAACCAAGGTCTTGCTGATGGTGAATACGATGTAACATTGGCCAATGTCGAACACAAAGTTTTTCAAAGCGGTTGGGAAGCATTATCGTTTGAAAATGAAGTAACTGTGGGAGAAGCAGCTGGGCAAAAAGAATTTATCAACTTAGGATTTGACACGGCCAAAGTTCCAGAGTTCGTGCTCCAAAAAAATATTAAGATCGTGGCCAAACTAGCTTCTGTAATTGGATTGCAACTGACCGATGATGACTGGGAAGATGAAACAACTATGGCGGCTGCATTCAAAGACGGCATTGGCAGTCAATTTATTTTAGAAGTGAAGTCTACACAAAATAAAAAGGACCCATCCCGACCATATAAAAATTATGATTTTATTGCGTATGATGATCCAGCTGATCAGCCAATCGATCGTTCAGAATCGATTGACATCTCAGATGAAGACCTTCCATTCTAAATTTTAAGGAGCTATGCCAATGTTTACCTTTTACTGGCTGTATAGGAATAAGAGTAGCGATAATTGGCTAGCAGTGTTTAAAACGGATAAAAAAATTGAATCAGCAAACAATCGAGAGAGCCTTAAAAAAGCTCTCTCAGCTGTTCATTATCTGGTGGGCTATGGCAATTATCAAGAGAGCGATAAATTTTTAGCCAAGGTACTGACAGACGGAAAAAGCTCGTACCTTCAAGAGTATCTTTCAATTGATTTAATGCAAGAAGCCAGAAATTGTACGATTGAAGAAATTGCTTTTAATTTGAACATGGATATATCTGCTAAGAATAAGGAAGAATTTTGCCAAAAGCGAATTGCAGTTTTAGAACGAGTTTTTGATTTTAGAGAAGAATATCTAGAAACCAAGTTTGAGATTGTCAAAGAATTTAATTTGCCAGCTCGTTCTGTAATGAAAACGAGAGCTAATCTTGCTGCTGAAATATTAAAGGCGAAAAAGACACCCAAGCGACCGAATGTGCTGATGTATAGCTATGATCGCTATGTCCCAAAGTTTGAACTTCCCGAACGATTACTTTCTTTCTATGACAAAATCCGCACCACTTATCAAAATACAATGGAAGAAAAGCTCAAAAAAGAAAAGTTCAAGATGACGTTGGCCAACTTAACCCACGTCTATGGATTCGGTGGACTTCATGCGGCAAAAGAGAAATACAGAGGGGAAGGAACCTTTTTACTGATTGATGTGAAGCAATTCTTTCCATCAATTATAAGGAACAATAATTTTTTGAGTGTGGCCATCAAGAATCCAAAAGCTTTTGATCATTTGTATCAAAAGAAGGTTCAAACGGAAAATCTGACTTATAAAACATTGATCAATGCCGTTAACGGCTCAATGAACAATCCGTTTTCAGCTATGTTTGATCCTCAGAAATACTTTTCAGTAACGATTAGTGGTCAATTGATTATTACCCATCTAATACTTGTACTTGAAAATTTTTATGAGGAACTCATACAAACCAACACCGATGGTATTCTGATCAAAATTAATCCAATCATGGAACCAATCATCCGGGAATTACTTGATCTGTGGTGCCAGCAATTGCATTTAACTGTTTCAGTCCACTCCTATCATAAAGTGTTCCAAAAAGATGTGAACAATTATGTCTTTATAAAAAAAGATGGATCGATGGTAAAACGAGGCATTTTTTCTGAACCGACGTATGAGTCCTCACAAATACCAGTGATCACTCGCGGCATCTTTGAATCGGTGGTAAATAGAGTAAAGCCACAAGAATTTGTCGTACAAGCATTCAAAAAGGCGGCTATATCTGATTATTTTTTTGTTGGGAAAATGCATAAGGAATATGAAGGAATCGAACAACAGGTTTCCGGAAAATATGTGCCGATGAATCAAACCATTTGTGGCATTGCCACAACAAACGAGAAATATGGCGGCGTATTTCAAGTGAAGGATGATCTTCATTCCAAGCTGCCGGGATCACCGCCAAAATTTCTAAGTTATGAAAAAGCAACAAAAAAAGACTTGGATGCAGCATGGTATATTGAACAAATTGAAAAAAACTCATTTTAGAAAGTAGAAAAGGCGGTGGGAAAACAGTGTGCTTAAATATATAAAACTTGAACCAGGTCAAAAGAAGCCTGATCAAAAAAGCCTAGAAGACTTCTACACAGATCTTTCTAAATTGAATGATGCTGCAATCTTGTTGAATCCAGAAACAGTCGTTGTTGATTTTGATGAGTATCCAGAGATTGGTTTTAAGTTATTAGAGAAATATCCAACGTTAGCTTTTGAAACAAAGCGTGGATTGCATCTTTACTATAAAAGACCGATTCAGATTAATGGTAAGAAAGTTCTTTTGCGAAATTGGACTAAGAAACTAACTGTTTCTGGCGCACTCGTGGATTATAAAACAGGAAATAATACCACTGGTACGATCAAACAAAACGGAAAGTTAAGAAAAATGCATGGCAACTTGGACATGTTCGATGATCTACCAACTTTACCGTTAGAATTATTGCCTAGTCGATTGAAAAATGTTTTGACCGATATGAAAGAAGGCTCACGAAACAGTTCGTTATACGCACATCTTTTAACCGTGCGTGAAATGTATGAAATTGATTATGACACCTTGACAAAGATTGCTCATTTCATCAATGAAGAAGTGTACGCCGATCCACTTCCTGATACGGATATTTCAGGACTAGTGAATTCAGTCAGTGAGAAAGAAATTCGAGAGCAACTGTATTTGGATCCCAAAGACATGATTGCGACGAGTGAAGCACTTGCGGATGATCTGGGAATCAAATTTTTTAATGGATCGACATTTCATAAAGAAAATAACTGCTGGATAAACGATCAAAATAAATTGCTCAGACAGATTGATCAGCGAATCAAATTAAAGCCCAACAACTGGAAGCAGCTGTTGGATTTATTCAAAGTGAAGGGCGAACTCATTGAAACACATGATTTTCCCATTCAGTTTAGAAATAATTTCATGCTCGATGGTGCGGATATCATTCCGATGGCAACAAAAGAATTCACACCTTATTTCTTAGATGTGGAATATGATCCGGATGCTTATGACAAAACAGTCGATGACTTCTTAGATTTTTTATCTTCAAATAAAAAAGACTTACGAAACGTCATTGAAGAAATGCTTGGCCATATTCTTATGACTGTTGGCTTTCCCCATAAAGTTTTCTTCTTGGTTGGTTCTTCTGGAGCGAATGGAAAGTCAACGTTTCTTGAAATGTTAAATTCATTCATTGGTGATCTAGGTCTTAACCTTGCACTAGAACAATTTAATGATCAAACATCCGTGATGGAATTGGAAGGGAAACTGGTAAATGTTGGGGACGATATCGATGCTGGGTATATGGAAAAATCAATGAACTTCAAAACATTGGCTTCTGGAAATACGATCATGGTTCGCCCGATTTATTCGAAGCCTTACAAATTAAAAAATAAAGCAACGCTCATTTTTACAGCAAATGAAATGCCGACCTTTAAAGATAAGTCTGGTGGGATCGCTCGTCGAGTAGTAGTGATTCCTTGTGAGAACAAAGTAACAAAAGCAGATCCTAAAATCGATGAGAAACTATCTTCGGATCAAGCAAAGTCTTATCTATTAAACATTGCACTCAATGCAATGGAACGCATCAATAATAATGGTGGCCAACTTTCCTCCTCCGAAACCGTCGCGAAGGTGACAGAAGAGTATTTTGTGGAAAGTGATACGATCTTAGGCTTTATCAATCAAGGGTCAATCGATGAAAACATGACAACAAAAGCAGTGTACGAAGAATATCTCCGTTTTTGCGAAGAATCAGGCGCTAAACCTTATTCTCAAACTAAATTTACGCAGCGGATGAAGTCACTAGGATATGAAAAAAAAGAAAGAAGAATGATGGGAAGAAAGCATTTCTTCTATAAATATGTAACAAATGAAGCGTCCACACTTTAGTCAAACGTCCACACTTTGTCCACACTTTTTTTTAAAAAGTATGGACGGGTAAACACCTTGATACAAAAGGGATGAAAGCATGTTGTCCATACTGTCTATACTTTTTTCTTTTACTTATAAAAAAAAGAAAGAATATATTAATAATAATATATATATAGTATAGG
>OKVV01000287.1_pt1 | contig 35442 bp, 35 predicted proteins | sample 1606871 | NCBI WGS metagenome assembly OKVV01 (sample SAMN03281011, study PRJEB24777) | human gut metagenome | isolation source: fecal sample PR176 from 1 month old male Indian infant, caesarean delivered... | place: Singapore | collected 2006-01-13
AAGTTATCTATAGCGGTCTCAAATAAGAAAAAAACAACCCAGCATTTGCCAGGTTGTCCAAATAATATCTTATTCTTGCTCTCTTAATTACACCGCCGTATCCGCCTCAGCCTCCACATTGGCTTGTTCTAAATAATCTTCCAATTGATTCTTTTTTGTTTTCGTAATGAACAGTAGCCCAAGATAGACAGCCACTGAAATTCCGATTAATAACGGGCTTTGCGAGTTGAAGGCAAAGAACAGTAAAGCAAAAATTGGATTGCTCATATTGGCAAATGAGCAGATCAACATAGCGCCCGCCGGAATAGAGACCCCAGTTTCCACAGCCACTTCTGTAAAGATCGGTGCCACCGCTGTGATCGTCAACAACCCGATTGAAAAGTAAATCGCTCCTGAAATCAGTCCTTTTGCGATATTCCCTTTTGAAACGGACATAATCATCTGAATCACGTATGGAATCGCGATTAAATCCACCATTGGCAAGACCTGATTTCCCGGTAAAAAAATTGCGATTACCAGCATAATCGGAATCAATAGCATTCCTGTAAGTAAAGTTGAAGGTTCCCCGTAGCCAACCGCATCATTTACCCCAAGATACCAAACACGTTCCTTGTTGCCAGACTTAGTCGCCTTTCGTGAAGCGTCAGTGATCGCTGAGAAAGCTCCCGCGAAAATCCCAGCAATTTTTGGAAAGATTGACATCACCGCAGCCATAGAAATCCCCAATATCAGCATTTCGCCCCATGCGTTCAACTCACCTAAACGAGTCAAGTTACCGAAAAATCCTAGAATCACGCCTAAGATAAAGCCTAATGAAGCAGGTTCACCTAAGAAGCCCAGCTTGCTTTCAAGATACTCGGGGTTCAATTTTACCTTGTCCAGCTTAAATAAATTCAACACCTTATCCATCACGATCGCATATGGGACTGTGCAGGACATCAATGGTGCCACAATCACCGTTCGCGGATAGCCATAAAACTTCGACCAACGCTTTGCGATTGATTCGCAAAAAACCAATACATATAAATTCTGTAAAATCATCAATCCCATCGCCAGCCATAGATTGCCGGTAGTCAAATAGACCATCGAACCCCACAGCATGAACTGCCAATTATTCCAAAGATCAGACGGCATGAAAATATTAGTAAACTTCGTTAAAAAAAGAACAGTCTGGATCGCCAAACCAATAATCAGAAACAGCATCCCCACTTCTGTCGAATAAGCCACCACACTAGCCGCCTGCCAACCAACATCCAAAATACGCAGGTTGATCCCGGTATCCTCTACCATGCGCGTAACCACAGGTGTAACAATCGGCGTGAATGCCGTAATGATCATATTAAAGCCGGCTAACCCAATCCCCGCACTTAAAGCTGAGTTAAAAGCCTTCTTTACTGGTACCTTCAAAGCCAAGGCAATAAAGAATAGAACAAAAGGAACAACAACTGACGGACCGAACGCTTCCATAATTTTTGTTAATATCCCTAACACATTATCCAAAGTGGTGTCCTCCTTTTAAAGGTTTGCTACAAATGCATCCAGCTCTTCTTCAAACTCTTCTTCGCCCATCCCCGTGATCAAAGCAATCGCATTAATGACAGGAATCCCATAATCCTTTTTCTTTAAGGGACTCGTAAACACGATCAAGTCAAAACCACCGGCATCTAAGTTCGTTTCGACACCGTTAGGATTTGATTCCACTGTTGTTGATGAGTACCCTCGCTCCTTTAGCATGTCTTTCACTTTGTTCGCCACCATTGAACTAGTGACCGTTCCGGAGCCGCATACAGATAAAATTTTTAGCGTTTTCATTCTTTTCGACCTCCCTTATAGTTGTTCTTTCAAGACTTCTTTGAAGCGTTCAGGAGAATCCACTTGCTGGAATTGATTAGAGATACTTTCATTATTCAATGCCTGCATCATCTTTGTCAATAACACCAATTGATCCTCACTTTTAGTAAAACCAAGTACAAAAAGCAATTTCACCGGGATCTCGATCTCTGGCTGATCCATTCGTTTAGTAATCACCTCATCTGTTAAACGAATCGCATAAACAAAAGGTTTCTTGACATATTTTGCATCCGTATGAGGTATCGCAACATTCCCAAAGTTAGTGACTAATCCCGTTGGAAAATTTGCTTCTCGTTGCTGTAGCTGCTCACCATAATCAGACATTACCATGCCCTTTTCTACCAATTCGTTCCCGATATCCTGATAAAGCTCCTGTAGATTTTCTTTCGTGACATCCAATGAAACAAAGAGCTCTGAAGCAAACTTTTCTGCTTCTGCGGCCATACTTAACCTCCTATTTGATTTCCTTATATTCTATTAGCTAAAATGTTTGATACCTCGTGCCTCTTCCCTTGCGAAATACTGCCTCGAAAAAATTAAATCAGCCAAAAATGTATCCGTTTTCATTTCCGCTAAAATGCGATGCTTTATTGCATCAGCATTTCCTTCGCTGTGACAGTATCTGTAAAGAGGTAATCCACATAACCACCTAGCAAAGCTGCCTTTAAAACATCGCGCTTTTCTTCTCCGATGGCAACACAGACCTTATTTTCGACCTTCTGAAGCTGTTGTGCGCTGATACCGATGTGGCGCTTTGACAAGCCTAAATCAAGAACCTTGCCATCCTTGTCCAAGAAGGTTCCGACAATATCGCCAACTACACCTTTTTCCAGCAAATCAAGAAAATCCTCTTCACCAAAATAGCCTGCTTCCACAACGATAGCATTTTTATGGATTTCGCCGACACTGAACAAAGCAATGTCAAGCTTATCAAAAGAATCTAGAACATGCTTAATCTGCCGATCCTTCTTCAGGGCTAACGCGATTTCTTCTGAGTCTACAAAGGCTGGAACCGGCAATTGGAACCATTCAGAGCCGTAACTTCTTGAAAAATTGAGCACGATCGCCTCACTGTTGGTCACCATACTGTTGCGGGCAGCACCACCAGTGATTTGGATGACCTTTGTATCCTTTTTTTGGCTGCCTTTGAGATGCTCCGAAAGCTGATACAACGTTCTTCCCCAAGCCAGCCCGATTGTTTGACCATCCTGAATCAAATCATCAAGAAAGAGGGAAATTTGTTCTGACATCTCTTCAATGATCAGATGCTTATTCGTTAATTGCGTATCATAAACAAAGGCTTTACGAATACCGAATGCCGCTGCTAACTGATCGCCTAAACTCTTTTGATACGTCGTAGGAAAATTTAGCTCAACCTTGATGTAGCCATCCTTTTTCGCCCGCTTCAAAAGACGTGAAACAGTCGGCTTTGACAAATTCAGCTCCGTCGCAATTTGTGCTTGATTAATGTCCTGATAGTAGTATTTTTCGGTTACAATCTTCATTAGTTCCAACTGATCTTGTTCCATCTTTTATTTACTCCCATGAAATTAATTTCACTTCATTCTACCCTTTACATGGAGGTTTTACAAATGTCTTTTTAGCTTACTGGCTGCACCTGTCCATAGGTTTTGAATTTCTCAATCATTAATTCCATCTCTTGATCATCCAATACCATCGGCTTGCCTAATGTACAAGCCATGTAGTGCAAACCAGCCAAGCGTTCCACCTCTTCTGCAATCGCGAAGGTTTGCTCGATGGAAGGTCCGCAGGCTAATAGACCGTGATTGGCTAAGAAACACGCATACCGATCCTTCATCGCCTCAAAGGAAACCTCCGCCAGCTCCTTCGTTCCAAAAGTTGCGTATTTCGCACAGCGAACATTATTGCCGCCAGCGATTGCTACTTGATAATCCGTCGCAGGCAAATCCATTCCGCAAATCGCTAATACTGTACTGTACGTTGAATGCGAATGAACCACCGCACGAATTTCTTCGCCGCGTTTTTGATAATAGATCATATGCATTGACCATTCGCTGGATGGTTTGCGGTCTCCTTCAACAATGTTCCCATCTAAGTCCATGATTACAACATCCTCAACTTTTGTCTCGAAATAGTCGATTCCACTGGGACTAATTGCCATTAGCTTCTCCACTGGGTTATATATACTGATGTTTCCCCCTGTTCCGGCCGTCAATCCACTGGTGATCAATTTCTTCCCATACTCAACAATCTGTTCCTTCTCTTTTTCCATCATTTGTTTTCAGCTCTCCTTTTTTAGTAGCAACTCTCTAAGGTTACTTGAATGTCTGTCGGATCAAATTCATACGCTTCATTGTTGTTCATGATCTCTTCGATAATTTTAGGAATCATTTCCTTCGTTACTCCCAGCTCTCTTAAGGTAGAAGGCAATCCCCAAGCATCATAGGTTTTTCGCAACTGATCAATACCTGCCTCGGCATATTCCTCATCGCTCACCCCATTTTTTCGCTCCAACTCCAACACATTTTGGTTGAAACGAATAAACTTCTTCGAGTCTTTCTTCAGCTCATTCTTCAGCCAGGCAGGTTCAATCACCGCTAACCCTTCACCATGAGAAGAATTCGTCATCGCGCCAATCGCATGTTGAATCCAATGACAAGGAAACCCCTTCATGTCTCGTCCGCAATCTGCCAAACCGTTCATCGCTAAAGTTGCTGCCCAGCTGATATTTTCCCGTGCATCGATATCGTCCAGCTGATCTAATACACGATCATTTTCCAAGATTGTCTTCACAACACTTTCAGCCAAATAATCACCGAGGTCATTATTTGTAACCTGGTCATCGAAATAGCCTTCCAGCACATGTGAATTGATATCTGCCATGCCAGCTGCTGTTAATCGTTTCGGTACCGTCTTGACTAACTCAGCGTCAATAATTGCAATCTCCGGAAATAACAGCTCATCATGCAGCGCCCATTTTTTCCATTCCGACTTGTCAATGCTACGATCATTGGTCAAGATACAATGACAGCTCATTTCCGATCCCGAAGCTGCAATCGTGGAAACAGCTACGACCGGTTTCTTTTCTGTTGCTTGCTGGCTACCATTGAAATAGTCCCAAATGTCTACATCAGATGCCGCGCCCAAACTAATAGCTTTCGCTGTGTCGATCGAGCTACCGCCGCCGACAGCTACAATAACATCAACGTTTTTTTCCTTTGCCAGCTTGATTCCTTCATCCACCACTGTCAAATGCGGGTTTGCTGTTACACCACCAAGCTCAAAGACTGTCATTCCCTCCGCTTCCATTGAATCAATTGCCTGTTGAAAGACACCCAACTCCTTCAAGGGGCCTTCGATTTCGACCAATAACGCTCGTTTTCCAAAATTGCGGGCATTTTTTCCTAAACAAGCAAACTGCCCTCTGCCAAAAATTACTTTCGTTGGACTGTAATACTGGAAATTCCTCATTTTGACCTCCTACTATTTATATTCATAAAGCAATGGTTCCTGCTTCATATACCGATCTAACTCTTGGATAATCATTTTCGTGTGATTGGTCAGAACATCCGTTGTCGCTCCCGCGATATGAGGGGTGATGACAACATTCTCCAGTTCTGTGATAAATGGATGATCTTCCGGGATCGGTTCAGTCGAAAAGACATCCAAACCTGCACCAGCGATTTGTTCCGTTCGCAGCGCTTCGATCAGATCAGCTTCATTCACTACCGCTGCTCGTGAACAGTTAATAAAGTAAGCCGATTTCTTCATCTTCTCAAAAGCTTTCTTATCAAAGAAATTCTCCGTTTCCTTCGATACCTTTAAGTGAACCGAAATGAAATCCGATTCTGTCAGTAAACGATCAATCCCCACCTTCTCTGTCGTTAAGGTATCGACATCAATGTTTGATACATAAGGATCAAAAACTAAAATCCGCATCCCGAAGCCTCTTGCAATTGACGCAACTCTACGCCCAATACTGCCATAGCCGATAATTCCCAGAGTTCGTCCTTTCAACTCCACACCCTTGAAGACAACATAAGGACTTTGCGGACCCACACCCCAGACCACATCCCGCTTCAAGCCTGTCTTTGCTTGATTATCGGTATCTTTACTGCCAGTGTAGTTGCCCTTTTTCAATTCTTCATAGGCAAAAGGAATATTTCGTGCGATTGACAGCATCAAGCCGATCGTCAGCTCCGCAGTCGAATCAGAATTTCTACCAGGAGTGAACAGTACCTTGATTCCCTTCTCACGAGCATAGTCCACATCCACATTCACCGGTGTTGCACGCGTGCAGAAAATCAGCTTCAGCCGTGGAGCCGCGTCAATCACTGCTTCGGTGATGTCATCATAGCTGGTCACGATCACCTCAACATCTGTCACTAAAGAAAGCAATTCTTCTTCAGATAATTTGCCAATTCCCTTAGCCCAGCCCTGAATATCCACTTTGCCCAATTTCTGTACTTCATCGATTAGAGCTTCATCATATTCCGCTGTAAATAGAATATTCATCTTACTCTCCTTTCTCGGAAATTTATTTCTATCAAAGAAATTTATTTCTTGATTAGAGCATAAAGCCCTTTCAATAAAAAGTCAATAGGTTTTTAACTTTATTTCAAAGATTGAAATTAATTTCAATAAAAAGAAAGCTACAGTCAAAGAAGACCTTCGTTATCTAAAGAATTTTTAATCCACGAAATCCCGCAAATATGTTAAACTCAGACAAAAGCAAAAAAAGAGGAGAATTCTTGTGACTGAATATACTGGCTTCGACAAAATTTATCGCGACATCGTCATGGATATTATTGAAAACGGCACGAATCAAGATCCTGCCTTGGTTCGGGCAAAATATGCTGATGGCAGCCCTGCTCCTACTCGTTTTATTCAAGGCGTCAACTTTAAGATCACCCCCGCAGACGGTATTCCAATCTTGAAATCAAAACGCGTCTTCCAAAAAACGCCCTTGATCGAATTGGAATGGATCTGGCAAGAATTATCCAACGACGTTACTTGGCTGCAAGACCACAACTGTAAAGTCTGGAATGAATGGGTTGACGACAACAATACCATCGGCAAAGCATACGGCTATCAATTAGCCAAAAAATGCCGCAAGCTGCCAGACCATGAAGAAAAGCTTAATCAGGTCGAATACGTGTTGCATCAATTAGAAAACAATCCTGGCTCTCGCCGTATTATGACTAGTCTGTGGGATGTCGATGACTTAGACGAAATGACTCTAGAACCATGTGTCTGGGCAACCAATTGGAAGGTCAACAATGGTGTTCTTGACCTGCATGTCAAACAGCGCTCCGCTGACATGGCATTAGGCCAACCCTTCAACACCTACCAATACGCGGTCCTGCATCGCCTAATTGCCGACCAGCTCGGCTTTGAGCTTGGTACCATGCACTGGTGTATCGATGACGCTCACGTTTACGATCGTCATATCGTTGCTTTAAAAGAACAGCTGTCTCAACCAATCCCAGACAGCGAACCAACGCTTGTCTTACCAGATAAACTCGACGAGAATGGCCACAAACGTTCATTCTTTGAACGCCGCTTATCTGATGTGAAGCTGGAAGGTTATGAGCATAACGGCGTGATTAAATATGAGATAGCGGAATAACTAATAGAAAATAGAGTCGCAAAAGATCAAAAATCATTTGCGACTCTATTTTTATATCTATTCCATCCATTATTTAGCTATCTTACAAGCAACATCTTTCAGATTTTTACCAACTGATAGTACAATGAACCTTTATACAAAAACAGAAAGGTTTGATTACCCTCATGCCCAAAATTGAACGTAAAGCCCATGAAGTAGAAACCGCCATCGAAGAAGATATTGAGATACAGGGAAAAAGATTTCGTGTGTATTTTCAAAACAGATATACAATTCTCTCTCTGGCAGTCGACTTATTAACCGGCTTCTTTTACATCCTCGGCAGTGTCGCAGCCCTAACCTCGATCCCTGATCGAATCGGCATGTACTTTTACCTCGCAGGTTCGATCTTCCTGACCATCCGTCCGATTTTACGAATTATCAAGAATATTTTTATCTACGATGATCTGAAAGCAGAAAAAAAGAAATCGTAACATCACCCTATTTTGCAGAAACGGAAAATTGTATTTCTAAGTTAAAGCTAAAGGACAGTTTCTATGATGAACAGATCGCAAAACTGACGGCATCCCCTTATTTAATTGCTAAAAAGCGGGAGACAATCTGTTGCAAAATAAAAAAATGGCTACAGCGAAATTACTAAGCCGCTGTAGCCTATTTCTAGTTTGGATAGTACATATTATAGACAATCGTTTGATTTTCCTCGGTATAGGTCAAAGGTGCCTCTTCGTTGAATGAAATTCTAAAACCTTGCATTTCTGCTACTTGCTCCACTCCCTCAGAATCAAGGTAGACAAGACCTAATGGAAGATATCCAGAAACTTCCAGATTTAATCCACTTGGACCTACCACTTTGGTCCCTACTTCTCCTTCAAGTTCAAGCTTTCCATTATCCGGTATACGGTAATTCGTGTCATATAAGACGAATCCTACCGCCTTCACGCTAGTCCATTTAGGTACCCCTTCTTCGTCTATATAGACATAGAAGTCTCCACCAATGTTTGAAGTTACTTTGCTGAAATCAATGATTACACGCCCTAACTGTTTTTCTTTTTCATACACATAAGTGACTTTTTGTGGCTGCTCAGTAAATGTGCCGGTTGCGTTTCCTGGAACTTCTTTTAAAATATAACCGGTAATCGTCTTTGCTTCTGATGTATATTGCTCACCAACATTTCCTGTTAACTTCTCATCTTGAGCAAGTGCGACGCCCTCTTCGTCAACATAATGAACAATAACATCCGCTCCTTGGACGAGTTCCTTCGTGTACACATAAGTGACTTCTTGTGGCTGATCAGTAAATGTGCCGGTTGCGTTTTCTGGAACTTCTTTTAAAATGTAGCCGGTAAACGTCTTTGCTTCTGACTTATATTGCTCGCCAATTTTTCCTGATAACGTCTCATCTTGAGCGATCGTGTTGCCATTTTCATCCACAAAATGTACCAATACTGTGCCTTCTTTTTTCTCAGGAACTACTGGTGACTTGTGATTGTTGGATGAATGGATATAGCCGAGATAATCATAATCTGAAACGGAAGTATCGGGTTTAAATGCACTGCCCTTGGCTAGTGTCTCTGTTTTCGCTGCGGGTAATTCAAGTGTTGCTGCTGCCGCAATGCTTGTAAACCCAGTTCCTCCAAATAGCGCTAATACTAGTAGCGCTTTTTTAGCTTGACGGCGTTTCCAAACCAATAGGAGGATACCCGTAGCTAGTAATATCATTCCACAATAGACAATGATTTTATTTTGCTTCTGCTCCCCTGTTTTTGGCAGTGATTTGTAGGAACTTTGCAGGACAGAATGCGTATTTATTTGCTGCAAGGTTGCTCCAGTAGTTTTATTCGCTTGGTTTATAGGCTCTGCAGTTTTTTTCTGATAAATTAAGCGGAAGTTTTCCTCATCATGCGTAATTGTCGCTTCTGGCTGTTTAGTAACCAGATTCTTTTGTTCTGTCGGCGACAAGGTATCATATAAAGCGTACTCTGTCGTAACCGTTGCCGTTGATGCTTCCGCAAAACTTTCTGCTACTCCAAATTGAAGCACCCCAACAATCATTGAAAATACAGCCAAACCGCGAATATAATGCTTTCTCATTCCATTTTCTCCTTCACTTATGTTTTTTAATTCCAGAAGCTGCTTCCGCAGTCTGATAGTGATCTTTTACTTGTTTCTTTTCTTGCTTCCTATTTTTCCTACGAAAAGCAAGCCAGCGAGTATAACAAAGAACCCACAACCCTAACGCTACTACGACAATAGCCAATCCAATAATTTCTAAAAATTTCAAAGTGACCACTCCTATCTGTAGCATGCTATGACTGGTAGTTGAACCGATTGTCATTTCCCTTTCACCTTAGTAGAGCCTGTTTCATACGAACTCGAAATTCTTGCAATAGTACAAATTATTCAATCTGGCGGCTTCGATAATTTGTTTACACACAAATAAAGAAATGGCAGACAAATAAAGAGCCTATTCATTCCAATAAGTAATCCTTTCATTTTCTAAAGAAAGTCTAAGGTTTTAGTGAATCAATTGTGTGAAAAAAAATAAATTCGCTTACCTCAAGAACACAAGCTTTCATAAGATTTTTAAATTATACCAAATTAAATTCAAAATTACATTTTTTTATTAGAAATAATTACTTATTAAAAAAAGCACTTATCTAGCAACAAATACTACTATTTAAAAGTTATTAATTAGTTATTTTCAGGAGTCATTTCATTCTTCATGCTATACTTAACTCATCGAAAAAAAGGAAAACGCCTACTACTTACTGGAGGGTTAATGGATGAAAACCAAGAAGCAAAAAGAGCTGATTGATTCTTTTTTACGCACACTAGACGCTGAAGACAAATCAGTATACCGTGATATTATCGTTTACCTATCCGAACTCGGTTATAACCCCAAAAAGGAACGCTCGCATATCTCATTCAAGCATAGCCGGCACAATAAGCAGATCGCCAAAATAGGCATCCGAAACAAAAAAGAGCTTTCTCACTTTTTTGCGCTGCGATTTTCCGCCTGCAACGACTACTCACAAAAATTTGCCGAAGTTGTTCGTACCAACATTGAAAAATATCCCAGCAAAACCCCCGGCTGCATCGACAACACCTGCGACTATTGTGCCGGTGAATCAGACACACATATCTACAGCTACACTTACCCAGACGGAGAGAAAAAATCCCATTGCGGCGCCATCGCCCTGGAAATTCCGAATATTTCCGCCGACGATTCCAACGAAATCAAACAGCTTATTAAAGAAGAACATGAGTATTTGTTGAAGTATGAGGCAAAGCGATAAATGAAATAAACAAGAGCCGCAAACGATTTAATTCGCTTGCGGCTCTTGTTTCTGATGGTCAAAAATTTGAAGTTTCGTGCAAATTTTGACGAAAAACTCGAAAATATGAAGTTCACTTCAAATTTATCCACGTTCTATCATTTTCTCTTGATTGGCTACCAAAAAAGCTATTTTGGGAATATTAAAAGCAAATCACAGACTTCTTACCTAGTCCTTCATATTCCTCAATTATTAATGCTGAGTAACTCAGATAGCTTTTCAGCACTCAAACTTTCTTTTAATAAGAAGTAGATAATCCTCGCCTTCTAGAACAATTCATTTATGAGGTTTTAGATATAAAACATTTACTATATACAATTGCGCCTTTTCAAGTAAAAGAATTTTTTAAATCAAAAAGTTTTAGTAGCAAAACTGATCAATATAAAAAAGCGTAAGAGTTCTGCAAGGAAATCATACGCTAATTTTCAAGATAAATTTCTTAAATTGAATGAAATTTGGCTACTTCTCCTTAGAAAATTTCTCTACACTCTTATCCAGAGCGCTCATCATCAATATAGCAACAGCTGCTCCGGGATCTTTCAATTGCCTTGACGCTTCTCCGCGAGCTGCTGCCCTTCCATGAACGGCAAGCATTGTTGCAGTATTGTCGTACCCTTCAATTGCTCCAATCAAGCCGGCTTTAATAGCTTGTTGAGTATTAGTATCCTTTTCAAATGCTTCCTCCATATTATCAATGGCTGGTAAAAGACCATCAATAAAAGTTTTCTCTCCAGGTTTTGCTTTCCCCCGATTCATCACTCCCTCCACATAAGCTCGAAGCAAATCAACACTTTCTCTATCATCCATGGCATCCTTGCCTTTAAATGCTTTTCCGGCCTGCATAAAGCCGGAGGCCATCAGGGTACCCATCGTAGAAGGTACAGCAGAAGACATCGCTTTTCCAGCAATGAAAAGTAATTTCCCTAAATCTTTTTCTTTTGATGATCTAATAGCTTCATAAGCTGCTTTAAAGCCCTCGCTCATCGTTAACCCAAGGTCTCCATCGCCTACTTTACTGTCAAGTTCGATCAGATACTCTTTCTTTTCCGTCATGATAATTGTTAATTCGTTCAGGTAATCAATAATAAATACTCGATCCATTTCGTTCACCCACTTTCAGACTTGTTTAAAGAATGGTGTGTTTACCGGCATATCGATATAGTTTTTTAATTCATCATCCAATTTCAGTAATGAAATAGAAAAACCAGCCATTTCTAAAGATGTTGCATATTCGCCCACAAAATATTTATAAGCAACTACACCGGACTCTTTTAGTTTTTCGCTTATTCTGCGAACGACAATGTATTGTTCATCTAACGGAGTCGCACCTAGTCCATTGACTAAAACCGCTACCACGTCCCCTTGAACATAAGGGATATCTGTTAAGATTTTATCCAACAGTTCATCAACAATTTTATCGGCGGGTTCCAACGGACCACGACGAAATCCTGTTTCTCCGTGAATTCCCATACCAATTTCCATTTCATTTTCTCCAATCGTAAAGCCGGCTTTTCCGACACGCGGAACAATACATGGAGTGAGAGCAACTCCCATTGTGCGAACATTAGCTGCTGCCTTCTCAGCCACGCGTTTCACTTCATTAAGACTTAACATCGCCTCCGCCGCTGCTCCAGCACATTTGTAAACAAAGAAAATTCCCGCGACACCTCGACGTTTATTTTTTTCATCTGGTGATGCCGGTTTTTCTGTTGCAACATCATCACCAGCCACCACACTCTTCACTTCGATCCCATCTTCGAAGTCCGCCATTTCTGCTGCCATGTCGAAGTTGAAAATATCCCCATTATAGTTACCATAAATGTATAAAACGCCCGATCCCGAATCGATTTCTTTAGTAACGTTATAAATTTGCTCTGGATTAGGAGATTGGAAAACATCTCCAATCGTGCAGCCATCCAACATTCCTTCGCCGATGTACCCTAAAAATAAGGGCAGATGTCCCGAACCGCCTCCCGTGGCAAGGCCGACTTTTCCTGCTTTTTTGACTTTGGACACGTAACAATGCAGATCATCACCAGTATATGTGACCATATCCGCATGCGCAGCATAGATTCCTTCCAGCATTTCTGTAACATAGTTCTCAGGAGCATTAATGATTTTTTTCATAGTCTTTTGCTGTCTCCTTCCTAAAATATTTATTGATAAAGCGAAAAACAGTGACCGAGCTTTTTAAACCGATCACTGTTTTAAGATATTTATTCCATATTTGCGTGACGGTAATCCATATCTGCCTGTTCCTGTTTCGTTGCTTTTTTCAAATCAACGATCATGCTGTCATAGACCAACCATGATAATTGTTCAAAAGAAGAACCATTTGGTTGAACAGATGGCGCTTTTTCTACTGCTTCTTCGCGAGAGGAAATTCCTGGAATTCGAATATAGGCATCCGCCATCGAACCGATCGTATTTTCAGGGTGGATCGTAACTGTCGCCAACAACGCACCTTCACTTTTTGCCTTTTTCGCCATTGTGACCAAACTTTCTGTTTTCCCAGATCCAGAACCGATGATTAACAGATCACCTTTCCTAATAGAAGGCGTCGTTGGTTCCCCCACAAAATTTGAATCAAAGCCTAAATGCATCAGGCGGTTCGAAAAAGCCCGAGCAGCAAAGCCGGAACGACCAGCACCCACAATAAACACCCGCTTCGCCTGTAGGATCAGCTCTTCGATTTTCGCTAATTGATCATTGTCGACTTGTTTTGCATCCTGAGCCAGCTCTTCAATGATCGCCAGCAAGTTTTTACATTCAACCATTTTATTTTCCTGCCTTCATATGTTCATTGATCGCTTCTTTAATTAAGCGTGCTTCCTCGACTGGATTTTCTGCTCTTGTGATTCCCGTTCCGACAATAATAATATCCGGATCTAATTCCACATATTTCTGGATTGTTTTACTATTGATTCCACCTGCGACGGCGATTTTTGCCTTTTTCGCGTGTTTGGTCATCACCTTCAGATCATCTAAAGGTGTACGTCCTAATACCTGCACATCTGCGCCGGTATGAACAGCCAAAACATGAGCTCCAATCCCTTCTAATTCCTCAATTCGTTTCGGCATATCCTCTACGCAGATCATGTCTACAACAGTTTGCTTCTTGAAATCATCTGCTGCCTTAATACAGCCTTTGATTGTTACTAAATCACTAACACCTAATGCCGTAACATATTCTGCTCCTGCTTCAAATCCCAACTGTGACTCATAATAACCGCCATCCATGATTTTTTCGTCCGATAAAATTTCTTTTTCAGGAAACTTTTCTTTGAAGCGGCGTACTGCCTCCATACCCGAATCAATGACAAAAGGAGTTCCAATCTCAATAATGTCTACATAATCAGCTACCTGCTCCGCAAAATCTAATGCATCCTCTAACTTGTGTTCGTCCAATGCTAACTGTAATTTCATTTCTTACGCTCCTCAACTGTATTCTTTAGTAATTTTTCATTCCCACAGGATTCCCTGTCACATCCAGCAAATCCTTAATTTCTTCATCTAAGTCAACCAACGTCAATGAAGCCCCAGACATATCCAACGATGTTACAAAGTTTCCAACATAGACCTTATGAATGTTATGGCCTTCTTCCTTCAATATTTCCAAGACTTTTCCTATCAGGATATACTGCTCCATCAACATCGTACTGCCTAATCCAGACAACATGACGGAAAACTCCCGCTCATCTTCAAAAGCGAAATCTTCTAATAGTGTCCCCACCATTTCTTCTGCGATGGCATCTGCATTTTTCAGTTCTTCTTTACGAATTCCTGTTTCTCCATGATGACCAATCCCAAACTCCATCATTCCTGCTTCAATTTCAAAATTAGGTTTACCGACAGCAGGAATCACACACGGCTCCAGTCCGACACAGATACTGCGGGTACGATCAACAACCTTTTGAGCAACAGCGATTACTTCATCTAAACTTGCACCAGCTGCTGCTTTTGCACCCCCGACCTTCCACATGAAGTAACCACCGGCGATACCATGACGTTTTTCCTTCGTTTCTTTTGGCGAAGATGCGACATCATCTGTGGCAACTACGTACTTGACTTCAATATCATCATCTTCTGCCATTTGAATTGCCATTTTTACATTCATGTTGTCTCCAGCATAATTACCGAATAAACAGGCAACACCTGCCCCCGTATCTGCTTCAAGCATTGCATCATAGAAAGCTTGAGCTGGTGGAGAAGCAAATACCTCGCCAATCGCTACCGCATCCAGCAGCCCTTCCCCCATGTAGCCTAGAAAAGCTGGCTCATGACCACTGCCTCCGCCTGTAATCACCCCGACTTTTCCGTTCCGCTTTTCCTTTTTTATAACAACATGATCATTGGCCTTGGCTAGTTCAACCTCAGGATTAGCCAAAACAAACCCCTTCAACATGTCCTCAACAACATAATCCGGATCGTTCACAAAACGCTGCACAAAATCTCCTCCTTTTCTTCTCCTTTTTCTTCTCCTTTATAGTAGCTCTTTGATTCCATCTGCTAATGCTTTTAATATCAAATAGCATGAGGTCGCTCCAGCGTCCTGATGACCAATAGAGCGGTTCCCGATCCGACTTGCTCGACCAACTTTGGCGGACATCTGCTTCGTTGATTCCAGTCCAACCTCTGCATCCTTAAGCATTTCCTCCAAGCAATCCGCAAAGCTATTTTCTACCAATTGTGATTTATATGTCTCTACTGCTGGTATCAGCACATCCATCAAGGTTTTATCCCCGATCTTCGCCTCTGTTAGCATAGCGATATTTTGATAGGCCTTCTCTAGCATCACACCGAAGACCTCTTTTGTGATTTCTGTTTCTTTTCTCGAGGCCACACTTAATCCGCGAAAAAAACTTCCATATAAAGGCCCCATCGATCCGCCAATTTTATTGACTAACACTCCGCTAATGATTTTGAACCCTTCACTCATGTTGAATTGAGCCTGACCCTCGATTTCCTTTTCTGCCATGGTGAAGCCCTTATTCATATTGATGCCGTGATCTCCATCACCGCCAACACTATCGACTTCGCTCAGATACTCCCGATTCGATTTGATTGTCTCGATGACCTTTTCGACTACAGACACTCCAGCTTCATTCGTAAACGATTCTTTCATCGAAGTTCTCCTTTTTGCTTTTGTAGCTGTTTATATTTTTGTACGACTTTTTGATGCATTGATCCTTCTGGCATCAGTTCAGTGTAGCGAGTAATCGCAGCAGAAATTCCATTTTCCTCAACGTAGACTAACAACTCTCTCGACTGCTGATCGTCAGGATTGTCAAAAAGGAATACCGCCGCAATACCTTCCAGCAGGCGATCATTTGTCAATTGATTTTTTTCACATTGATTGGCAGGTCCGACTAGTCGTTCATTCGGCTCCAGCTTGCGAATCGGCGAGCGGCAGACACGAGCAACCGTGTCGACTACGCCTGGTGTTTGAAAGCGTCGAATCGCAAAATCAATATAGCTTTCCAAATCCTCTTTCGCGAAGCCGTATTTTTTTATTAATAAGCTGGCAGATTCACCCATTACTTCTCGAGTAGCCTCTACTAGTTGTTCATCAGCAAAGATATCTGACATTACCTTATAACCTTTGATCGCCCCAACATAACCAGACCAAGCATGGCCGCAATTGATGATATAAAGCTTACGCTCAATGTATTTCACCAAGTTATCCGTATATTCTGCACCCTTGATCGGTAAGCTCGTTGGATCGACCAATTTATTGCGTTCAATTGCTAACTCAAAGTCCACACCAATGTTGATCACCTTTTCTCCATTCCGCTCATCCTCCAGTACCATTCGATCCACAGCGGTATTCGGAAAGGTCGCGACCTGCTCTAGCTGTTCCTCGGTCAACTGTCCCAACTTCAGGATCTCTTTTTTCAAGATTTCACTGTTGAACACAGCATTCTCACAAGCCAAAACATTGATTCTTTTCTTTGATAGTAAGAAGCGTTGATATAAGCCTTCAGAAATCGTCGGTGCTACTTTTGACAGGTTGTCTGCCCATACAGCGGTCGTAAGAATATCTGCCGAGACGATCTCTTGAATCACTTGTTCTGTCTCTTTAATCGGGGATAAAGCTTTTACTCGGTCGATCGTTTTTTCTTGATAATGCTCTTCGATTACATATAGATGATACGAATGAGTCTGATTAATCTGATGATTCAGCTGTTCGTTGACATCTACCAACGTAATCTCATAGCCAGAATCATGAAGCAAATCAGCGATGAATCCTCTGCCAATGCTACCTGCACCAAAATGTATTGCCTTCATTGTCGCTTACCTCTCTTTATTAAAGTATGCCAGTGATTGCTCCAATTAATGAAATCGCCAAAATAATCAGCATGATCGCAACCATATTTTGATTTTTCTTATTCAACCACCAATAGATGCCTAATACAGCAAGAAGCGGAAGTAGCCCAGGGACAATACTATCAATGATATTTTGCACAACGAAGGGTTCGTTGCCTTTTCCGAACGTAAATTTCAATGGCGAGCTTAACGCAACATAGTTTGAGGAAAGTGCGCCCATCATAAAGAGTCCTAGAGTACTAGCACCATTAATTAATTCCTTGATTCGTCCTGAACTCAAAATTTCACGAATCGATGCACGTCCCATCTTATAACCGTAAACAGACAGTTTTGTACCGATTGCGATTTGAATAATTGGAAGCAGAAGAAGAACAAACGCGCCAATGGCATTCCCGCTGGCTGACAAGCTGGCTCCTAATGCAAAAATAATCGGTTTTAATGTCGCCCAATCGATCGAATCGCCTACCCCAGCTAACGGACCCATCAATCCAGTCTTCAAACCAGTAATCGCATCATCTTCGATCGGCTCGCCATTCGCCTTTTGTTCCTCCAGTGCAATAACGATTCCATTGATGGGTGATCCAAATACAGCCTCTGTATTATAAAAAACTAAATGACGCTGTAAAGCCGCCTTCATATCCTCCTTATCTGGATAGATTTTTTTGAAGATTGGAATCAATGAATAGCAAAAGCTAAGAGCTTGAAGTCGTTCATAGGAAATTCCAACTTCACAAAACATGTAATAGCGAAGCCAAGCATTTCTAACATCTTTTTCAGAGATTAATTTTTCTTCCATTTTTTACCCCTCCACACTTGCTTTTTGATACATATTAATTAGTAAAATTGCGCATAAACCGAAGATCGCCGCACCCAACACGGGAATACCGCTGAATTGAATTAAGAAATAGCCAATGAAGAACCATGGCAGCAGTTCTTTTTTTCCTATAACGAACATTGTTAACGCAAATCCTAATGCTGGTAATAATCCGCCAGCTACAGAGAAGCCATGTGTTAACCATTCAGGAACGCTTTCCATAAAGCTGTTCACAGCATCCGCACCATAGTAATTAGCTAAAAATGGAATCGGAAAACGAAGAATCAAGTTCAAAATCGTCGGATAAACATTATTACACAGCATAATTTGTCTAGTGTTTCCTTCTTCGGCATAACGGTCAGCCATGTGAACGAACGTTACATTCAATGTCTTTCTCAGCTGATCAATAAAGACACCCATCACACCCACAGGTACAGCGATCGCAATCGCCAGCTCCGTCGATAAGCCAGAATGAAGAGCGATTGGAATAGCAATTAAGCCAGCCAAGCAATCATCCGCTGGTAAATTCGATCCAGCTGCCACCAGTCCAATATAGAGAATTTGGACCGCAGCACCGATGATGATTGCCTGCCTCAAATCGCCCATAATGATCCCAATAAAAAGTGCAGAAAACAAAGGCTGCCGTATTGCGTGTGTGATACCATACCCAACGTCAGTTTTCATGATCCAATAATAAATACCTGTAAAAATACTAACCCCTAACATACTCTCAACCCACTTTCTTACTTGCTTTTTCTAAGCTTAATTTTGGTTCCTCCGGTGTAACCTGGAACGTTACCTCAGCACCTTGTTCTTGGACAAAAGTTAAATTGGCAATGTCTGTCTTATCAACAGAGATTCCTTTAACAACGGATGTTCTACCATTACCGCTGCCTAGTCCGCCAACCTGTACCTGCTTAAATGCCACTCCCTTCTCAACTACCTCACGTACATCCTCTATATTTTTAAACAATACAAGAATTTTGCCGGAATCAAATTTCCCATCCTTCACTCCTTGAACGAACTGATCCTTTGAGATCACATCCACCTGCATCCCTGGTGGAGCTGCTATCACATAGATATCCGCCATAAATTCATCGGCCGCTAATTCATCATTGACAACGACTATCGATTTCACATCGGTCAGCTTGCTCCATTTCGTAATAACCTGACCGTGAATCAATCGAAAATCAATCCGTACTAATCGAATTCCCTCCATCATCTCTCTGCCTTCCTTTCTTTCATGATTTTTTTTACATCCTTGATTCCTTCCCTCGCACTCTTCATAAGCTTCTCTTCTAATCCGTCATAACTTCCCTGCATTCTTGCCATCTCCGCCTCAATCAGCATTGGCAGATTCACACCGGATAAGACAATCACGTTGTCTTCTAAAGAAAACCGTGCTGCAACATTACAAGGAGTTCCTCCAAACAAATCAGCAAGAAGAATATACTGATCGAAATCAGACTGTAAAAGCGGTTCCAATTCTGACATTAATTCTATTGGTTCTTTTTCAGCCTCTAACGAAATCGAAAAGACATCCTTCAACTCGCCTAAAATAAGTTCTCCCGAAGCAATCAGCTCCTTCCCAAAGCTGCCGTGTGTCATTAATACAATCGCTGTTCTCATCTTCATTTCCCTTCTATCCTCGTGATTTTCCTCCAGTGACATTAATGATCGTACCTGTAATGTACGATGAATGATCCGATTGTAGGTAGCTGACAAGATCAGCCACTTCTTGAAGCCTTCCGATTCTACCTAAAGGAATGATCTTTGTATAATCGCCTTTGATCTCGCCTGATTGAATCCCACGCGTATAAGCCAGCTTTTCCATGTGCTTTTGATTCCCCATAGGAGTCGGTTCATTGATGCCTGGCGCTACTCCGATCACTCGAATATTAAATTGCCCCAGTTCCTTGGCCCAAGAAAGTGTGAAAGAATTCACCGCTCCTTTAGTAGCAGAATACCCGCTTTGACCCTTAGAGCCCTCCATTCCAGCTTCAGAAGAAATATTGACAATCACACCGCTTTTTTGTCTTACCATTTCACGCGCCGCTGCTTGAGAAATTAAAAAGAGCCCTTTTTGATTAACCTGATACATGATATCTAATTCCTCTTCGCTCATTTCACGTCTAGAATCCTGATGATAATAATCCACCAAAAGATTCGGACGATTGGCCCCGGCATTATTGACCAGCCCATCGATACGTCCAAATTTTTCTACTGCCATCTCAATACATTTCTCCGCATCAGTCTTTTTCGTAATATCACAGGGCACAAATAGAACGCTATCATTTGAGGTCTGTTCCTCATTCTCCACAAGATCAGCGATGACTACTTTTGCTCCGTTATCTAATAAATTACGAACAATATTCTCACCGATCCCCATACTACCTCCAGTAACTACAATTACCTTTTGCGACAAATCAAGCCAGTTTCCACTCATAATTTTCCTCCTCACCACTTGTAGAGACATCATTACGTCACTACATCGTTATACTGTGTATTATAGAGAAAAAGATTCATTTGTCAACGCTTTCTTTTAGATTACTTTAAATAATTTTGCCTTTAACAGTAAATTTTGATATTATCTTAAGTGGTAATGACGTCATGATTAATGTAGTAATACGAAGAAAGGATAACGATATGGAAGCAATAGATAAAAGTAGTCCTCTTCCCTTATATTTTCAGGTAAAAGAGGACATTGAAAAGAAAATTAAAGAGGAAGTCTATATAGAAGGAGAGGCACTGCCTTCAGAAATCGCTCTAATAGATCAATATAATGTGAGTCGTACTACTATTCGGCAAGCTGTAGAGCAGCTAGTGAATGATGGACTCCTTGAAAGAAGGCGTGGTAAAGGAACATTTGTAAAAAAAAGAGAGGTATTTTCTTGGGATGTTTCAGAATTACGTAGCTTCAATGATGTCGCTCAAAAGAAACAATTTTCTACAAGTACGGAGGTATTATCGATTGAAATCGTAGAGAGTGACGAGATTGTTCGCCGCATTTTTAAAGATAAATATACTCATTTTTATCATTTAGAACGATTACGTTTTGTCGAAAACCAACCCTCAGAAATAGTTACTACCTATGTTCCTACTTCTATCGCATCAAATTTAGATAAGTTTGACTTTTCAAAGATTTCTTTATTTGATATTTTGCGTGAAACCTATCATATTGATATTTCTTATGCTGAAAAAAAATTTACAGCAATCAATTGTTCCAGTGAAGATGCTAAGGTTTTGAACATAAGAAAAAATGACGCGCTACAGCTAGTAGAAACCGTCACCTTCGACAGTTCGGATAATCCGATCGAATATTCCATCGCTCGTGATAAGGGATTAATTTCTACATTTAAGGTTACGTTTAAAAAGTAGGACGCTTTAATCTTAGAAGATGTGTTTATTGAGTAGGTTATTTAAAAATACACAAAAAGAGCGACCGAAGTTCTCCTCGTGGAATTTCGGTCGCTATCTTATTTAGGAATTCAACATGCAACTCCAACTGGATTGAACAGAACAAATACGAAATTATCCCTACTTCACAAACGTAGCGACATCATCTGTCAACTTCTCAAAATTCAACTGATTAACCTCTTCGATCTGCTGAATCATTTCCTTTGGCAGCTGGGGATTCATCCCGCCGCAAATTGCGGCACTGATGGCGCCGATCGTGTCGGTATCCCATCCCAGAGAAGCGCTTAGTTGGGCGGCTTTTAATGGATCGCCTTTGGCTAATTCGACGATGACAAAGGCGCTTGGAATGGTTTCGATGGTTTCCATGCCTGTCCCGATTTCTTCGTATAGTCGTTTTAGGATGACGGCTTCGTCGGCTTCCTGTCGCAGGATCTTGCGGGCTTGATTCATACGGAAGGTCAGGGAAGCCGCTGGGAAATCGTGGCCGTATTCTTTGGCGGCATTGATGGCGTCAAAGGCCACGGACCAGATTTCTTCGATGGATTGTCCACCGCGGACTGTGTAGCTGATCGCGGCTGCCACTGCACTTGCGCCGGCGATGGCGATTTTGGTGTTGTGGGTTGGCAGGCAGATTTCCGCGACATTTTTTACTAATGTTGGCAAGTCACGATAATCGCTGATCAATCCAATCGGGGCAATTTTCATGGATGCTCCATTGGTTGTTCCTGTGACACCCGTTTCTTCGATCGGCACACCTTGGGCGATTTTATCCAAAGCCTTCAATGTCGATGGACCGGAAACAAAGGCGGAAACGCCTGAATTGTCGTTCCATTCCCGCAGCTCCGCAACATAGTCCGCCACCCGAATCTGCCCGTGGTTTTTCTTGATCATGGATAAGATCATCAACACGTTCAATGTATCATCGGTGATCGCTCCGGCAGCTAATTTGCGTCCAAAGACATCGTTTTCGTTGGATGCGATTAATTCGGTTACGCCATCGGGAAAGTTCTGACGGATTTTTTCCTGTGACCAGCATTCTGTCGGCATCCCCATCGCATCGCCTAGTGCACCGGCGGCGAGTACGCCCCAAATCTTTTCTCTCACTTAATTTACCTCCGCTAAGTTGATTGCTTCTGCTTGATTGTTGAAAGGAATGACCGTCATAACCTTGTCGTTGAGCTTCACATGCCCTTCCTGCTGGCTAAGCACATCTAGAAATTGATCGGAATTCGTGACCGTTACAAAGGATTCAATCGAATAACCTGATTCAGCGACTTTTTCCAAATCCACTTCTAGAATTTTCACGCCTTGAACAACAGATTGTCCTTTTTCTACTAATGGTTTAAAGCCTTGGCCTTCTAATTCCACCGTATCAATCCCGATATGGATCAATACTTCAATTCCTGTGTCGCTAACTATTCCAATCGCGTGTCCGCTTGGAAAAACAGTCTCTACCGTACCAGTGACCGGTGAAACCACCTCGCCCTTTTCTGGGACAATCACAAAACCGCTGCCTAATGCTTTTGATGCAAAGCTTGGATCAGCTGCCTGTTCGATGGGTTTGATTTCTCCTTGTAATGGTGAAACCAACACCTCAGATTTCACGAGACTTTTTTCTTCTGGATCGACGACATCCTCTTCCTTTTTAAAGGTCATATAGGTTAACACGAACGGCACCGCCGCGGTCGCGATTGACGCAATAACCGCGATAATCACACCATTCATACTGCCGCTTTTCGGATCGATAAAGGCCGCAAAGCCTAGAATCCCAAAGGACATCGCGTACATTTTTGTCGAGGTCAAAGCCAAGATCAATGACCCCACCGCACCGCCAAGCATTGAGAAAGCAAAACGTTTCTTGACAGGTAAACTAAAGCCGTAGATCGCCGGTTCAATGATACAAAACAAGCCTGACACCATCGCTGGAATCGCCAACGCCTTTTGATCCTTCGAGCGCGTCCGTAAAAAGACCGCTAATACAACAGCCGTTTGCGCAAAATTGGCAGTAAAGGACATTGGGAAAATGTAATCCACGCCCGATTGTGCCAAGTTTGTAATCCCGATCGCTGAAATCGGCCAATGCAATCCAAAAATAACCAATGGTTGATAAAGCAACGCTACCACTAACGAAGTCACAACAGGTGAAATGCCATATAACCCTGATACGCCTGCACTGATCAATGAGCTAAGAACATTCGTCACCGGACCAACCACCAAAATCGCTAAAGGAACCGTAATCAAGATCGTTAAGAACGAATTCACGTTGTGGGCAAGCACTGCCGGCACAACCTTTTTCAGCCATTTTTCGATCTTTGAACCGACATACACAATAAAGATGATGGGAATAACGGTGTATTGATAGCCATTCGCCGGAAACAGAATCGGAATCCCAAAGAAGGTGTTAAAGACCGGCGTTTGGAACAGCGTCCCCTTGAACAGGGTATATAGCGCATCGCCGCTCGTCAGCCCTGTCATCAGCTCTGGAATCAGCAGGGTTGCTCCAAGCATCATCCCCACAAATGGGTTCATCTTGAAGGCCTTCGCACTCGTGTAGCCTAGTGTGACAGGTAAAAAGTAAAAGACCGCCTGCCCCATCGCATGCAAAATAATATACGCCCCATCATTGACCGACAAAACATTCGTCGCCGTCAACAAAGCCAAGATCCCCTGTAACAAACCAGAAGCCGTTAAAATTCCTAAAACTGGCGTGATCACTTTGGTAATCGTGTCCACTAACGTACTGACTAACCCTTTTTTCTCTTCTTCCGCCGCGACCGTTTTCCCATTCAACTGTTCCTGAACCACTTGAAAAATATCCGCCACATTTGTCCCAACAACTACCTGAAACCGTCCGCTGGCAAATTGCGCACTCATGACATCCGGTGATTTCACCACTTCTTCACGCTGGACCAACGAATCATCCTTCAAAGTAAAACGCAGCCGCGTCATACAATGCGTGACGCTTAACACATTCTCCTTTCCCCCGACCTTTTCCAAAATAAATGACACCAAGTTTTGATACTTATCCATGTTGCTTCCCCCTTTTTTGGCATATAAAAAAGGCAACACACAAACAAGAGACTCTTCATCCCTTGCTTGGGTGTTGCCTGCATAATCAGTTACAATCCCGTTTATTTAATTAGCCGCTGGACATGGAGAATCAAGTACATCTCCTCCTCCGGATAAATCCGACAAGCCAGCTTCTCTTGTAAATACTGCTTAATGATCCCGACACTTTCCGTCGCCTTCGGATAAAACTGAACCACCTGTTCATACATCTCCGGCACCGCTTCCTGTCTCGGTTCATTTATTATGACACGTTGAATAAAGAATTTCAAGTGGGTAACGAAACGAACATAATTCAGCGATTCCGTGTCAAGCTCAATCCCTAAACCATCCTCTACGATCAAGACCACCTTCTGCAGCATCTCTGTTGTCAATAACGTCTGAGCCGTATCATTGTTCAAGCCGCCATTAATAAAGTGAAGTGCGATAAACCCCGCCTCATCCTCATTCAGCTCGATCCCCTCATAATAGCTGATCTGCTCCAGCGCCTTCATGCCCGCCGCAAATTCCTTCGGATAAAACTTCTTGATCTCCAATAACAACGCATTTTGAATCGTTTCCCCATTCCGAAACCGATTCACCGCATAATTAATGTGATCCGCCAGCCCAATATAAGTATTCCCATCGAAGGTCCGCTCCAGTTCCGCTTCCGCAGCTTTGACGATCACCGTAACCATCTCCAGCCGATTGATCGGAACCTCTTCGATCAATTGCACAAACCGATCCGCCACATTCGGAGAATCCACCACGAACGTCTTCTCGATCTTATCCTTCTCAACCGTCTCGCCAACCCGTTTCCGAAAGGCAATCCCCCTGCCGATCAAGATCCGCTCCAGACCCTTCGTATCAATCACTAAGACAACATTGTTGTTAAAAATCTTCTTAATTCTAAGCAAGCTCTCTCCCCATCCTCCGCCTCAGCAAACTTTCATAAGCTATGATACGGGTTCTTTGGGGAAAGTCAAGGAGAGATAAGATGAAATAGGGTATCAAAACCATTAAAAAAAGCTGTTAAAATGAACGATACTCGTCATTCTAACAGCTTTTAGTAGGATAAATTAAATCATATCCTCTTCAAAATAATCACTATCTATTCGAAATTGCTTGTAGACCTTCGCTACTTCAATACCGACACCATATTGCATCATAAGATCAGTTAGCTTAATTCCGTCAATCAAGACAATTCCTTGGCTTTTAGCAAACTCTTGCGCACCTTTAGCAAAACTAGAAGTGGTAATAAACACTCCACGATCAGCATTTACACCTGCTAATGCACCGTAAAAAGATTGTATCGCTGGACGTCCTACTGTATTTCCATCCTTATATCGTTTTGCCTGAATGTAAACAGTACTCGTTCCTAATGGATCTTGATTAATAATCCCATCGATCCCACCATCATTACTCTGAGTGGTTACTTTGGCATCTCCATTTTTACCGCTATATCCCATTGCTACAAGTAGATCAACAACTAACTTTTCAAAAAATGAAGGCTCAACCTGACGAACTTTGTTCAAAAGTTCAATGGCTACCTCATTATTTTGATTATTTATGATACTCTCCACCTGAATCTCTTTTTCTTCTGCTTCTGGAATAGAAATCTTGTTTCCAATCCGCTCATTTCGAATGTCCAACTCTTTTTTATATTCTTTAAAAGCAGGCAATTCTTCTAACATTTTCTTAGTAAATTTATCTCCATGCTTATCTAACATAGCAAGTCCAGATTCAGTAATCCTATAAACACCACGTCTTGGTCTTTGAACTAAGCCAGAAATGTACAGACTACTTAATGCCCATCCAAATCGATCAATCAAAATACTGTCTTTATGTGGAGTATCTGGATAATTTTCTTCTAATAAATCTTCAGGAATTTGAAGAAACTCTACTACACGTTTGATAATTGTTTTTTTATGGAATTCACCACCATCTTTTATGGCTTCCAAGACATAAGGTAGCAAGGAATCATTTGTAGGAACACCATTCGCTGATTTCTTCAGTTTTTGCCAATCTCTATTCATAGACTACAACTCCCTACCTCAACTCATCTTCCAATGGTATCAATTCTTCATCAAGAACTCCCCGCCATGCACGTTTCATCTCTTGCGGATATTTGAATGGCTTAGCTTCTGGGTTAAGCGATTTATACCCTTCAAAGTTTTTACTTTCAATAATCCCTTTGATATTTGGAATCGGATCTTCACCAATGATATATTGTACTCTTGAAGATTGAAGTTCATCACCTGAAACAAACCACGCTTCAGCGAATTGACCAACAATTTGATCTATCGCTTGAGTAAAGTAATGACGTTTTACCACAAAAATATCTTCATTCGGCTCAATTTGTTCTTCATCAAACGCATTAAGAATTTGACGATACACGTCTTTGACGCATTCGGTTTTATTTAATTTTTTCAGAGCTTTTTCAATTTCTTCGCGAACATCTGGGCTATTCGCAGCATAGGTTCCCAAAAGTTGGTCAATGTATGAAGAGTCAATATCATACAATTTGATCGAATTGTCACTGTAAAATTCGATTGTTGAAAAATCAGGCGGATCAACTCCGACAGGTGGTTCCTCCATCAATGTTCCTTTAACAGTCTGATAGACACCTACTTGTTCCTCCAAAATAGAAACTTGATTTTTCAAAGCGTCTGAACTTACGATATCCTCATTGTACTCATCATAAGTCACCAAAGCTTCATAAGAGTTATTCATTTCCTGAAAAGCTTTGACATAATCTACACGTGTTTCTAATGGTGTATCTTCACTAACTCCAGGCACAATCGTGAATTCTTGTAACTTTCGATAGGCTTTTTTGAATCGTTTTTTTGATTCGTTATACGTTGGATAGATTAGAGAAGATTCTTCATTGGATTTAGAATAAAGTATTGTTGCATCTTCGACATTTTTTTCCATTGTATTGGGTTTTCTAAAGGTCACAATCAACCCTTTCGTCTTTTCTGGATAGGTTCGATTAGTACGAGAAAATGCTTGAATCAAGCCAGCATATTCCAAATTTCGGTCAACAAATAATGTTTGAATAGTCGGTGCATCAAAGCCGGTTAACAAGCGATCGACAACAATAACTAAATCGATATGGCGGCCGAACTGCTTAAATTCCGCTTTTTTTCGAGCTAAACGATTATTAATATCGCCGTTATAGCGTTCGATCTCCGCTAAATTCCAAGCAGTACCGTAATAAGCATTGTACTCACTGATAATTCCTTGCATTTCAGCTTGTTGCTCTTTGGCCTTATCTGTATTTTCATCTAAGGAGTACGTGATGGCAATTCGTGGAAAATCTGGATCATCCATTGTCCGACCTTCACGAATTGGTTGGTTGGGATATTCCTGTTTCATCCAATCCGAATCTTTTGTCATTTCTTTAATTGCTCGATAATACTTTTTCGCCATCTGAATGGAGCTGGTTGTTAGAATAGCTGATTTGGTAGGGCGACCATTTCGAAAATCAAATTTCGTGTAAGCGTTATTTGGACGGAAAATTTTATGAATAACTTTTTGAATGTGCTCATCATTTTCGTAAATCGCTGGTTCAATATAACTTTCTTTTTTTATCGGATTCATATTATCAACGATTAGATTGATTTGTTCAGGAGAATAATCCATGTACTTTTCAACTTTACTTAATTCGTTGTGAATCTTATTATCCAGTGAAGTCGTTTCGATCGTATTTTCATGTTCTACCTGAAACCCTAATACAGAACCATCTTCTAGAGCATTTTTGATGGTGTAAGTGTGTAGTACCTCGCCATATTGATCCGTCGTTGTCCGTGCTAATTGTCCTTTTGCTTGCTTTTTATTCACTTCAAAAATCGGTGTACCGGTAAAACCAAACCAAGTTGATTTCGGAAAGAAGCCTTTGATTTCTTCCATGTTTTCAGCGCTTAATGCTCGATGACATTCATCTACAACAAAAACAATATGTTGTCCCATTAATTTTTGATAGCGATTTGTACCGTTCTTTTCTTCTTGCTTCTTGGCATATTTCAACGCAGCATCTAATTTTTGACGCGTCGTCACAATCACGACATTCGCGTTGGCATCTGCTAATAACGTATCTCCTAATTCTTTCGCACTACCTGTTCCAACAATTAAGCTATTCGACTTGGCATTGCCAGATGAGATGCCTGTATTATATTCTGAGGCAAATTTGGTAAATTCACTGGTAGTCTGACTATCTAAATCCTTTCGATCGACCAACATAATCGTGCGATCAATCCCAGTTTTCCGTGCCAATAGCTTTGTTGAAACAAAACTCGTCAGTGTCTTTCCAGAACCTGTCGCATGCCAAACATACCCTGATTGATGTTTATTCGCAGCGGTAAATAATGCTTCAATCGCATGTATCTGGTAAGGATGAAGTACCATCAATACTTTGTTATCTTGATCCTCGCTGACAATTGTATAGTCTGCAATTAACCGATGGGCTTTGGGAATATTCAATACTTGCTTACAAAACTCATACAAGTTTTCAACTTTTTTATTATCTGTTGTCCGCCAACTGAATAAGAACTTCTTATGCATATCTTTCGGCATCGCGTTAGCAAAATAACGGGTTGTTTGTTCATTCGAAATCACAAATAGTTGCACCGTAGAAAAAATGTTATTTCGGAACATCCCTTCTTCCGCATACTTCTTGATTTGATTGAAGGCTTGATAAACACCATCTTTAGCCGTCGTTTGTTTTAACTCAATCTGAACAATCGGCAAACCATTAATCAATAATGTCACATCGAAACGACGATCTCTTGCATCTGCACTACTTCCTTGTTTTGCAATCTGATTCACCACTTCATACGTGGAAAGGCCGCCACCAATATCTTGGTTAGAATAGATAATCGGAGAAATTGAACCTAAGCTATCATCCTCACGCTCAATCGTAATCCGAGCAATCCCATTCTCACCCTTTAACCATTTCGCCGCATCAAAAGGTGTCTGAGTCCGCAATAAAATTTCCATCTTAATTGTTTCAAACTCTTTATCCGTAAGCGGATGTTCACCAATTTCAGATAAATTATTCTGAACAATTTTTTGACGTAAGTTTTGCCAAAGATCAGCTTCCGATCTCAACTCAGGACGATACGTCCACTGATTATGACCTTCACCTAAGACATCAATTAAATGACGTTCCACTTCTGCTTCTTCTCGATGAGGAATTTTCATTATGACACCTCCTAGACAAATAGTTTCTGTAAGAATGCTTTTTTAGTTAATTGAAGAAGTTCCAATTCACGCTGATGAAGAGTGATAGTTTTGTCCAGTTGTTTGAAAAATGATCCGATTTTTTCTTGCTCACTATCATTACAGGGACATGACACAATACATTGTCCGATTTCACCAAGATTTATTTTCTTAGGGAATGCTGTATGGATAATCCGTTTGTGTAGCTCTTCCTTGAATTGATTTGAGCCGATATATTTCTCAAGATAACTTGCCATTATTTTTTTTGGACGAATCAACGCTAAGCTTACATAATAAGCGAGAGGATTATTATCAGGTACTATCGTAGTATCACCAATAACACCTGCTGTAATTCTGGTCATTAAAATATCATCCTTTTGGGGTTTAATCTTAAATTGATTCTCAAAATCTTCCTCACTAATATATTTGTCAGTTCGTTTAATATTATTAATATTTTCAACCGATACAAAAGGAACTCCCGATTTAGTATATTTTGGGGTTTGATGTGTTCCGTCATAATATTCAGCAAGATCGGCTAACTTACGCTGTTCCCAATCATCAGTGAATCCTGGAAAGCGAACTTCTGGTACTTTCTCTCCTTCTTTTGGAAACATCTTTTGCAAGAAGCCTTGTTTTGTTTGTTTTAGCGTAGTGAGTTCTTGCTGATGAAGAGAGATGTCAGCATCAATTTTTTTAAATAGAGATCCGATTTTTTTTTGTTCTTCAAAATCTGGCACATCTACTTTAACTGAATTAATAGTTATTTTTGATAGACTCGGAACCCCAGTAGATTCATCCTTTTTCTTCCAATTAATTTGTTGGAAAATACCAAAAACAAAATTTAAATCAAATCTTTCTCTAGGTATCGCATAAAAGAGTGTGTCAACTGTCCAAAAAGGTGAATATAAAATATAAGGCTTATCTATTGTTCCTTTTCTTCCGATACCAATAGCATCTTTATCATGTGATAATGCTTCATTTACGCTCAACATATACCCACCAGTACCATAAACTGGAATATCTCCACTTTTTAGATGTTTATAATCGCGTCCAGAGCGGACGTCTACAACTTCGCTCAGATTTTTTTCTTTCCATTCTCCCTTATATTTAGCAAATCGAACTTCAGGTTGCTTCTTATTTTCCATGATCAAACACCTCTAATGCACTTTTTAACCATTCCTCGTTTTCTGGGCCGGTCTGTAAAGTAGAAATTACTTCAAACAATCTTTTTTCCAACTCTTGCTTTTCTTCACGAATCTGCTTGATCTCTTTTCCAACACTAACCATATCAACAGGCTCTTCATCTTCAAAAGTATCAACATAACGTGGAATATTTAAGTTATAATCATTTTCTTTGATTTCATCAAAACTTGCTAAATGGGCATATTTTTCAATATCTTTTCGTTCAACAAAAGCTGAAATGATTTTCTCAATATTTTCTTTAGACAGTTTATTCTGATTCTTACCTTTAATATAATCATTGCTGGCATCAATAAATAGAACATCACGAGCTGTCCGGTTTTTCTTCAAGATAATCACGGTAGTTGGGATTGATGTACCAAAGAATAGATTTGCTGGCATGCCTATGACTGCGTAAATACTACCGTCTTCCAATAATTTCTGACGAATCGTACCTTCTGCTGCACCACGGAACAATACCCCATGAGGCAAGACGATCGCCATTGTCCCAGTTTCTTTTAAGTGATAGTAACCATGTAATAAGAAAGCAAAATCGGCTTTTGATTTTGGTGCTAATTTACCATAGCGGTTAAAGCGCGAATCATCTAAGAAAGAAGCATCTGCTGACCATTTTGCTGAATATGGCGGATTCATGACAACCGAATCAAAAGTATAGGGCTCATCAGTCGGCCAATCTTTATTCAATGTATCACCATTACGTAAGTTCATATCTTCTGAATCGACACCATGAAGAATTAAGTTCATTTTTGCCAAGTTAAAGGTAGTAGTATTCAGTTCTTGTCCATGAAATTTTACGTTGTCTGGATAATTTAAATACTTACGAACATTTAACATCAATGACCCAGAACCCATTGTCGGGTCAAACACGCTAAACAACTTCTTATCCTTTTGATCAATCGTAACGATTTGTGCCATCATATCTGAAACCATACTAGGTGTATAGAATTCCCCTGCTTTTTTTCCAGCTTCTGAAGCGAACTGACTGATTAGAAACTCATAGGCATCACCGATAACGTCTCCATCATGTCCGATCACATCAACATCATTTAACTTTTTCAAAACTTCAGTAATAGTTACATTACGTTGTTGATCATCTGAACCTAGTTTTTTCGACTGCAAATCCACATCGTCAAATAAGCCATTGAACTGGTCATATTTTGAAGACAAGTCCACAAAAGCTTTGTTTAGATCATTTAATTGAAAAACATTTTGTTTTGCTTGATCTGCTAATACATTGAATAAGTATATAGGATCAATATCGTAACCCAATGTGTCAACGATTGTTGCAATCAAATCTTCTTTGGAACCTTCATCAGACAATAGCTCTTTATACAGAGTTGTCTGCTTTTCTGGTGTGTCATATTTCTCTAGTGATTCGTCGGCTAATAGCACAACTTGTTGTAATAATTTATCAGAAAGGTATTTATAAAAAATCAATCCTAGCAGGTAGTTTTTATATTCTGATGCATCCATTTTGCTGCGAAGATTATCCGCAGCACTAAATAAACGTTGATTTAATTCTGCGCCCATTTATATACTCCCTTTTTAAATAAAATTCAATTATTTTCGTACTTTATTATTCTACCATTCTACGTTGATAAAGACATAATTTTTCTCGTCACTTCTTCATTCCGTGATAATTAGAGCGCTTTTTTCAAAATCGCCGATTGTAAAATTAAGCTAGACAACTTAAAAAAGTCATTTGTGCTACACTCAAAATAGTTCCGACCAAAGAATTATAAGGAGTGAGTACAAATGACCTATACCCATCTTACAACAGACGAACTTGTTTTGATAGCATCTTATTTCAATATCGAGAAACCTGTCGCTCTTGTCGCACAAAGTTTAAATCGCTCTAGACAAACCATTTATAATGTTTATTCGTTTCTCAAACAAGGAAAAAAAGTGCTAGATTATTACCGTCAATACAAACAAAATAAATCTCGTTGTGGACGACGTTCAACCGTTTTATCTGATGAACAATCAACATATGTTCAAGAAAAGGTAGCTCAAGGATGGTCACCCGATGTGATTATCGGCTGTGGCGAGTTTCCAATTGATTGTTCTGTTCGTACACTCTATCGGATGTTTAAAAAAGGCCTTTTTGACACACAGTCGTTACCTATGAAGGGGAAACGTAAACCAAATAATCATCAAGAAAAGCGTGGAAAACAGGCCTTTCGCAGAACGATTCATGAACGGAACAGTCTCTATCCACATCTGTCCAAAGAATTTGGTCATCTCGAAGGCGACACCATTGTGGGAGTCAAACATAAGAGTGCTGTTATTACATTGGTTGAGTGTTTATCCAAGGTTATTATTACTTTGAAACCGACAGGCAGACGAACTGAAGATATCGAAAATAGGTTAAATGATTGGTTCAAATCCATGCCTAAACACCTGTTTAAATCGATGACATTTAATTGTGGAAAAGAATTTTCCAACTGGCGATCTATAAGTAACTCGAACGATATTGCCATCTTTTTCGCAGATCCAGGAACACCTTCGCAAAGAGGGTTAAATGAGCACTCAAACGGCTTGCTTAGAAGAGATGGCTTACCTAAAACAATGGACTTTAGAGACACGGATGAAACCTTTATTCAATCCGTTGCCTCGAAAAGAAACCATATTCCAAGAAAATCATTGAATTATCGAACACCATTGGAAGTATTTTTGAGCTGCATAGATAAAGACATATTGTCTAGCTTAATTTGACAAATCAGAATTTTGGCTTGTGCTAAGATTCTTTTATAAGGTATCGATGACGGATTGGAATCCAAACGAAAGTGGTGAGTATCATACTATAAATAAAGAAGCAGCTGATTTAAAGTCTCCTCGCAAATAAAAGAATTTCCGATTGATTAATTCATTAGCATCACTTTTATTGCCTTTGTCTATTATTCACCTAATACTTGGATTCGACATACACGTTTTCGAATGCGGTTTTGATCAAAATCAATAAAGTAAATTGAGCCAACAACACCAATAGCCAATAAACCGTCATTTAATGCAAACGTCTCGCTTGCTCCAAACATAGAGGCTCGAATATGAGCATCCCCATTCAATAATACTGCTGGATCTGAAGGATGATCTGAATGGGACAAGCTGAACAGAAAATCCGTATGCGCCGGACCAGGATAACGATAATTTGTATTTTCAGATAGCTCTCTAGGTATCAGACGATCTAAAAATGCATTCATATCGATCTGAAGATAGTCATCCCCATTAAAATCAAGATCATGCATAAACTCTTCAAAGATAACAGAGCAGGTTGTGTGTTGTGACTGAACTAAGCATAAGCCGTTTTTCACTCCTGTTTCTTCAACAAATGCTTTTACCTGTTCGGTAATATTATGATACGTCACGCGACGTCCATTGGATTCTAAAATAAGCTCTTTTGTTAAAACTTTCATTTATTAGCTCTCCTTATATTTTGCGACATATTGTATCAATTCTGTCAACGTCTCTTTAGGAGAGTCGGAACAAACGATTCCACTCGTCCCTCCGGTTCCATCCGCTCCAGAATCAAGTGCCTTCTTTACATCCGCTGCGGTGCTTATTCCAGCTGCCTGTAGCACTTTGGTTTTTCGAGAAATTTCTTTGATAGCTAGATTGCATTCTTTCATGTAGCTAGAATCACTTGTTTTCCCTGTACCAATCAAATCAGTGGGCTCACAAACGATGATTGAGGGTTCAAGTAAGGCCACTGCTTTTCCTTCAGTCACTGAGTTTGCACAAACAATCGTGTATAGCTCTGATTCTTTGGCTCTTCTTACTGCTTGTTCCAATTCATGATACGTCATAGGATGTTCTGCATGATTTAAGAAGGTCGCTTTGAAACCGGCTGAAATTAATGACTCGGGAAAAATACGTCCCATACCTTTTCCTCTGGAAATACCATCCATGTGCTGAGCGGTAACAATTAAATTCTCAGTATTTCTTATAATTGGGTAAGCTTCAGTAAATGGAACTGTAAAGAATACCGTCAATTGATAACGTTTTGAAAGTTCATCCGCTGCTTTTGCTAATTCCAGCAGCTCTGATCCAAATAAGTATCCCTTTGGATTCACACAAAAAAATGGTGCTTGAATTTTCTTCATATTCTTATCTCCAAGTTTTAGTAGCAAGCAGGTGATAATATTCTTCCAGTACCGCTTTCATTCCCCGACTCCGAAGATTTTCTAATTCAAAAAGCTCCGTTGGTCGTCCATTATTGATGGCTTTCATTCCGCCCTCGACTATATCTGTGAATATATTGATCTTAGCTAATTCTTGAGGTGTACTGCAGGTTCGCATATACCGCAGCCTATGTTCATCCTCAGCAATACTCATAATTTCAAAAAGCGCATTGATGTGACTCTCTTGATTTATTGGAGCAATAATAAACACAAAATGAACGCGCTCACTTCTTGAAAAGTTCACTCCTTGTCTAACATGCAGCAATGAAACAGCTAATTCATTTACTCCTTCTTCTGGGCGAGAGTGAGGAATTGCAACTTCATTTCCCAAAACAATATAAGAGTCATCCATATTATGAGATTCGATCATTGGAATGGCAACAGTTTTTTTGACAAATTTTATAAGGTGCAGAACTTCTTTCCGTATGCTATTCCGATTGTCCTTGA
>OKVV01000300.1_pt1 | contig 34460 bp, 32 predicted proteins | sample 1606871 | NCBI WGS metagenome assembly OKVV01 (sample SAMN03281011, study PRJEB24777) | human gut metagenome | isolation source: fecal sample PR176 from 1 month old male Indian infant, caesarean delivered... | place: Singapore | collected 2006-01-13
ATCAGCGTGTCGTCCACCCTGACCGTATATCACGACGGCCAATTCTGGGTCGGGCTGGCGGAGCATGTCGAGGACGGAAGGTACGGCGTCGCCCGCATCGTCTTCGGCGCAGAGCCGTCCGATGAGGAGATCCTGCGATTCGTTACTAGCGAATGGGAGAAGCTCTCGTTCTTCGGCGGCGATTCTGCCAAGGCGAGCGAGCCCGCGAGGAACCCTAAGCGCCGCGCTCGCGAGGCAGCGAAAGCCCTTAAACGGCCCGCGGTGAGCACCAAGGCGCAACAGGCGCTCGCGGCACAGCGGGAAGCGATGAAGCGGGAGTCGGCTCAAGCAAGAAGTCAGCGTCGCGCGGATGAGGTGGAGGCGCGCTTCGAGCAGCGGAAGTTGAAGCGCAAGCAGAAGCATCGAGGGCATTGATCGCCATTTGCAGCAAGGCAAACCATATACAGCAGCGGCGCCAGTTCCACTTGAAGCCGACGCCGCTATCTATTGCGCTGCTCGTCAACAACCAATCTCCATCTCGCTCAGAAGGTCCTCCCTTCCTGCATGAACTCGGGAATGTTGGCATGGATGATGCCATCGCGCTGCTGGATGGGGTCGCTTCGCGTAAGCAGGTACTTGGGGTAGTTGTCCCTGATTTGTTGGAACGGCCGGTATTCGCGCTCCTCCGTTGCCCGGTCGGCCATGATGGTCATGGCGACCTGGACGTATGCGTAGCCCATCTCGGGGTTCCTGAGGATGAAGTCACATTCCAGCTTCCCGATGCGTCCGACGCTGACCTTGCAACCCTGTGCGAGAGCGTAGCGATAGGCGATGTTCTCCAGCACGGGCCCGTAGTTGATGCGGTTGTCGGTGTTGAGGGCGAAGTAGAAGCTCAGGTCCGCCAGGTAGTACTTTTGCTCGCCTCGCAGCGATTTTCGCGACTTCAGGTCGAAGCGGGCGCACTTGCTGACGATCTTCGCGTCTTCGAGGATCTGGAGGTATCGCGCGAGCGTCTCGCGTTTGATCTTCACGCCCTGCTTGCTCTCGAGGTCCGATTGGATGTTCGCAAGCGACGTAGTGGCGCCGAAGTTGTTGATGACATAGTCGCGCACCTGGTTGAACACGGAGACGTTCTTGATCTTCGCGCGCCTGCGGATGTCCTTTTCGAAGATTTCCTGGATTACCGCGGCAACGTAAGCGTGCTTGTCGGCGAGCTGGGGGTAATCCATTGCTTTCGGAAAACCGCCTTCGAGGATGTAGGCATCGAACTCCGCGACCGGGTTCGGGTTTACGGGCAGTCCCAAGAAGCTCTTCATCTGGCAATACTCGCCGAAGTCCAGCGTCTGCATCTCGAATTCGATGTAGCGCCCGGTTATCTTCGTGGTCAGTTCACCTGAAAGCAGGTAGGAGTTTGAGCCGGTGATGAAGATGGAGAAGCCGCCTTCGGTGCGGAACCCGTTGAGCACGTCTTCGAAGCCATCGACGTTTTGAACCTCGTCGATGAAAAGGTACTTTGTCTCCTGGATATCAAGCAGGGGCTCGATGAGGGCCTCGAGCTGTTCTGGGGCTTTGATGGATCGGTACCCGTATCGGTCTAGGTCGAAGAAGACGATGTGCTCGTCATCGACGCCTTCTGCCCTCAGCTCTTCGACGATGCATTGCATGAGGCAGGACTTGCCGCAGCGGCGGACGCCGGTGATGACCTTGATCATCCCGTCGTCATGGTAGAAGCCGCGAATCTTCTTCAGGTAGTTTTCACGAGGGAACAGACGCATACTAGCTCCAATCTTCATTGGAGCTAGTATATCAAATGAGAGGTTTGCTGGGGTATTTGTTATCGCATAAACGATCTATACCCCCATAACTAATGAAATTTCTATTCCTACTCAATGATCAAAAAGTATCTCAAGTTTGCTCCAGTTTGTCCTATTGACGCTGAGTCTCACAAAAATAAGGTGAGCGGTGCGTTCAAATCTGGGTCACGGATTTTCGGGCGGGGCAGGGCGATTCCGTGAGTCGCGGTGGGTCACGGAATCAAAAAAGTTGGCAATGGTATCTCCTCGTCTCTTTGCATCGGTAACGCATCTCCTCATTTTGCCTTTTTAAGAAGCTGCTTCAACTTGTTTACGTTGTTTGGTCTCCAACGAACATAAAGGTGGCCCTTCAGATCACCGATCTCCACAAGTTGCGATGAATACAGTTTCGCTTCGTAATTCGACGCGGGCTTTCTTTTCAAAATAGAGTGAGACAACCCTAAGCTTCGCTGCGCATATTTTGCATTGAAGAGAAGGTCTTGGTCGTAAAGCGTAGATGCAAGCTCTCGAACAAGGCTCAAGATTTGATCGAATTCATTCGTTGAGCACTTGTCATTAGCTTGCCTTTGACGATTACCTGAAGCGAGTACGCCGTTAGCTTCGTGGCGGCTTCTTTCGTTCAACGGAGGGTGATTGGCTGATTCTTCCTCTCTCCCTCGATTGCTTGCATTGCCGAGGCCCATCTTCTCTAGCATCTCCGCAATACAGCTCGTCTCAGGAGATAGAGGGGCGATTCCGTCTGGAATCCCTTTAAAAGATTGTCGTGCCCAGTTTGATTATTGGTAAGTGCTAATCGAATACCGATGCAAAGGAGAAAGAAATGGCAGACATCGAGCAGAAGAAGACCGTCTACCTCTCGTTCCACGAGAATTTCGTGCGCGAGGGCATCCCCTACACGGACAAGACTACGGGAGAGCAAAGGACGTTCAACCAGGTCCGCATCCCTTCGGGAACCATCATTGACGGCCAGGACATGGGAGGCTACGAATTCAGCCCCCTCTACGTGAACGAATCGAAGTACAAGGGGGCAGCATGGCGCGACGTGCCAATGCTGGCGGATCGCGAGGTCTGGCTGCAGAAGTCGATCTTGGACCCAGAGGGAAACCCTGTGCTGGACGAGGCGGGAAGGCGCCAGAAGGACACCGTGAAGGTGATGCCCCAGCAAATCAAGGACGCCCTCGCCGAGTCGCGCCGAGCTTGGGCGGAAGAGCACGGGCGCGACGAACGCGGACTCGACCAGAGGGCGGAGCATGCCCGTGGCGCCTCAGGGGCGATGGAGCAGGGCAGAGAAGCCATTCCCGCAGCCTCGCGCGAGCAGCGTTAGGAGGCGGTGAGGATGGAATCAATCAAGAAAGCGACGAGCGCGAGGAGGCGCGCACTGCGCGTCGCGATAGCCGTGGCGCTTGTCATCTCGACGATGGTCCCGACGCTGACGCTCCAGGCTGAGAAGGCCTACGCGGCGACCGAAAGCATCTCGCAGCTCACCTGGGACGAGGCGAAGCCCGAAATCGAGTCCTATATGGGCGTCCCCTATGTATGGGCAGGCAGGAGCACGAGCGGTTGGGACTGCTCCGGCTTCGTGTCCTTCGTCATGCACGACATCTACGGCACTGACTGGCCTGGTGGGACATGGGGCGACTCGGGCACGGATGCGATCGCCTCGTATTGCTCCGACTACGAAGTCCTCTCGGGAGATTCGGCCGAGGACTACAACGCGGCCTGCGATGCAGGAGTCGTGAAGCCGGGCGACGTCATCGTGTTCTGGAACGCGTCGGGTGCCACCGTGCACTGCGGTATCGCGGGCGAGGACAAGACCATCTACCACGCCTGGTACGAGGGGTTCGGCACGGGCAACTGCCGCTTCGACTACATGTGGGGAATCAATGGCGGGCACGGCAAGACGTATGCGAGCTTCAAGGTCTACCGGGGCCTCGCCGAGGGCGGGTACGTCACACTCGACAAGTCGTCCGGCGACGTCAAGGTGACCAAGGGCAACTCCCAGTACTCGCTGGCTGGCGCCGTGTATGGAGTCTACAAAGACGGCTCGCTCGTGACCAAGTTCGAGACGGACGCAAGCGGGCACGGAAGCACAGCAGACAAGCTTCCGAACGGTACGTACATTGTGAAGGAGATCTCCGCACCAACGGGCTACGAGCTTTCTGACGAGGTGTTCACCGTCACCGTCAAGGGCGCGGATGCCAGCGTCGATGCGACCGACCAGCCCATCACCGTGAAGCTCACCGTCGTGAAGCAGGACAGCGAAACCCTGGAGGCCACGCCTCAGGGTGGAGCATCACTTGACGGCGCGACCTACGAGGCGACCTACACATACGACGGAACCACCAAGACCGTCGAGGGAACCACCGGAGGCTCGCAGATCGTATTCGAAGAGATTCCTCTGGGCAAGATCACGGTGAAGGAAACCAGCGCCCCCGAAGGCTATCTCCCCGACACCAAGACCCATGAGCTCACGGTGAGCGCCGACATGACCGACCAGACAATCGCCGTGTTCGAACTGACCCCCTCTGACGAGTTCACCGAACAGGTGAAGCGCGGCGACCTTGAGCTCGTGAAGGTGGGCTCAGGCGACTACAGCCGCCTCGGCAACGTCCCCTTCAAGATCACGAGCAAGACGACCGGCGAGAGCCACGCGATCGTGACCGACGCGAACGGCTACGCCTCGACGGCTTCTAGCTGGAACGCGCACACCTTCAAAACCAACGCAGGCACCTCCGAATCGGGAATCTGGTTCGGCTCCTCCGAGCCCGACGACGACAAGGGCGCGCTCATCTACGACACCTACACCATCGAAGAGCATCGATGCGATTCCAACGCAGACAGGGACCTGATCCCCGCGTTCGACGTCACTGTCTACAAGGACTCCGTCAAGATCGACCTCGGAACGCTCGTGAACTCCGAGGGGCCCAAGATCGGCACCACCGCGACCGATGCGGACGACGGAGACCACGAGGCCGCCGCCGACGGAGAGGTGACCATCAACGACGTCGTGACGTATACGAACCTCACGCCCGGCAAGGAGCACAAGCTCGCCGGCAAGCTGATGGACAAGGAGACCGGCGAGGCGGTCGTCATCGACGGCAAGGAGCTCGTTTCCGAAGTCGCCTTCACGCCCGGCAGCGCTAACGGGTCGGAGACGGTCACGTTCAAGTTCAACGGCATCGAGCTTTCCGGGCATGACGTCGTCGTGTTCGAAGACCTTATGAGCGGAGACGTCGAGGTTGCCGCCCACGCAGACATCGACGACGAGGGGCAGACCGTGAAGCTAACGTCTCCCGATTCACCCAAGCCAACCCCTAGCGAGTCGGGCAAGGGGAGTCTCCCCAAGACCGGAGACGATCTTCCCGTCCTGCCCATTGCCTTGTTGGTTGCCTCCGCCGTATGCGGTGCGACCGCATTGGTCCTGACGCGCTGTCGTTCTTCCAATGACTTGGATTCAGCGGCATCTGATGACAGTGGAGTCGAGGCCTGATGCTCATGAAGGGGCTGTTGTTCTCGTTTGGGTTCCTCGCGATGCTCTCGACCTTGCTCGGGTGCGCCTGCATCCGAGCAGGATCCACTGCAGAACGGGAATACGAGAACCTCGAGATGTGAAAGTGCGCGCCCTGGAGCAATCCAGGGCGCGTTTCCGTTTCTATAGGCCAGAGAGCAGCAAAGACGGACCAGGCACACCCGTCGCTGTTCGTGGACAAAAAACTAGGGCAGGACCGCTTTCGCAACCCCGCCCCGCAAAACCCTAAGGTTTTTTAGCTGGATACATTATGGACCGCTTAGATCCATCTGTCAAACACCCTGTTCAAGAAGACCAGGGCGGAACGGAAATAGTCCGATCGGGCATACCAGCCCGAACGCTCCTCCGACCTGGCGATGAAGGCGTCCACCAGTGAGCGGCACATCTCCCTGCTGTGGGTTCCCTTGACGAGCTCCCTGTAGGCGAAGGCCGTCATCGTTATCTGCTGAACCCTTGAGTTCGACATTTTCGAATGCCTAGCCCGCTTGTTCAGGCCGATTTCCGCAAGCGCACGGGCGACCTCGTTCGGGGTTCGGACGTCGCTGGGTGTCCCGGGCGCGAAGCCGTTGACGATAGCCGTCGAGTGAGCGCAGGCGTTTCTGACGGCCTTGACCTGCTTCAGCAGGTAGTGCTCTTTCCGCATTCCTCTGTCGTCCCATTTGAGGGCGCAAAAGCGGTAGAAGTCGATGAACCCGCCGAACGAGATAAGCTCGACGAACACCCATGCGGGATAGGCACCGTCGTACCTGCGGACAAGGTTGCCGCTGTACCTGTCGTTCTCGAGGCGCCTTATCTCACCATTGCGGATGTCCAGGCTCTTCTTCGAGAGGCTGGCCAGATAGTCCACGACGATGGAGTAGCCGTCCTCGTCCGCCCGCTCGGTGACCTCGCGCATGAGCTTGGCCTTGGCGAAGTGCTCGATGTCCAGGGTCATCGGCAGCAGCGTGTAGCGCAGCATGTGGTCGATGGCCGCGAGGTCCTGCAGGTGCCCGAAGTCGAGCCCCACGTACTCGCCGTCGTGTTCTCCACCGACGCGCCTGTCGAAGAGTGCGCGGTAGGCCGCGAGCTTGAAGTAGTACGTCTTGTCGGAGAGCGTCTCGCGGGCGTCCTCCTCCGGGCAAAGGTCGAACGTCACGCCCTTGGACTTCAGGTGCTCGATCTGCTCGTCGACGGTGAGCTTGGGCTTCCTCGCCCGGATGCCGATATCATCTCTTGCCATTTTCACTCCCATCCATGATTGCACATTGTACGGCCTCCGTCCCAACGGACGGCGGCTCGTCGGCTTCGTGGGCAAGGTTTCGGTACAGCGTGCTCTTGCTGATACCGGTCGCCCCTGTGATCTCAGAGACGGAGAACTTGCCCGACTCGTACATGCGCCTCGCCTTGGAAACCGCCTCGGCGGATGCCTTCGGGCGTCCGCCGCCATGGCCCCGCGCGCGTGCGGCAGACAGCCCGTCCTTCGTCCGCTCGACGATCATGTCCCCCTCGAGCTCGGCGATCGAGGCCACCACGCGGAAGAAGAACCGGCCCATCGGCGTGGTCGTGTCGATCGAGTCGTTCAGGGAGATGAAGTCCACCCCTATCTCGCTGAACTTTTCGGTGAGCTCGATCAGGTGCCTGGTGGACCTCGAGATGCGGTCGAGCTTGACCACGACGACCTCGTCCCCGTCGCGGAGGACGGAAAGCAACTTCTCGAGCTCGGGCCTGCCTGCCTTCGCGCCTGACGCCTTCTCGAGGTAGATGCGTTCGCATCCAACCTTCTCGAGGGCATCAACCTGGCGGTCGAGCCTCTGGTCCTCGGTCGATACTCGCGCATAACCGAATCTCACTTCGCTCCTCCTCCCTGTCTCAATAACGTCCGTTTTAGGGAAGCCCGCAACCACTCCGAGAAACCGCCGAAACGGGCGGGGCGGACGGTCCCGAAAGTCGTCCCAATATCAACGTCTCTAAATGATGCTGTCCAAGCATTTTTGGGATGGCCGCTCCGCTGAATCACATCCATCTGAATACAGCTCGAAACAGCCATTTAGCGAATCGAAAAACGGTCTTCATTCGTGCCTCCTTCCAAGGAGCCTTGTCTTTCGTCGGGCGGCGCGGCCCTGCGTTGGGCCAGGGCGACGCGCTCGTAGGCCGACTGCGTGTACCCGATCCGCTCGCAAGGGTCCTGGTCCTGCGCGGCGACTTGGTAGTAGTCGTGCGTCGAGACCGTTGCGGGGTTGACGCCGTAGGCGACATCTGAGGCGACCTTCAGCTTCAAGGCGTCAACGAACTCGTCTCCTTGCCGGACGAGCACGTCTTCGCCGTCGACGCTCACCTTGAGCAGCGTTTCCAGGTCGGACTTGTCGGCGATGACGAAAGACCAGCCGTCCCTGCGCCTCGCGACCGGCAGCCCATGCGGGTTCAAGTCGTCCCGGTACGCCTTGTCTGTCTCGTAGTAGTAGCAGTCGAGCCACAATGCCTTACCGTCACGGGCATCCGAGATCTCGAGCGCATAGTTCGTCAGCGCGTTGCCCTTGAAGACCGACCCATCCACAAGGGTCGCCGTGTCGAAGACGTCGAAGTGGCCGGTGCTGTAATAGGTCTTAACGAGCATCCCTGTTCCCCCTGTCTCGATTGCCGCCGTACTGGCTTCGAGAGGGCTGCTCCTGGCGCCTCTCGTTCGATTTCCTATCCTTCATCCAGCTGGGTTGATTCTTCTCCCAGGGCTTCTGCTGGGCGTTTCGGCGAGAGTCTTGTATTGCAGGCATATGGCTGGTGGGCAGCAGCTCTTTCTCGGTCATGTATTCGACCGCTGCGGCGAGCTTGGCAGGATCGAGGCCGCGCGGGAGCCGGCTCTCTGCCGCAACGAGGTCGTCGATGCTCTGCGCGCCAATCGCCTCGCAGACGGACACCGCATCCGATAGCTTCCTCAACTCCGCGATATAGCCGACCTTATATGCTTCGGATGCGATTCTGAACACCTCCCGTTCGGTGGCGTCCGCGAGGCGCCCCATCGAGCCCGATGCGAACCTACGCGTGAGGTGTTCCTTGCCGAATGAGAGCCCCATCTTCTCCCCGCTAACGCGGAGGGTGGGGCGGTCATCGAACGAATAGATCCAATCCCGCCTCACAGCCTTTGCCGAGTTGTCTTTGACGTCCAGGCCCATGGCCTTCAGGACGCTTTTGAACTCATCCTCGTTGCGGGCGATCATCCGCGCGATGGACACCCTCGCGCGGATGTCCCCGACCCACGAATACTCTCCCTTGCCCTCGAGCTCCCTCTCCGCACGACCGACATGCACCCGTTGTTTCGAGACGACGCTACGCTTTCGCTTCGTGCCTTCGGGGCGGGGTGCGTCCTCGAACCAGGAAAGCCCCATTCCCTTGGCGAGCTTCTGGATAGAGCGCTTCACTTCGCGAGGATCGGGCTCCTGCAACCTGTAGCCGGTTAAAAGGTTGGTGTTGTTCACCATCACATGAGCGTGCGGAATCTTGTTGGCGTTGTCATCGTGATAGACGATTGCGACTTCGTAGTCGTTGAAGTTCTCCCGCGCCCAGGCAACCGCCAGGCGTCGAAGCATGCCGAGGTCGATGTCATCGTCGGGATTTGGGGAGAGGATGTAGTGCTTCCAGGTATGTGCGCGCTGGCCGTTCCATGGGGTGTCGTTGCCGAAGTCGCTGCGCGTCCGGTCCATCTCGCGCCACCAGTCGAAGGGCTCGTAATCCTCCAGTCCGTCGCGAACCCCCTTCACGGGCACGTCGATGTTCACGAAATCGGTAGCGAGGGCGCGGCCGCCCTTCTCGAGATATCTCTGGATATATCGAGCGCTCGTGTGCCCTGATATGCACTTCACGTACGGCATCGCTACAGGCTGACAACGGTATGTTGGGCAATGTTCTCGAGGTCGTCCCGCAGTTTCACGACCGCGACGTTGAGATCTTCCAGATTGCCTTCTGCCCTTCGCAGGAGCTGATGGGCCTCCTCGGTCTTGAGGGTTCCGCGATCGGCATAGTAGGCGAGCCGGTTCAACGCATGCACCGCCTGGTTGTAGTGGTGTCCCCAGCGGCGCATCTCACGCTCGAGCTTCGGAACGGAGCTCCGGTCAATAATCACCGCGGTTTGAATCCCATCGGCGTCAGCGCACTCGGCGGGGAGCTGGATCAGAACCCGCATGAGCTGGGAGACGCTGAGGCCCTTGCTCTTGGCAAGGCTAATTGCACGGCTCTTTTCGTCGGGCGTGACCCGCACGTTGATGTGCTGGCAGTATTCGCTCATCTCTGTTCCTTTGCATCCGGGCAAGCGAATGTGGAAGGCGCTTGCCATCTAGGGGCGCGGGGCATCCCCCGCAAAGCTGCGGCCGCAAGGCCGGCGCTGCCTATCGGAGCGGGCCTTCTCTCCATCAGCCACCAAAGCTGTTGGAGGGAAGTGGAAGTTGGCCCGCCTCCGATCGAGCTCTATGTTGGGCGCTTGTGCGCACAACATAGGAAGCTTGCTGCCAATGGGATTGTACCATAAACAGCACGATATTGTGCTGTTATTGACATAAGGGAAGGAATCTGAACAGCTTTTTTCATAGACGCAGAGAGTATAATAAAGTGATTGATACATACCATCTATGCCAGTTTCGGGAAGAAGTAAGCCATGGGAAGAAAAACCATTTTCGTCGCATTCGCAATGGAAGACGAAAGGCAGAGGGACTTTCTCAAGGGCCAGTCCCTTAATACCCGCTCACCCTTCGAATACGTGGACATGTCCGTCAAAGAGGCCTATGCGTCCGCATGGAAGGAGAAGGTGAGGACGCGCATAAGAAGGTCGGATGGCGTCATCGCCTTGATAAGCGACAATTCGCTTCGGTCAAGCGGCCAGAAGTGGGAGATACAGTGCGCCCGCGAAGAGGGGAAGCAGGTGCTGGGAATATGGGCCTACAAGGACGACCAGACCAACATCGCGGGGGTTCGGACCGTTTCTTGGACGTGGCGCTCCATCGAAGACTTCATAGACAGCCTGTGATAGCCGTGAGCGGAAACAGGATGGCCCTCGTCGTCGGCATCAACCATTACGAGCATGTGAAGTCGCTATCAGGATGTGTTGCTGACGCTAAAGCGGTCAATTCTTTGCTTGAGGCGAATGGCGACGAGGGCAGGACCAAGAACTTCGATACGAAGCTGCTCCTTGCGGAGGACGCCGAATCGGTGACGAGAGGGGATTTGAAGGATCGGGTCGAGAGGCTCTTCAACTCGAATGCGGAGATAGCCCTTCTCTACTTCTCCGGCCATGGCTATGTCGAATCGACGGGCGGCTACATAATCACGTCCGAATGCAAGCGAGGAGACGACGGCCTGTCGCTTCGGACTCTGGTGAATTACGCAAACAGCTCTCCGGCTAGGAACAAGGTCATCATCCTTGACAGCTGCTTTTCGGGGGCGGCGGGCGATATCCCGAGTCTCGAAAGCCATGCGGCCATCGCTGACGGCGTAACGATACTCACTGCCTCGAGGAGAAACGAGACGGCCCTTGAGGTCGGTGTGCACGGTGTCTTCACCGGTCTGCTTGTCGACGCACTGGAAGGTGCGGCAGCGAACCTCACGGGCGACATCACCCCCGGAAGCGTTTACGCCCACATCGACCAGTCACTAGGGGCATGGGAGCAGAGGCCGGTTTTCAAGACCAACACGGAGAGCTTCGTCTCGCTTCGCAAGGTCACCCCTCCGATACCGATAGAGGACCTGAGGCGCATTCCGGAGTTCTTTCCCGATGAGGGGCATGTCTTCCAGCTCGACCCGTCGTTCGAGCCTCGGAACGAGGGCAGGACCCCCGACATGCCACCAAGCGACGAGGCCAACAACAAAGTGTTCGCAATTCTGCAGAGATACAACCGGCTCAACTTGCTCGTTCCCGTCGACGCCGAGCACATGTGGAACGCGGCCATGGAAGGCAAGGGCTGCAGGCTGACCATGCTTGGCGAGCACTACAGGCGTCTTGCGCTCAAGAAAGCCATCTAGGTTTCATTTGCGGAGACGGGCTTGTTGAACATGAGCTGCCCAGCCTGTCGGAAGAGCGTCGGATTCTCAGAAGCTTCTTCGATGAGAGCGGCTGGCGTCCCGTCTTCCGGCGGCCGTTTGCATGGTTCATCATGCGAGAAGCCTGGATGCCAGCTTGTGGACCTGTCGCACCTCTTTCGAGTCCAGCTCCCACGAGGCCAGCTCTGCGGCGATCAGGTCCGGGTGCCTCTTGCTGATATCCCTCAGGGCGTTGCCAACGGACTTCCTGACGTAGTCGCTCGCGTCCTCCCTGAGCGCGAACAGCCGGCGAACGGCCTCCTCGGGGTGCTCCCTGAAGTAGTCTCTGCCCGTCCAGATTCTCAGGCCCTCCGTCACCGCCCGCCTCACGTTGGGCTCGTCCGAGGACAGCCACTCGTCGATTATGGGAAGAGCTTCCTCGTAGCCTCTGTCGCGACAATACCGATCGAAGGACTTGGCGAGAATCTCCTGGACTCTCCAGTCCTCGTCACGAGAGACAATATCCTTGAGGATACACAGGGCATGCTCATCATGCGCCGCGAGGTAGCCGAGTAGGAACGTCCCGTACATCCTTACCTGGACGGTTTTCGATTCTCCTGCCGACCGCGCCAACTCTGCGACATCCGAGGCGTCTCTGGACGCGAAGTCGGCGGCAGCACACCTCTCGATTTCCTTGAAGCCGTGCTCGACTCCCGCAAGGCTAGATGAAATTTCCTCGATTCTGTGGTTCATTCGGCTTCACTCCCTCCTTGCGCAGCAATGCCGCCCGCCTCCGCGTGCCCTTCAAGCACCCGGAGGCGTTTGAAGGGCACATCTTGTCTTGCTGGATAAAAGAATACCATTCCGATGACGTGAGAAGATCTTCCGGGCGTTTGCACGCTTTCAGAGAGCCGGGAGCCGAAGCTCCCGGCCGAATTGCGCCAGCGAGCGCCCTTGGAGCCGAGGCTCCAAGGGCGCTTCGCGTCTAGAGCCTGCAGAGCGCGTTGCGATGGTGGCGGAGAAGAGCCCTGTCGTTGCCGAAAATCAGCATGCTCACGACGTCGAACCTGACCGTGCAGTCGGCAATGTCGAGGTGTTCGGCGAGGTAGGCCGCCGCCAGCCGCTCGAGGGAGTCGCGATCGAGAGCTTCCTCGGGGAATCCCTCGCCGCTGTTCTGACGGAGCTGGCAGCTGATGAAGACCAGGTCGCCCTCCTCGCTGGCGATAAAGTCGATGATGTCGCCGTCGTGCGCCCACTCCTCTTCGAGGATTTCGAAACCCCTGCGCTCGAGATAGCTCCTGATGCCCTTCATTGCCTTGGTGTCGATGGCTTCCATGGTCGGCCTCCTTGGGTTCCGGCCCGCCCCCGTGGCGGACCTTGTGGCTCGCATGCCGTCGGGGTTCGCGGAGGCTGCAAGGGGGAAAGCAAAACCCTTAGGGGCCCGAGTTTTCGAGCATCGGACTTGGGAAACCACTCGAAAAGTTTTTGCGGCCCTTGCGACCGCAGGGGTCCTCGACGAGTCTGCGAAAGTCCAAGGAGCGGCCCAGGGAGTGTGCCGTTTTGCCCAGGAGGCCTGGAAGCGCGCTCGGGGCATGGAGCACAACGAGCTGAAGGGGCGGAGGGGTTCCATCGACGGCCTGGGAGCAACACAGCCGGCATGGCTCGATTGCCGAAACGGGGCGAGCGCGTCATCAGCGTGCAAGCTGGGCGCTAGCGGCGCTCCAATCCGATGATGCCCTCGAACCTCTCCGTCACGACATCGGCGGTTTCCTTACCGCGCAGCTCGGTGAACTCGCGCGTGAGCCGGGTGATGGCCTCCATGAGCTCGCTGCCGACCCCGCAGCCGGGGTCGATTCGCCTGAGCTCCCGAAGCACGTCTGCCATGTGGTCTCGCAGGGCCAGGAAAATCTGCCTGTTCGGCACCACGGTGATGCCGTCCTCGCGCAGGCGGGCCATGATGAAGTCCTGTTTGGTCATGCCGGACTCCGCGACCACCTCGTCGAGCCACCGGCTCTGCGCCGGCGTCATGCGGAACGCAACGGTAACGCTCCTCGCCCTTCGGTCGTTGGGGCAGGGCATCAGTCCCTCCCTCCCTCGTCGAGCGCGCGTGCGATCTCCCCCTGCTTGTCGGGGAAGAGGTGCGCGTACCTGAACGTGACGTCGGTGCTCTCGTGGCCGAGGCGATCGGCGATGGCCACGGCGGAATAGCCCATGTCGATGAGGAGGGACACGTGGCTGTGGCGCAGGTCGTGGATGCGGATGCGCTTCACGCCCGACTCCTTGCAGCCCCTCGTCATCTCGTGGTGCATGCGGTCCTTGGTGAACGGAAACATGCGCTCGTCGTGCGCCACGGGATGCCCCTGGAGCCAATACGAGAGCTCGTCTGCGAGGAAGCCGGGCATCGCCACGGTGCGCACGGACTTGGGCGTCTTGGGGTCGGTGACGACGTCGCGGCCTTTGATGCGTTGATAGGATTTGGTGACGGAGACGACGGCCCTCCCGAAGTCGATGTCGTCTGGCGTGAGGGCGAGCATCTCCCCGACGCGCAGGCCGCACCAGTAGAGGATCTCGAACGCGCAGAAGCTGTCGGGCTTGTCGGCGATCGCGTCTGCAAACCTGAGGTACTCGTCCTTCGTCCAGAAGAGCATGCCGCCCGCCTTGTTCGTCCCCATCTTCGCCGTGCGCGAACACGGGCTCCTGCGCAGGCCGTAGAAGCGCACGGCGTGGTTGAAGATCGCCGTGAGCTGGTTGTTGATGGTGCGCAGGTACGTGGGCGAGTAGGGTTCGCCGTGGGCGTTGCGCATGGCCATCAGCTTGTTCTGCCACCGGATGACGTCCACGGACTCTATCTCGTCCATGCGCATCTGCCCGAAGGTCGGCAACAGCTTGTCGCGGACCATGTACTCCTTGCCGAGCCACGTGCTCTCGCGCAGGCGGGGCTTCATGTCCTTCTTGTACACCTCGAAGAAGGCGGCGAAGGTGGAGCTGACCGACCCCTCGGCCTCGAGCCTGCCCTCCTCCTCCCACTCGAGGGCCGCCTCCTCGGTGGCAAAGCCGCGCTTCGTCCTGTGGCGCCTGTTCCCGTCGTAGTCGCGGAACCAGAACTGCGAGGTCCACGTCCCGTTGTCCTCCCGCCTCACCGACATGCCGTCCTCTTCCCATAGAGCACGATACTGTGCTGTTTCATCCTTGGAATATATCAGCACGATACCGTGCTGTCAATGATTGCGCACGGAAGCGTGCTGCTGTAGAATTCGTCCCATGGAACGGCGGGCTCAGAGACGGAGGCGGGATGGGCGTCGGCGAGCGCATTAGGCGCTATAGGAAGGCGGGGGGCTACACCCAGAGGGGCCTCGCGGAGGAGGTCGGCGTCACCGAGTCAGCCATCCGCAACTACGAGCTCGGCCTGCGCACGCCGAGCGAGTCGCAGCTGGAGGCGATCGCCAGGGCGCTCGACGTCGCTCCGGAGTCCCTCGCGGATACCGGCCTCGTGGGCGCGCGCGGCGCGCTCGAGATGGTCTTCAGGCTGGAGGGCGAAATCGGCTTCAGGCCCGTCGAGACCGAAGACGGCATCGGGATCACCGTCGACCCAAAGGTGGAAGGCTCCCAGAAGCTCTCCCAGGCCCTGAGGGCGTGGGCGCGAATGCGTGGGCGGCTGGAGGCCGGCGAGGTCTCAGAAGAGGAGTACGAGGCCTGGAAGGCGTCCTTCAGGGGCTAGGCAGCACCGCTCGCACGTCAATCACGAGGCCCTGCGGGACCTCGTTTTTCGTTTCCTTCATTTACTCCCCAGTGCCGAAACCCGTCCCAAAACTCCTGAAGGTGGGTTTTTGGGACGGGGGCGGTGAGTAAATCCAGCGCTAAGATTCGGGTTTTGGGACGGGTTTCGGCACTCCCGGCAGCGTTTTCCCGAAAAATTTACTCCCCACCTGCGACCTGCGCTTTTGCGAAAATCAGCCTCGAAAATGGGCGCTGAGTTCAAACTGAGTTCCAGTTTTGGGAATCGGGGCGCCTTGGACGCAAAACGCTATAAAAACGCTTGTCAGCTCCGTCCATCTATTAGCATCTTTTAGCATCTCGTGCGAACTAGTCGCACTCTGTGTACGAAATGAAGTCAACTAGGGAGTAAATGAGCAGGTCAATAAGCAAAATGGAAGCCCCCGAAATCGATGATTTCAGGAGCTTCTCGAAAATTTTACTCACCAAAACTGTCTGGTGGTTTGTACGTTACCTACTACTAGATGAGACCAAAACGCACTAGATGGGATAGTTGGCAAACACCCAGCTCAAAGGCCTTTTTACTCCCACTCGATGGCGTCGGTTCTGCCGTCCCGTCACTCCAGTTACACCCAGTTTTCGGCATCGACACGGAACGCGTGCCGCCGAATGACGCGATGTCGCGTTTCGTCGGCTTCGGGGACAAAAGCTGGGACAACCTCAAAAACTTTTTTCAAACTCAGGGCTTTGAGTTTTTGTTTTTGTCCCAAAGTGCGCGGCGGGTCGCCTTTGGAGGCTCGATGGCGCCGAAAACGCCCGTTTTGAAACTCAACCGCCCTTTTGCCCGCAAGCCGCCAGCTGCAATCGCAAGTGAATTAACGCGGGTGGCTTGCGCGCCATTTGCAAAACCCCAGGTCGCAGGTCTTCGCCATTCGTGAACAAAGTGAGTAGTCTCAGGTGGCTTGCTTATGAGTTGGCGAACGGGCCTTCAGGATTCAGGGCAAACATGCTGGTAGAATAGGATTCTCAAATCAATGACAGGAGACCGAGCATGGCCGAACCCCACGATAGGAAGCCGATCCTCACGATCGAGCAGCAGATAGAGCACCTCAAGCAGAAGGGCGTAGCCTTCGAACTGTGTTCCGAGGAAGAGGCCGCGGACTACCTGCGCGACAAGTGCAACTTCTTCAAGCTCGCATCCTACCGCAAACTCTTCTCGAAATACGAGGGAGGCCCGCGCGACGGCCGCTACGTAGACCTCGACTTCGGCCAGCTGCGCCTGCTCGCGGCGCTCGACCAGGAGCTGCGCCACGCCCTGCTCGGCATGACGCTCGACATCGAGCATTTCCAGAAGGTGACACTGCTTCGCGAGATGGAGGACCGTGGAGAGGACGGCTACGCCATCGTGGCCGACTACATGGCATCGCTTACCGCTGCGGCCGTTTCCACCAAGGCGCGCCAGGCTTCGCGCGTCGGTCGGCCCATCAGCTTCGCGAACGTGGCCTGCCGCGCCCCGGCGCGGCGCAGAATGTTCGACAGGCGCATGACGGCAAGCGAATTCATGCCGGCCTCCACCAGGCTTTCCGCATCGCCGACGTTGAATGCGCGCGTATGCTGGTCGATCAGTGCGCGCAGAGGGCTCTCGTCTGTCATGGTCATGAAGGCACCTTTCTGGTAGATGGCCGCGTCCCGCCGATCGGCAAGGGCGCGAGCCGGTTACGATTACGAACGGAAGATGTCGGCTAGCTCGAAAGCGCCTGCGCACGAAGGCGCATGCGATCGATCTTACCGACCGCGGTCAGGGGCCAGCCCTCGACGACGACGAGCTGGTCGACGCGCTTATGGGCGGATATCCCCAGGTTTGCCAAGTAGGAATTCAGCTGCGCGACCTCCAAGGCGCCAAAGGCGTCGAAGGAATCGGGCAGGACGAACGCGCAGATGCGGTTGCCGAGAAGCTCGTCGGGGACCCCTATCACCTGCACCTCGCTTATGCCGGGGCACGACGCGAGATATCCTTCCATCTCGCTGGGCATGACCTTCTCCCCGCCTCGGTTTATCTGCTCCATCGCACGACCTTCCACGACAAGGCAGCCCAGAGGCCCTCTGCGGGCCTTGTCGCCGGTGCGGTAGAACCCGTCTTCGGTGAAGGAGGCTTCGGCCTCGGGGGCTCGGAAGTAATGCTGGATCGTGTAGGGCCCGCGGGCGATGAGCTCGCCCGACGAGCCGTCCGGAACCTCGCGCAGGTCGGCATCGACGATGCGCCACTCGTCGGCAGGCGAGATGGGGCGCCCCTGGCAGCGCGCGACCACGTCGTCGGGGTCGTCGGGGCTCGTGCAGAAATTGATTCCCTCGGCCGTCCCGAACACCTGCCGCAAGACGCCGGGAAACGCGGCCATGAGGCGGCGGGCAAGCGTCTCCTCGAAGACGGCGCCTCCCACCAGAATCGCCTCAAGGCAGCCCAAGTCGTACGCATCGTCCCATTCCAGCGTGTCCAGAAGCGCGGATACCAGGGCAGGCACGAGCGCGAGATGCGTGACCCTCTTCTCGTCGATCAAAGGAAGCATCGCGTCGGGGCTGGGGTATCGGCACATGACTACGGTGCCGCCTACGGAAAGCGTGCCCAATGCGCCGGGATTGCCCAACACGAAATTATGGGAAGCGGGCAGCGCCACCATGAACACGTCGTCCTCGTTCATGCCCAGGAAGGCGGCGAAGGCCTCGGCGTCATACAGGTAGTCGGCGTGGCGACGGGGAATGAGCTTGGGCACGTTGGTGGAGCCGCCCGAGCAGGTGAGCAGCCCGATGTCGGTGAAGCGGGGGCGGCGGCTTTTCAACTCGCCGGCATCGAGCGGTTCGTGCGCGATCGCCGCCCGCTTCAGGTCGTCGAGGGAAAACGTCGCGCGCACGCTCGGCGCTTCTGCGCGAAGCCGCTCCGCTAAGCCGGACTCGCCTTCCGCAGGCTTCGGACCGCCCATGACAAGGGCCGAAGGTTCGGCAAGGCGAGCGAAGGATGCAAGCTCCCGCAAACCGTGCGCCCCCAGGGCCATGATCGGCACGGCGCCCGCCTTGGCGATGGCGAGCAGGGCGACCGTATGCCACACGCAGTTTTCCAACTGGAGCAACACGGTGTCGCCCGGCTCCATCCCGCTTTCTGCGAGAAGACCTGCGACGCGGTCGGTCGCCTCGTCGAGCCCTTCGTAGCTTAAGACGCTCTCGTCGTCCACTAGGGCGGTTCGGCCCCTCCAGCGCTTCGCGCAGTCCTGCACGAAATCGCCGAGCGTGCGGTCTCTCCAGTAGCCCCGCGCGATATAGGAATCAATGAGCTTCTGCTCCACGCGTTCGGTCATACCCATGCGTCCACTCCTATGGTCATTGGCCTTTCGGCCGCACTGATACACGAAATCACGTCGTCGACCCCGAGGCGCGCACGATGCAGACGTCCGTGCCCGCAGGTCGAGAGAGCTTGACCGGCCATCCGGACGGTCGAGAAGAACGGAGGCTCCGAAACGATCGAAGAAACGTCCCCGTCGGGCGGGCTCACGGCAGGAGCCATGCCGTCGAGCACATCGGCGCGCAGCACCTCGTCGCACAATCCGCAACCGTGGTACTTTCCCAGCGCCTCCTTGCGGGTCCACAGGCGAGCCGCCATGCGCGCCCGAGCGTCCGAATCCTCCAATGCCCGCATGCGGGAACGCTCCCGCGTTGCGAAGCACGAGGAAATCTCTTCCGAGAAGGCGATCGGGCCTTCCACGTCGATGCCGACCGGCGCTCGGGAGAAGGCGCAGCAGGCGACTGCGCGGCTGTGCGCCAGGCTGATATGGAGTCCCAACCCTGCGCGGAAATCAGGCTTGCCGAAAACCCCGAGCTCGAACGGGTCGGCGTCGCACCCGACGAAACGTTCGGCGACGAGGTCGGCGAGAGCTCCTGCGACCAACGATGCAAGGCGGTCTTCGGCGAACTTGAGCCGCGCGGCCTTCGCAAGACGCGCAGGACGCGCATGCTCCGAAAGCCGCTCTATGGACTCAAAGGTCCCGGTCGCGCCGCCTTTCAGCGAGACGGCGAGCACGAAGACGCCGGACGCCTGCCCCGGCATAGACCCGCATGGAAGACCGATGCCGGGAACCATCTCAGCGCTTCTCTCTGTCAAACGGGGACGGTCACGCCCTGCAGCTCGCAGAGACGGGCGAACAGCCCGCCGCGCTCGAGCAGCTCAACGGGAGCGCCCTCTTCGCGCACGCGCCCCTCGTCGAGCACCACGACGTGATCGGCCCCGAGCACGGTACGCATCCGGTGGGCCACCACGAGCACCGTTTTGCCCCGCGTCAGGCGGGCAATCGCCTCCTGCACGCGCGTCTCGCTCTCGGGGTCGAGAGACGAGGTGGCCTCGTCGAGCAAGATGACGGGCGCGTCTTTCAGCAGCGCCCGTGCGATGGATATGCGCTGCCGCTGCCCTCCGGAAAGCAGCGCTCCGTTCTCGGCGATGTCGGCATCCAGGCCCTGAGCGAGCTCGGACACGAAGTCGTCGCACTGGGCGGCCTCGGCAGCGGCCTCGACCTCGGCATCGGTGGCATCCATCCTGCCCAGGCGGATGTTCTCGCGAATCGTCCCGTCGAAGAGCATCACGTCCTGGAACACCTCCGCATACGACCCGAGCAGGACCTCGGGGTCGACGCCGGCGATGTCCACGCCGCCGAGGCATATGCGTCCCTTGTCGGGGTCCCACAGACGGGCTGCAAGCGCCGCGACGGTGCTCTTGCCCGAGCCCGAGGGCCCCACGAGCGCAGTCACCTCTCCCTGGCGTGCGACGAAAGAAACGTCCTCGAGAACGGGGCTGCCCTGCGTATAGGAGAATCCCACGTCGTCGAACACGATGTCGTAGCCCTGCGGAGAGAATTCGGGTGAACCCTGCGCCACCGGATGGTTCTCGATCTCGGAGAGCCTGGCGTTGCTCGTATCGGCGGCGAACACTTCGAGCATGTTGCTCAACGCGTCTACCAACGGGTCGTACAGGCGCGGGACCACCAGGCAGAACAGCAGAAGCGCCTGCCAGGAAAGCATTCCGGCGGCAAGCAGCGCCGCAGCTGCGAGCAGGAAGGTCGCAAAACCCGCCTGCAGAAGGGAGCGCGCCGACGTGAAGGCGACCGAAGCCGCGAATTCGTAACGTCCCTGCATCCTTTCCTGCTCCTCGAACAGGCGGTTCAAACGCTCTTCCACGCCCTCGAGCCTGTTGCAGGCCCTGATATCCGCCGCGCACTCGATGGTCTCGAGAATGCCGTCGGATGCATCCAGGCGGCATTCGACCAGCTTGCTGCTCAGTGCGTCTTGGCTGCGCCTGCTTGCGACGATCACGGCCACGGACGCGGGAAGCACCCAGAGGCTCGCAAGGGCGAGGCGCCAGTCGCAGGCAACGAGGGCCGCGGACATGAGCACGGCGAACAGCAGCGTGCCCCACATCTGCGGAACCGCATGCGACATCGCATGCTCCCTGAACTCCGCATCGTCCATGATGACGGCTGCAAGATCGCCCAGATTGCGACGCCCGAAGAAAGACAGCGGCAGCTTGCGCAGCGTTTCGGCGATCGAGATGCGCAGATGGCTGCTCTCCTCGTAGGTATCGCAGTACACGGCCTGATGTTTGCGCGATTGCGTGACACCCAGGGCCGCGACGGCGGCGATCGCGGCAAGAAGATGCTCCCAGGGCGCGAAGAGCCTATCCGCCCCCGCGAGAGGAGCAGCGAAATCGAGCGCCGCAATGAAGAGAATCATCACCGGAAGCAAGTTCGCGAAAGCCGCCGCCGCAGTCCAGAGGACTCCGCGCATGAACACGCGCGCACCTCGGTCGCTCAGCGCATACGCCTTCTCGACGATGCGCAGGAAGGGGGCAAACGCCGCATCAATGCGCAACATGGGCCACCTCCGATCCGGACTGCGCGCCGATGACGGAGGCGCCGGAGGCGCTGGAATCCGTGCTGCGAGCGCCGCCCGAAGGCATCTCCCAGAGCGTCGAGCGCACATAGTCGTCCCACATGGTGCTATACCGCCCCGCGCGCCCGAGGAGCTCGGCATGGGTGCCGGCCTCCACGACGCGTCCTCGGTCGAGCACCACGATCTCATCCGCGTCGACGACGGTCGAGAGGCGGTGCGCGACCATGACCACCGTCCTGCCTTCCATGAGGGTTTCGAAGGCCTGCTGGATGCGCGCTTCGTTATCCGCGTCGGCGAATGCCGTGGCCTCGTCGAGCACGACGATGGCGGCATCCTTGAGCAGCGCCCGCGCGAGCAGGACGCGCTGCCGCTCTCCTCCCGAAAGATACGCGGCTCCCCTGCCCACCGGCGTATCGGCCCCCAACGGAAGCCTTTCGAGCATCTCGTCGCACTGCGCGGCGGATAGCGCACGCAGCGCGCTTTCACGCGATGCATCGGGACGGGCGGCGCGCACGTTGTCGATAATCGTCCCTTGGAACAAACGTCCTCCTTGCAGGACGAACGCGACGTTTTCCATAAGCTCGCGAGGATCGAGGACGCGCACGTCGCTGCCGCCCACGCGCACGCTGCCCTCGCATGCGTCCCAGAAGCGCGGGATCAACGCGGCGCAGGTGGACTTTCCGCTGCCCGAAGCCCCTACCAGGGCGATCTTCTTCCCCGGCTTCACCTCGAACGACACATGGTCGACGGCAAGCGACTTTGATCCCGGGTACGCGAAGCAGACGTCGTCGAAGACGATCGAGGAATCGCGCATGGGCTCGGGATCCTCGCGCGTCTTGAGAGGCTTCGCGCTCAAAACGGCGTCAACGTTGCCCATGGCCGTGCGAGCCGACATGACGGACTGCCCCACCGACATGATGCGCGTCAGCATCGCAGGCGTGGCGGTGCAGAGGGCAGCATAGAAGATGAAGTCCGCGACGAACGCCGCCGCTCCGCTTGTTCCTGAGGCTGCGACGGCGAACGATGCGACGGGAATCAGCAAGACGAAGGAACACGACGCCGCAATCCAATACATCACCTGGGGACGCTTGCCCACCTGGGCGAATCCGAATGCGAGATTGCCGTAGGCCACGATTGCGGCATGGAACCTGCGAAGCGAATACGCCGTCTGCTGGAACACCTTCACGACGGGGATGCCCCGCACGTATTCCACCGCCTGGGCGTTCATGGCATCGAGCGCCGCCTGGTAATCGTCCATCGCCGCCGCCATGCCCTTGCCCATCGTGGCACCCAGCAGGCAGAACCCGACCAGGAACGGAATCAGGCACGCGAGCCCCATGCGCCAGTCCAGCGCGAAGCCCAGCACGACGAACGCCACGGGAGCCGTCAGCGCTCCGACGACGTCGGGCAGCTTGTGGGCAATGACGTCTTCGGTCAGGCTAGCGCCGGCATCCACCTTGCGCTGCAGATCGCCTGCACGTATGCCCTGGTAGAACCCCAGAGGCACGCGCAGCAGATGGGCGCAGCACACCTTCCTGATCTGCGCGGCCACATGGAAGGCTGCGCGGTGCGTGCATCCCAGCCCCGCCATGTACGTTGCGACCGAAGCGATCGCGCATGCCGCGGCGAAACCGGCGCAAACCGCAAGATTCGACCCAAACAGCGAGGTCGGCGCACCGAAAAGGGTGCGGAACATTCCCCAGATTCCCAGATAGAAACCGAACGAAAGGATGCTGGAGACACATGAGAGCACGCAGCCCGCGACGACGAGCCAGCGGCAGTCGCCCGCATAGTCCATCAGGGCCGCAACGACGCCTCGACGCTCCGATGCGTTTTCTTCGCCGTGCCTCATCACGCGTTCGCCTCCTTTCCTGATCCGCCGTGCATCCGTCCGTCTTGCGCTGCCTCTACAGAGCCCTTTGGAAGTGCCTCTTGAACACGGCGTAGCCGAGGAAGCCGCCGATGAGGCTCCCCGCGACGCACGCAATCGGAGCTAGAATCAGGTTCTTGCCCGATATTCCCTGCAAGAGCATGTCCACCTGCTCGGACGACATATGGGCGTTCATCATCATCTGAGCGAACATGTCGGCCGACAGGACGGCGAGAATGCCGTGGCCGACCCAGAAGCACAGAACCCAGACGACGAAGGCGAAGATATCGGCCGGAACGCTTCCGTATCCTCCGACGCGCACGATAAGCTCGGAGAGCAGGCCTCCGACCACGATGCCCAGAACCGCGGTCCAGATTTGGCCGAGCAGAAGCGCGATGACGGCCACGATGAGCGAAGACAGGAAGCAGGCCCACGGCTTGCGAATCGTCGCGCGCATGTACATCCATACGATTCCGGCGAGCACGGCTCCGAGCGCGTCGCCGTAGAAATACGACGTGAGCGTGATGCTGAGCGGAATCGCCCCTATGAGCATCGCCATGAACAGGAGCAGCGAGAACACCGCGAGGCGAATCGCATCCTTGCCCTGCCATTTCGTCGTCGTTTCGGTCGGCATGATCGTTTCCTTTCCACGATGGTTTCTATAAAGAAGAGCCCGTCGGTTCGGGCCTGCGAACGCCGCGAGACTCGCGGTCGACCGCATCGGGTGCGAGAATCGATAGAACGCGGGGGAACGTGCGGCGGTCAAGGTCGTAGGCGGCGCGCGCACGCCCCCGATCCATTTCGATGACCTGATCGCACGCCTCGGCGACGAGCTCGACGTCGTGCGTCACCACGAACACACACCGCCCCGCTCGGACGAGCTTTCGTATCTGCGCGGCAGCCAGGCTCATGCGCGCCTTGTCGAGCCCGCTCGTCGGCTCGTCGAGCACGAGCACCCGGGCTCCGGCGCTTACGCCGACGGCAAGCGCCAGACGCTGCTTCTCGCCGCCCGACAGGCTGGCCGGATGGCGATCCTGCTTCCCCTCGAGTCCGAAGTCCGCCACGAGGCGGTCGACTTCCTTGTCGGAAAGGCGGGACGCCTTGTCGCGTCCTATCGCGAATTCCTCGCGCACGCTCGACGAGAAGAGCTGGTAGCCCGATTCCTGGAACACCAGATACACGCTGCCGGCGCGGTCGCGGGCCGCCAGCGGCTTCGCGTCGATCGATATGCCGCCGTAGGTCTCCCTCATAAGACCTGCCATGACGCGGGCCAGCGTCGACTTCCCTTGACCGTTTCGTCCTATCACGGCGATCGAGTGGCCTCCGAACGCCTGAAACGACGCGCCTTTGAGAACCTCCCCGCCCCGTGCGTAGGCCGCCCTCAAACCGTCGGCCTGGATGTCGAGCCGCGCACGGGCGCGCGAGGCTTCCGCGCCCCTATCCGCTCGCACGACCGCGCGCGAAGGGTCGGCATCCGCATCGAACCGATCGGCCGTGCGCGAGTCTTTCGATTCCTTGCCGGCACGCAGCGAAAGATTCGTAAGCGACCACGCCCGCAACCCCATCTCTGAAAGCGTACGGTCGGGCAGGGCCGCGAACGCGTCCGCGGCGTAATCGCCGACGATGCGCCCCGCGTCCATAAGAACGATGCGATCCGCAAGGCCCGAGAGCCAATGGAGCCTGTGCTCCACGATGACGACGGTCTTGCCCTGGTCCTTAAGGCGCTGAAGGGTCCGCTTGACGAGCCGAACCGCCGTCGCATCCAGGTTGGCCGTCGGCTCGTCGAGCACAAAAGCCTCGGCGCCCATGGCACAGGCGGCCCCGAGAGAGAGCAGCTGGCGCTGGCCTCCGGAAAGGTCGTGTATCTCGCGACCGACGAGGTCGTGCAATCCCAGGTCGGCCACGACACGCGCGATGCGTTCGACCATCTCGTCCCTCGGGATTCCCAGGTTCTCGCAGCCGTAGGCGAGTTCGGACGTCGTATCAAGGTTGAAGAACTGGCTGCGCGGATTCTGGAACACCGAGCCCACGACGCGGCAGAGGTCGTCCATGCTCCACTCCTCGGCGTCACGGCCCTGGATCAAAACGCGCCCGCGGCGCCTTCCCTCGTAAAACGACGGGATAAGCCCGTTGATCAGCCTGGTCAGCGTCGTCTTGCCGCATCCTGACGGACCGGTGATGCAAACGCATTCTCCCTTCGCCACCCCGAAGCTCACATCGCGCAGCACGTCGCACGCCTCGTCGTCGGCGGAACCGTAGCCGAAGCTCAGGTGGTCGAATTCGATTTCGCAAACCATCAGAAGAGTCCCATGAACGTCACGCCGTCGCGCGCCGTGAAAAGCGACAGCACGGCATAGGCGCAGACCAGAACGATGAACACCCGGTCCGCCCGGCCGATCCGCAGCTCGTAGAGCGATGAGCGCTCGTAGGAAGAATCGATGCCGCGGACGGTGGCCGCGCGCGACATCTCGTCGACCACCACCGACACGCGCAGCATCAGCGGAACCGCGAAGTGCTCGACGGTCGCCAACGGATGCCGCACGATCTGCAGCGGCGTCATGCGTATGCCCCTCATCTTCATGGCGTCAAGCACCGAAGCGGCCTCGACCGAAAGCGTGGGGAAGAACCTCAATGCGACGGACAGGGCGACGATGGCCAGACGAGGAACGTGCATTCTCTGAAGCGCGCACGCAAGCTCTCCGACCCTCACGGTCACGACCAGATTGACGGCGAGCATCCCTATGACATACATCTTGCGCATGAGCGCAAGCATCGCGCCCACCGATGCGAAGACCGGGTCGCCAGAAACCGAGCACAACCAGGATGCCGACCACAGCAGGACGTATCCGACGCACCATGCGATGCAGGCGGACGCCCGACGGCACCTCAGAAGAACGGTCGCGCCCAGCGCAACCCCGAGCGCGTCGATCGCATCGGGAGTCGGCGTTGTGGCCAGCAGATTCATGACGATCAGAGCGCCGAGCTGGATTCTCGGGTCGACCATGCGGCTCCTCGACCCCTCCTCGCGCAGCATCCGCTCGCAATCGTAGGCGCGCAGGCCTGATCGGGTCGCTCGCCAGTCACGCAGGGCTACGGGCACGCGCGCCTCCTTCCTTGTCTGTCGTGCCAACCAATATGTTAGGCTTATCTGATTTACTGTAGACATGCATGAGGGCGTCACAAAGGCCCGGACGGTCACAATCGCCCTCCCTGCCGGACATTCCCGGCGCGTCAGAAGAGAGGAGCACGCGCCTTTGGTCGAAAGCGGACATACCACGACGCGCACCTGCCATGTAGAAGGACATGCCGTCATCGTGACGGAGGGACCGGGGTTCTTGGACTTCCAACTGGTTCCGGAAGGCGGCGAAGAGCCTTCAAACATGCAGGTCCACCGCGTAATCCCCGGTCTCAGCGTAGTGTTCTATGCGTTCAATTCGCCACGCTGCCATGTGTTCAACGACAGCCAGATCGTGCGGACCGTCGCGCAGGAAAGCCCTCGGTCCCGCCCGATGCTGGAAATAAACATCTGCCGGGGCGGCACCTTCCGCACCCTCGACGGCGACCGGCGCTCGATCGTCGTGCTGCAGCAGGGCGACATCTCGCTCGCCGTCACGAGCCTGAAAGACGGGACCCGCGCTCCCAAGGGCGCATCCGAATGCGATTGGGTCCTTGAGATTCCCACCAGCCGCTATCGAGGCATAGGGCTTATCGTGGATATCGAAGCCGTGGAGCGGTCCGCGGGCGCGCTCTTGGAAGACCTGGACATCGACCTGCGCGGACTTGCCGCGGCATACCGCCTCGACGAGCGCATTTTCGTCATGCCCTCAGGAGACGGAATAGACCGGATAGCCGACAAGCTCGAATACGACCATGACGTAGGGCGTGCGACGCTGATGAAGGTGGGGGCGCTCGAGCTTCTGGCCTGCATACAGGTCCGCTCCGTGCCCGAAGGCAGCTTGGAGCGCCCGAAATTCTCCGTCGAAGCGATCCGGCTCGTACGCGATGCCCGCAATTTCGCCGTGCGCGGCTACCGCACGCGGTACTCGATTTCCGACCTTGCACGCAGGTTCAGCATGAGCGCCACCGCATTCAAGACGACGTTTCGCGAGGTGTACGGAGAATCCTATGCCTGCTATATGCGCCGCGTACGGCTCAAACGCGCGCGGGCCATGCTTGCCGAGGGGGCGCGCGTGACGGAAGTAGCGACCGACGTGGGCTACGAGAACCCTAGCAAGTTCACGAGCGCGTTTCGCAAGGAGTTCGGAGAGTCCCCGTCCGCGTATCGCGAGCGGATGACCGAATCGAGTGGCTCGACGAGAGGCGCGCACGCGTAAAACAAGCGGCGGATGCGAAACGACTCAGGAGTATGAAGTCGGCCGGATCGTCGATACGACGAAGGGGCGCCACACATCGCGCACGGCGCCCCTTCGCATGCAGACTCTTGCGTTTGCTCTGCAGCGGATCATTGAAACCGAACCGCCTAACGTCCGCTCGCGTCCGATCTACTGCGTTTCCCCAAGAACCTTGCCGATCGTGTAGCCCATGAGGCAGTTGCGGGTGTGGCTCAGGCAGTTCAGATTGTGCGGGTAGGTGTTGTAGAACATGCCGCCCGAGGTCAAGCCCGCAGCGTAGAGGCCGGCAATGGGCTTGCGATCCTTATCGAGCACCTGGCAGTCGGTGTTCACCAGCAAGCCGCCCGCGGTGCACAGGCCGTCGGCGTACTCCTTGGTCGCATAGAACGGCAGCGTGTCGATCGTCATCATCATGTCGCCCGGGAAGTTGAAATCCTCGTCCTTGCCGGCGGCGGCCATTTCGTTCCAGCGGTCGATCGTGGCCACGAACTCATCGCGAGGCACGCCCATCATGTCGGCGAGCTCTTCGAGCGTATCCGCCTTCATCTCGGTCTTGGTCGCCGCGCCCACCCAGACGTCCTTGGGGCCGTAGCACGAGCTGGACGGCGTCCAAATCTTATCGATCTTATCAGCGATGGCGCCGTCGACGACGTAGAAGTCGTAGGTTCCGGGCTGCGCCTGAATGGCCATCGCCAGATGTCCATACGGTTCGTATTCGGCGGTGAAGCGGCGACCGAGCTTGTTCACACGCAGAAACGGCATGAGCTGCTCGGGGTCGAGCATGATGGCCTGGGGGAAGTCGTCTTCCGCCGCTCCCACGGCAAGGCCCATCTGATGTCCGTCGCCCGTGTTGCCCATGGCGGCCGTCAGCCAGCGCCCGGGAATGCCGCGCGGGCGGCAGCGTTCGCGCAGCATCAGCTCGTCGTCGCCTCGATACCCTTTCGCAACGCCTGCGCCGCCGATAAGCAGCTCTCCGATCGCCCAAGCCGGGCGGTCATCGCCGCAGCAGTCGACCACGCGATAGGCCTGCGCGCGCAGCGGACGGCCGTACGGAATGTTCGACCACGATTCGGGCAGGGGAAGCTCGACCTCCTGCCAGTTCGACCAGATCGCCGCCTCGGTAGCTCCTCCCATCGAGATGAAACGGCAGCCTTCGGCGAGACGAGCCAGGCGTTCGGGAAGGTCCATGCCGATCCAGTCGCCCGACAGCATCACGGCGCGCAGGCCAAGAGAGGCACCGTCGTTTTCGGCCTGAGTCACCAGCATGTCCAAGATCATCGGAACGGTGTTCCAGAGGTTAACGCCATGACGCTCGACGTATCCGAGCATGCGCGCGGAATCGCGCCGGGCGTCGTCGGGCATACAGACCAGCGTCGCGCCTGCGCCGAGGATTCCGAACACGTCGTAGACGGAAAGATCGAAATCGTAGCTCGACACGGCAAGCAAGCGGTCGCCCTGACCGACGTCCAGACGGGACGAGACATCGGAGACGGTGTTCCATGCCGCCGCGTGGGATATCTCGACGCCCTTGGGCGTGCCGGTCGACCCGCTGGTCATGATGATGTAGGCGGTCGCATCGGAATCAGGCATGTAGGACGCCGAAAGAACGAGCGCCTCGTGCGCATCCATCGACCGCGATGCGTGCTCGACAACGGCGACCGAGCCGAGCGCCGCCGCCTCTTCGGCATGGGCCTCATCGGTCAGAACCAGGGCACACCCGAGCTTTTCGGCCATGAGCTTCTTGCGTGTCTGGGGCTGGGCGGGATCGACAGGAACGTAGGCGCATCCCGCCATTTCCACGCCGAGCATCGCGCACACCTGGTCGAAGCCGCGCGGCATGCAGAGCGCGACGAGGTCGCCGCGCGTCGCGCCGGCATCCATGACAAGACGTGCCAGCGCGCCGGAGCGCGCAAGCACCTGGCCGTACGTCATCGAATGGCCGCTCTCCGCACCGACAAGGGCGATTGCATCGGGGTCGGCGGCGGCGCGCTCGCAGAACGCCGCATGCAGGGCAGCGCATTCGGGTTCGACGCCCAAGACTCCTTCCCACTCCTCCTCAACGGCGCGATGGGCTCCTTCGGGCAGGATGACGACGGGCTCCCGCCAGGCCTCATCGGAAATCGCCAGCCTGCGCACGAGGTCGACGAACGCCTCGAACATGAGGCGAGCCATGCCCTCGGGATAGAGGCCCGACACGGCATCCCACGAAAGGCGCAGTCCCCGACGATGGTCGAAGGCCTGGCAGTCGATCTGGACCTGAGGCGTCTGCGACGTCATGAACTCGAGTTCTCCCAGATATTTTTCGCACGTCGAAGAAAGCAGCTGCTCTCCCAGGTTGCAGGCGAAGACCACAGGCGCAAGGCCCACGGAGGGCCCTCCGGCCGCAGCAATCTTTCGGGCGAGCTGCACGCCGTTCACGCTGCGATGCGCCATGTCTTCCAGGAACCGCCCTCCGATTCGGTCGAGACGCTCGGCGAACGTCTCCGAAGCGCGGCAGTCGGCCTCGAGCAGCAGGATGTCGGAAAAGTCGGATACCACGTGCTCGACGCCTTCGACGCTCGTATCGCGCGAGAACACCGGAAGATTCAGAAGGAAGCGCCTGTCGTCGCTCCATGCGGCCATCGTCTCGGCGAAGGCCGCGATAAGCGTCATCGCCACCGTCTTGCCGTGCCGGACCGCGCGCGCTTTCAGACCCTCGTAGACCCTAGGCTCGATCATCGCAACGAAATTGTCGTAGCGAGGATGCGTGAGGGCGTCGAGGGTCGTCACCTTGGGAAGGTCGGGGCCGAGCGGGAAATCGGCCAAGCGCTGCACCCAATAGTCCTCGTCCTGGGCGCGCGATTCGCGATCAGCGTCATCTCTTTCGGCCTTGAGCTCAAGATACGACGCGAAATCCCAATCGGGGTCCGCCGCAGGAACGCTGCCGTCGGCATAAGCCTGCGCGAGGTCGGCGAGCAGAGATTGGAAGCTTTGCACGTCGCAGACCAGAAGATCGATGTCGAAGCATACGCGCGTCTCGCCTCCCGGCAGCTCGACCAGCGCAAGGCCGCACGTCTGGCCGTGGGAAACGTCCAAGCGCCTCTGCGAACGATCGCGGCGCACATCCTCCATGCGCGTACAAGCGGTATCGGCGTCGAGGCCGGAGAAATCGTAGACCGCAAGCTTCGAGGACAGTTCGCTGGGCTGCTCATCCACGTACTGCATGCCGTCTTCGGTAAACCGGGCACGCAGCATCGGATGAACGCGGAAAAGCATCGACCAGGCCGTCTGCAGGCGGTCGACATCGACGTCGCTCCCCTTCATCTCGATATAGGCGTGGCATCCGTTGCCTCCGAGCGCCATGCCGTCCTGACGCCCCACGAAGTACGACATCTGGGTGTCGGTGAGGGCGAAGGGCTTCGCATCGGCGCGCCTGGCCTGCGGCCGGCCCGCTGGACCAGGCGTTTCGGGGCCGACCGCTGCGGCCGCTCATCTTGAGCTCACCTCGTTCGGCACCCTCATCGACTTCGTGCGCTTCTGCGCCAGGCGATGGGGCGACAGGCGCCTCGAGGCCTCCCACTACGACCTCAAGCGCGTGAAGTCCGTCCGCAACTGCGCCGCGCACGGCTCGTGCCTGATCAACTGCTTCGCCGAGAGGGGCGCCGCCCGGGGCTCGGCGTCCAGCGGCGTCTCCCGAAGGGTCGCCGCCGTGGGAATTCCCAAGGCGACCAGGAGGAAGTGGATGGGGAATACGGCCATGCAGGAGGTCGCGACCGTGCTCGTGGCGCACTCCGGCTTGGTACCCGAGGGCTCCTCGCGCTCGCGCGCCGCATCCGAGCTCGCCGAGATGTTCGCCAGGGCCGACGGCGAAACCGAGGCGCTGCCCGACAAGGGGCCCGACGCCGCAGCTCGCTCCGCGCTCGAGTTCCTTCGCAGGTTGACAGAATCGCTCGGGTTGGTAGAATAGCCTGCAGATAGCAAAACCTTCACGGTTTTAGGGGCGGACTTGCGCAAGCGACTCTGCCCTATTTTTATATTCACTCGCTATAGGAGACGGGTGATACCTGGGTCAATGACAGAACTGAGAAGCCCGGAATAATGGAGCCAGTTAGAAACCCTCGGGTTTGCGGGGCGGGATCGTGAGAGCGATTCAGCCCTATTTTTTACGCTTCAGGCATGCGCAGCGGGGCTAGAAGAACCACTTGCAGCAGAGACCGCCCTGGAATATCGCATGGCAGACCGTCAGCACGAGCAGGCCCACTCCGAGCCATTTGGGGAAGGGGTCCTCTTCTCGGTTTGTGGAGCCCCGATTGGGCCAGTCTGGAGAATACACGTCGCCGTACTCGTCGCCCCCGCCGGCCTCGTCGGCCAGGAGGGCGAGCGCCTCGTCTAATTCCCCCACGAGCGCCTCCCCGTCGAACCCGACCTGGAAGATGTGCGTCTCGTCATGCTGCTTAAGCGCCGATTCATCCTGCAGCAGGTAGAACCTCTCGCCGTTCACCCCGTTCGCCAGAGCGGTCCTCTCGCTCGAGAACGATCGAATCTCCCTCTTGAGCCTCGAGAAGGCCCCCTTGCCCTCGATTCCGAACTTCTGCGCGAGCGACTCAAGCTGCCAAGCAGGTCGTACAGCCCCACCGCGGGCAGGAGCTCGGCCCCGTACGCCTTTTCGAGCATCGTCCGCTCGAAGCGGTCGTATGCTTTAATTGCCTCGCCGTAAGTCAGCGTGGTCCCGATCGAGGGCATCTCATTCATCTGCATCGATTCTCCTGTCCGCCGATTAGAGGCTGCTCGCCTCGCCGAGCGCTGCCGTATTCGCCGCAAAGCGCACCCCTCCAGAGGTGAGCTCGACGGGGTGTCCGGATTTAACCAGGTCGCAAAGGGCGTATATTCCATATCCCGCCACCCCGGCAATGGAAACGACGAGGCATCCAAGGAGGCCAGCCTGAGGCCCAGTGATGCCGTTCGTCGCATCGACAAGGGATTTAAGCATGCCCCGACAATCGCTTGCTTTGTTGTCCACCGCATCAATCACCGCGTAGCTTGTAGCGGTGCGTTCCATAACGTCGTTCATCTGCTTATCTCCATTTCCCCGTTGATCCGAGCACGTATCCGCCCGCAAGGCCTAAAAGAAGAGCCACTGCACCTGAGATGAGCGCAGGAGACGGCCTCCGCGCTTGAGATACCGAGCAGGTCTCGCTCTCGGGAGCGGACACGCGAGCGAAATCCTCGTCCTCTTTCTCCTCCGCAACCGATCGGGCGATCAGCGAGAGGGCCTCATGCAAGGTTGCTGATACATACTCGAAATCGATCTCTGGCTCGATCTCAATGGGATGGTGGGCAGCCTCAAGCGCCGCCTTGATGGCGGAGACGTCTTCGGCCCCTAGGACCTCGTCGCCTCTCAGCAGCTCCTCGACTCGACGCGCGATGCTGCCCGTGCTCTGAACCTCGACTCGATCAGAATCGTTCCGAATAAAGGTCTTCTCGTTGGCGTTGACGACAAGGGAGACGATCCTTTCATCAGGGAGCTCGCGCCCAATTGCGTTGGACACTACCTCGCGCAAGACGTAACGTTTGGAGGCCATCTTCTCCCCGACGTTGCGCATGCGCCCGCTTCCGTCCTCAAACCTCAGGATCCCGTCGCTCCCGATCGCGGCCGAGGAGGAGTAGTTCTTCACTTCGACTATCACAAGACCCTGCCGGCTGACGAGGATCTGGTCGAACTCATCGTGCTCGCCCTCGTAGTCCAGCTCGGCATTGACCAGCTGCTCGAAGCCGGACCCGACATGCTTGATCGCGTAGAAGACCCGTCGCTCGCCGGCAAAACCCCTGATTAGGCCAGCGTGATAGGAGCTGAACCTCTTCAGCGCCTCTATCGCCGCGAGATAGCTTGGGACGTCCATGAGTCCGAGCTCTTCGCCTCGAGAAATAAGATGATCGATGACGTGGTAGGTCTTCACGCTGGAGCTGTACTTGTCCTGAAACACCGTTCTGCACACCTCTTGCTCGAAAGCGTTATGCCGTTCGAGAAGGGCTGGTACCTCGAATGAGCGCTTGGTCAGTTCTCCGATCATTTCGGTTCCTTTCCCGTACTCCATCCGTTTTTGACGCACTGTCCCACGACCCCATAAAGGGCCTGCTTCGTTTAGGGCTGTTTGTTCGTTGCCGGAGTTAAAGTGGCTTATTGTTCTCGATGCGGATTGATGTCTTGCATCCGTCTTCTTCATAATTGCCTCCCTGATTTGTTTTTGATAAACTGCTGGTCAAGGGGTGCGGGATAATCCCTCGGTACCTTTAATTGAAATTCTACTTGTACTAACGGGGATTGCACAGTGGAATGTTTTGGCTTAATCCCCTCACTTGGAGGTATCGATGGCAAACCGGATAAAGCGCAAGCAGCCGATAAACAGGGACTGGTTCAGATGGGTATGCAGTCAGCGCGGCGTGAGCATGAACGGACTCGCAAAGAAAACCGAATGGAGCAGCCGCCAGATCAGAGACGGGGTAAACGACGGAGAGATGACCCCAGAGCTTCTCGATGCTTGCGCCAAGGCGCTGGATGTGCATCCCGATTACCTTGCGGGGAAGTACTGTCGAACGCTCGACTACGGCATCATGCGGGACGAAGAGATCAGGCAACATTGGCTTGAAACGGCAATGGCACCCGCAGCCCATCCATACAAGTACTTCAAACAGCAGGGCATCAACACTCGCGCGCATTTCTATGACACCCTGCTTCTGCATGGCGTTGAGAGAGACGCATTCGACTCCCTAAGTCGTAACGAACAAGAAGATATCGAGAGGGCGCTCGACTGGGCCGAGACAAGGACTTTGAGAAAGTTCTTCGAAGGGGCAAAGGAAGGCGATTGGGCTTCGTATGCGTTCGACGACGTGTTCCAGGACGAGAGGGACATCATCGAGTACATGCTCGAATGGCTTGAAGAGCACGGAAAAATCCGCGTACAGGACTAGTTTTGCGATCTTTTCGCCTCTTTTAACCAGATGAGAGTCCGACAACAGCAGAGCCCCTCGGGTGCGTGTGTGGATTCCGAGCGCGGCTAATCTCTACAACGTCATCGCCTGAGCGAGAGAAAAGATCTTTGGGGTTAAATAGAGGCTCTGATCGGGTTGCCGTCGTCCGCTCGTCCACCCTAGCTTGCCCAGACGGCCCTTCCGCAATGTCCATGTCCCAACGGATGGGTACCATTTATCCGGGTGCACCTGGGGCAACGGGTTGAAAAACCTGCGCAAGGTCGCTCGCAGAACACGCAACATCAAACACGACAGAAGAGGCGAACGACAGATGCCGGACCCCGGACGAC